>TARA_R110000772_G_C13310278_1_pt1 | contig 41494 bp, 55 predicted proteins | sample TARA_R110000772 | Tara Oceans TARA_R110000772 (sample SAMEA4397948) | marine metagenome | biome: Polar Biome; feature: [SRF] surface water layer (ENVO:00010504); material: water (ENVO:00002006), including particulate matter (ENVO:01000060) such as... | depth 5 m | reverse complement strand
CCGTATAGACCAAGGAAATTGAGCGTCTTGGTGGGTCCACGATGTATCTTGTTGTCGTACACCTCGCCCTTCATCTCCGCGATCAGCTTGCCGATCATGGTGTGAGGATCTAGGTTCGGGTTTTCCTGATATGCTTTGAGCATCTGGCCCTGCTCGTAGTGGGAGAATACCCGCATCTCTTGCCCGTCAAAGTCACGGTGCATGAACAGTTCGCCTGGATCTGCTAGGACGTAGTAGCGCACGAATGGCAGTTCCGCTAACCCGTAGATGTTGCCGGCTGGCATGTTGAACTCAGCGTCGAACTCTTTGGGGATGTTCAGGACATTAGGGTCAAACGACGATGGCCGCCCTGTACGGGTGCCGCCGCCTTCTCCGCGCACTTGGTTCCAGTTGGTGGATATTACCCCGTCGCGCTGGCTCGCTTGCTTCAGCCACGGTTCTAAGAACGTGGAGAGCGCGGTGGTCAGGCGGTTGCGGTAATAGTATACATGGGCAACGCTTGGATCATTGAACATTGATGGTTTCAAGTTATCTTTGGAGACTGACCTTTGGCCCGACTTCGTTAGAACCCACACATCGTCGTCAACAATACTCGCGCTGCTTAGTGCCTCTGCTAGTTGCGCGTCAGCATCGATGTTCAATTCGGGGGCATTGAGCATAGTGCGTAGCGTTGCGTCAGCTTTTTCTAGACTGTCTTGGAGCGCGGGTACGTCTTTGGACAGGCTGTCCAGATCAACGTGCATTCCATCGCGCTCATTTTCCATAAATATTGGCATTATCTGCCGCTCGCGATCATACGCCGTGAGCATCTTGTTCTCTGCAATCTTGGGTAGGAGCCATTCAAACAGGCCGAATGTTCTGTCAACATCGCCGATAGCGTAGGGCTCCAGCACAGGGGCTGGCACCTTGGAGAACCACATGTACGGCTTGGCCGCTTCGTCTGTGGTGTCTTTCTTCTTGCCGATACGCTTGCCGCCGTATGTGGCGTTCAGTTCGTCACGGTGCGCCCAGATCCAGCGGGCTACGTCGTCTTTCTCTTCTGGGGGCCAGCCAAGGATGTCGTCGGACAGTGACTTCAGATCTAGGTGCCTTGCATGTGGATCAGCGAGGAAGCACAAGAACATGGCGTCATGTACGCGGTTCCAAGGCAGCAGTCTCAGGTGGAAATACTCGTAGCAGATCGACAGGTCGAACTTGGCATTGAAGAACAGGATAGGTGCGTCGTCGGCCCATAGGCGCTCCAATAGGCGGACGGCGTCGGCGACAGTGCAGTTGTTACCTGAAGGGTGACCCCAGGCTAGGTATTCACTTGTCCCGTTAGGGTAGCGTACCGCTAAACCGACAGGTGTAGGGGGATATACCGGACGGCTCTGAATAGGATCAGTCTCAAAGTCGAGTGTTACGCAGTTTTGGATAGCGGTACGCCAGTAGTTCACAGATCAATCCTCAATCTTGGTGTATAGGTGTTCGAACGATGTCTTCGGTACATATGAGACAAGTCCGCCTTCGTACATGACGATATATCCGCCCTGCATTGGGTTATGCTGCGCCATGAACGCGGGAGAGATGATGAACTCGCTCCCCGCGCCATCACCAACAACAAACTGAGGGTCTAGCTCTGTCTGCTGCTGAGTGATGAACGCGATGTACATGGCGCCGATAATCCGCTGGCATTGATATATCTCAAAGCCTTCAGGAAGATCCAACATTACGCACCACGCGACGATTTACGCAGATTGGCAATGCCAGAACGGGCCTTGTTCTCAGACGGTGTCTCGTCGTCTTCGGGCTCCGTGTATGGATCTTCGATGATGGAGACAGCCTCTTCGTGACGGCCCATCAGAACCTGAAGAACTTCCTCGTCTTCGATGATCTCCAGCAGTTCGAACTCAACTTTGAACTGCGTCTTGGCATCAGGCACTACGCGGATATGCGTAATAGCTGCAAACGGCGGCATAGAGTGATCTGCGTTCAACTGGTGAACGTATTTAGACCAGTTCTTGACGCTGGTGACAGGCAGCTTGAGCATGACGATGTCGGACCCGCTATACTCTGCTGGACCTTCAAACACTTCCATCTCAGCTTCACCGCGGCCCTTGGCAGGGATGAAATTGCCGGCAGGGATGATAGCCAGACGGCGCTTGGAGCCACAGGCCTTGCCCTTACCCTTGTCCGCGGAGCCCCATTCATACATAGGGCATTCGTCGCACCATTCGGACTGCATCTTGAAGAAGCTTGTGTCCGCGTTGTCGTCGTCGAAATGAGGCACGTTTTCGTGTGGCTCCATCTCTTTTTCGGTACGTCCGAATGAGAAGCACGTTGGCGGCAGGATAACGTCAGGGTCATAGTCTGACCCGTAGTATGTGTTCTCGTGAATGCTATCCAGCACAACTGCCAGCATCTCATTTCCAGGCAATGCCTCGTCGTTGACCGACAACACACCACTTTTCAGTGAGATGAATGAACTGCTGACCCGTTCGTCACCAGCGGCCTCTGCGCCTTTTGCGGCGAGTTTGGCTTTGAACTCTGTGAGAGCTTGTCCCATATTAGTCTTCCTCTTTCGCTATTTCGATATCACCAATTGTGATAACTTTGATGTCAACGTCAGTATCGCCCATCGTGAAAAACCACTCGTCAGCGTCCATCTTGTCAGCTAAGTCTAGGGCGAAGTCTTCTTCGTTGGTGTAGGTGGCGGGGATGTCAAATGTGACTTTCATCTGACGGTTAATTCGGCGCATGGCTCTTGGCACAGGCAACTCCTATATCTTGGTTATGGACACTTTTTTGGTATTAATTTTCTCAATACCAGGCACTTTGACACCTTCCGCCCACATAGCCTTTACAGCTTTTTGCTGGACGCTCTTGCCGAGCAGATCGAACCGATCATTTTCAGCGACGAAGTCGTACACTTCTTCCCAATCAGCAACACTGGCGGCTTCACCAATCTTGATCTGGGCCTTGTACTTATTACCAGAGGCGCCAGTGTCGTCGGACGCGTCCAGTGTTTCGATGATGTGCTCGCGGATCTCTGTCTCGCGGGCCTTGACGATATCCACTTCACGCTGCATGGCGAGGCGGACTTCTTCAACTGCTTTCAGATGGTCGGCACAGATGCCAACGCTGTCGGGCATAGGGTCACCCTTGATGAATGATACTTTAGACATGGTACTATCTCCGGTACGGGTTATTCAGGATTAAATCTTTAGCTTTGCGTAGTATATCGATATTAAGCGGGGCGCTATCGCCTTCTTTAACCGCACTGTCAGGGTGCATGGCTCTAACTAGCTCGTGGTAGCGTTCCCGCACCTGATCCTGCGAGGGCTTGGTGTTCTTGTCGAACTCAAGCGCCTTGTAGGCTTTATCCAGCGCGCGCTCTTGGGCGAGCCGTGTGGCTTTTCTCTTAGTGAATTGTGACATGGTACTATCTCCTTGGGGAAGCATTTATAGCTTACGCTCGATTTATAGTCAACACCTTTACTTACGCTTAGATGCTCTTTTTACTTTATCCTGTTTGGCTATACGAAGGGTTTCCGCGTACGTCGGGTACGTCGCCATCAGTTCCTCAAAGCGAGCCTGTGTGATCGGTTTCTTTAGTTCTTCAGAGGATTGGATAACCAGGAATTGTCGGATCTGACCTTTCCACAGGAAGCCATCCCAGTTTTCCTCACATCGTAAGTAATCGACACCCATCTGACGTAGCTCTTGGGCCATCTTGTTGGCGGGGCCGGCTGCTGTACTCTTGCTCTGGTGCAGGGTGGATACGATGGACGGGAACATCAACGATAGCTCTTCGGGCGTATAGAACGGGCGGACCTGTATCTGCTTCAGCATACGGGCAATGTCGTCGGCCAGAGCCACTGATTGCGGGTTGGAACCCACCTGATCGGACTGCGACCATTCCAACGACGCGGACAGCCACATGGTGATGATGCTTTCGCTGGCGCCCTTGATGTCACGGCCAAGCTTCTGGATTGGTGTCAGGGACAGGTTGAACGCAGATCGTTTTTCGCGGGTGTCGGGTGCATGGCGGGGCGGGGTCCAGCCTTCCAGATCGTAGTTCAGGAAGAAATTGAGCAGTTTCTTGGCACCACCACTACGCGACCATTCCCAGATGGGGTCATAGAACGCTGTACCGTCTGGGTGAGCATCAGGGCAGCCCAACACAATCATGCGTCGATCATCGTCAGCGAAGGCGCCGGCAGATAGCTCGTTGCTGTTGAACATAAAGAATGAGTAGTTATTCACCTGACGATTGACGCGGTACTTTTCGTTCATGGGCTGCTTTTCGTCGGTGACCCATGTCTTCAATTGGTTCATGTTGCGCTTCAACTGAGAGCTTTCGGCCTCGTTGATCAGGACGACCAAGCTGGTTTCAACCCAGCCGTTAAAGTCGGAGCCCATCTCGCTGGATGTCATAACCTTGTCGTAGGGCTCGACCATGTCGGCTATTATCTGGCAGAATATTGTCTTACCACTGCCCTGCGCGCCCAGAAGCACCAGACCAAGGCCGGTTTGATACTCAAGGTTCTGCATCTTGTGGGCGATAGTCTTCCAGATCAGGTCGTGATCGAACTCATCAGTGCGTGACATCAGCCAATCGTACAGGTCGAAGAACGGCTGAACGTCACCTTCCTGTGGCCGGAGCCCGCGGAACCTGTTGTAGGCCACGCCGCCGTTGGGCATTTCGATGGCTTTATCTTCAGTACCAGGCCTAAACGTAGTGTCGCTATACCGGCGAGCATGGGGGTGGGTCAGCCACAGATCCGCGACAGATACTTCGCGTGTGCCGTCACCCTTCTTGTTTGGAACTGTTGTCTTGCGGGTGCCGAAATGCGAGCCCTTCACGAAGTCGGCCTTTTTCATAAACGTATCCGTCTTCAGGTCGAGCAGTAGGCCTTCGCTGTCAATCCATGCTGCGTCGGCGTTCATACGCAGGACTTCGCGGTCCATCTTACGCATCTCTGGAGCCCGTTCTATCAGTTCGAACAGGGCTTCGGCGTCGTTCTGTACTAGGAAGTCATCGACACCAACCTTGAGGCCACCTTCGCCCTCTGGTAGCCGCACCAGAAAGATACCGGCGCCGCGTTTCATGCTCAACTCAGTAGCCAGACGGCTTTCGGCGACTTGGATCTTGTTGTTGGTCGAGGCATCGCTATCGTAACAGAGATAGACCGCGCGGCCTTTCCATACGACATCTTCGAGGATGGGCAGCAGTTCACCGTCGTGGGTGAAATTGTACACGCCGCCCAGACCAATGGTAGGTATACCGGCGAGGCATGCTGACAGGGCTTTCTTCTCGCCCTCAGTGATCATAATCGGGATGGTCGGATCTTTGACGACGGCGAGCCAATCAATGCCCTCGACGATAGGGAAATACGGGTGTACGCCGCTGTTCTTGGGCTGGCCGTAGCGTAGGGGTTTCTGCTTCGTGAAGCTCTTCTTGCAAGGCTCTTCGAAATAGCGGACCCGCGCGAACGGCTCTGCCTCACCGTTACGCAGGAACTCCATAGGCTCGTCGTTCCAAGGGTTAATGTAGGGGATGACCAGAGCGGGCCAAGGCTTGAAATCCTTGTATATCGTGCTGGCATCTTCCACGGTAAACATCTCTGCATTGTCCGCATCGATGTCGGTGATCCCTGACCGTTTCAGGTCATCATGTGCTGATTTCAACATCCGGCCCCCTAAATCAGAGGGGCGGGCGTTAGAGCCAGTATTTGAGGGTTTATATGGTGTTTTAGTCCGCCGCTAAGTATTGACATTATGGTAAAGCTCCTGTGAAAATCGGTGTGTACTATCGCTGGTGGTTGTCGCGCTGTCAATCAGAACTTACGCTCTGGTGATCGTCGCCGTAGCAAAACCAAACTTATCGTCACCCCCAGGCTTAGAATATTCCATCCGCAGGGTGCATGTTCCGTCACCTCTGCTGATAGCGGGATGGGCGCCGCCAATACGGTTCGCCATGCGCCTGTCGCTGAACACTTCGATGCCGTGATCCTTGCCGTAGAGGGTTTCAGCATATTCCTGCAATTTGAACCCGACGGACTTCAGACCGACCATGATCTCGCCCTTGTCGGTGTTGTCGGCCTCAAGGTGGCCGTTGTCGAAGCCGTCAGAGACATCCCAGAACCGAATGACCACATGCCACCGCTTCTCGCGGGCGTCTTCCTGCCTCTCTTTGCCGCCGTCAGGGTCCAAGTAGGCCTTGATGGTAGGCAGCATCAGAGAATGCATGCATGACGCCATTGTCCGGCCAGAGGCACGAGCTTCTGCACGGGCTTCGGGCTCCAGAGCCTCGCATGCTGCAACGATACAGTCATATGCTCTGCGGTTTACTTCCTTCATGTCGCGGCCCTTTCTTTTTCCATCAACAGGCATGCCTTGGCTACGGCACGGATAACCTTACGGTTTTCTGAATTGAGCAGGGCGTAGTCCGACATCAATTCGAAGTGTGATTTGTGGTTGCGCTGCATAGGCGTATCTGTCGCCATGCGTTGCTCATACGTCTTGAAGATGGTCTGACAGGCACAGCACTTGCGGCTGCGGTGTCGTTCATCACTGCTGACCATGATTGATGCATTGACGCGTGATTTTGTTCCGCCGCAGGCTGGGCATTCGAAGTCGTTCTGGCTCATGTTGGTTGTCCTATCATTTCACGTTGTTTTTTAAGGCGTCTGTCGTGCTGTCTGTTTTTGTCCCACCCACCGTTGGTGTGGTAGAAATTGTCGGCCATCTGTAGGCGCTTGTGCTCGTCGTTGTTGGCATCGATGTTGGATGTTATCAACTGCCATTCCCACGACGCCCTGACCGCCCTACAGTATATAACTAGGCGGATGTAATCCTCTGCGAAGAGGTCGGGCTGATCATCGCCGCCGTAGTCGGCCCATGCCGCGGCCACTGCTATTTCGCACCAGTGAGCAACCATTATGCTGTCTCCCCGTTGTAGAGCGCGCGCATCATACGGCAGTACTTGCTGTGCTGCTGCATGAGCATGGGCTTGGTGTCGTAGCTGATAACTCTCTTGCGCTTGTTATTTTTGATAAGTGGCTCTTGCGCGTTTTTGCAACTCGCGGCAATTGCTATGCTGTACCAGTGAGCAACCATTATGCTGTCTCCATGTGTTGTTGGACCTGTTGGCCCCATTGTTCGGCCATCGCGTCTGCGATGCCTTGAAAGAAAGTAGATCTCAGTTTCCAGCGGTCAATTCCAGGCGAAGCGCGGTGGATTGCTGACCACTTCTTGTGTTCGTCGGTGCCGACAGCGGGCCTTACAAGCCTGTTAGTATCTGTCAGGGGCTGGAGGCACCCGCGTATCCACAGTGCCGTACCTTTGAATGCTGGCTCGCCGTGGTGCCACGGTTGAGTGACTTGTGCCTGTTTTTCGTAGTTCAATATCATCTCTTTGGCGTAGTGATGCATGATCGGGTTTTCGATAGCGACATGCTTAATCTTTTCGGCATTCCACAGATCTGAGAACAGCCCAGCGCCCGCGATCAACTGATCCCACATAAAAGCCAGCCTTTCATCAGGGCTGCACTGCTCGAAATAGTCCTGTTCCATCTTGGAATAGTGTCCTGCCTGTAGTTGTTTGGGCGGGCTGGTCAACCAGCGGACGCCGCTATTACATAATCGGGTGCATGGCGGGTGGCCGATCATTAGATCCCACCCATTGTCGAGGATGTCGCGGACATCGCCCTGATAGTGCCTGTCGCTGGCGTACATATCAGGCAGCAGATCACAGCTATATGCGTTGTGACCCCTGTCGAGGAATGCATCACGCACCGTGCCGGAGAACTCACACGCGACCAACACATCCAACCTACGCCTCCATCACTTTGAAACCAGGCAATAGCTCCATCGTCTTCTCACGCGCAAAGGCCATCACATCCTGCTCGATTTGATCAAGCTGCTCGTTGATGTGCTCGTGATCGGATGGATCTATCGTGGCCCAATCGGGCTTGATTACGCGCATGGCGATGGAGCGGGTCACAGATCCCGCCTGAATAGCTTCGATAGACGCCACTGCCATGCGAGCCCACCGGTTTTCCTGACTGCTGTACGCCTTCAAAACGCGGACACAGGCAGATGTAAACCGCGCGTCTTGGCTTTCCGCCCGCAGCAGATCGATCAGGATGCATGACCGCAGGATAGGTTGGAAATTTTCCCAGCCTGTCAGCCTGTGTTCGATGTTGTCGAAGATAACAGTGTCACCGCTGAACATCATGCCCGCGATGTCGCCATCAGGATCACCTATAGCCTTTTGCAGCACATGGCATGCCTCGTCGAGGCTGGCGAAAGTACCAGCGAAGGCCAGCAGATCTGCTCGCAGGGGCTGCGGGTGGCATGCCTCGTTGATGGCACCGGCCAGTGTCATGTTATCGCCCATGTGGAAGGCCAGCATTTCACCTGTGTTGATATCGTACCAACCAAGGCGCCATACATTCTCGTTTGCAGGGGCCGCGTTGTCGCCCTCGCTGTCGATCATGCAGTAGCACAGGCTGTCGCCGATCATGGTGGCCTCGTTCTCAGTATAGAACATCATGCCACCGCCTGACGATGCGGGGTGAAAACAAGCAACTTCAGCCTGTTTGTCGTTTGCCATATGTTGTAGTCCGCCATTGTTAAACATTGAATTAATCTCCATTTAAATTTATTAAAATCAATCGACAAAAGGATCTAAGCAGCCGTCGCCCAATTCCAGGCTAATCCACTCAACTTCCTCTTCCCATTCATCGCGATCTTTTTGGACCCAATATGACATGTAGTCCTGCCCGACTTCCAGTGTCTGGGACATGTCCGCCCACTGCTCGAACTGGTCGAGCACGGTATCGACAGCTTCCTGCGCCGTCAGGTGAACAGCCATAAACCGGAACCTTGGCATCTTCAGGGTGGCGATGAATAGCGTGGTCTTGGGTGCCAGCTTCATGCGTCACCAACAGCGGCATAGAGTGCCAGTGCATCGTCTTCAGGCATCTCGTTCAGGCTCTTGTCGAACTTGAATGCGTCCCGATATAGACCAATGACGCTAGCGTTCACGACGCCCACCCTGTTACCTTCTTGAAGCTTGTCGCCCTCCATCCAGAGAACATGGTTTTTCATGCTTTTTCGCATGTCTCGACGGTACTGGTACAGCGCCACCATTTCATCGACCAGTATGGCACCGTCCACTGCGAACGATGTTGGCCCGCCCTCGACGATGATAGATTGGTATGGGATCTGCGGAAGGGTGCCACAGTGGGCCTCAAGGGCGCTGCTAGATGATCCTTCTACATTCTCACCCACTAACCAGTGAAATTGCAAACCACCGCCCCAGCCGTCTTCTACGACCAGTGCCACGCGGCGCTTGCCTTGATACAGGCTGGCCTCATAGCCGTTGCCATCATGGCCGTGAAAAGTCTTTACGTTTTTAACGCTCCATTCGCCAAAATCATATTTCATAGTCTATTCCCCTGTTTCAAAAGTTAACATTTGGATCTTCGTAAGGTCGGAGCCCTCTGGGAAGAGTGGCATGCCGTCTTCGTTGCGATAGACCCCATCAGGCAGGCTGACGATGCAGCCGTTCTCGTGCTCTGTGAGCCTGTCGAGCGCCGTGCGGATCTCTGCTACGATGCCGTCGGCTGTCCTGTCTTCTAGCGGTACTGCTAGCGCGTCTTTGAGCACGTTTATGCCAATCTCAATCTGGCCCGATTGGTGCTCCAATTGATCAAGTACAGCCTCGCCGACTGTGTCGCGGATCTCGCCAACCCATGACGAAAACAGCATATCCATTTTGTGTGCGTATTTCATGCCGACACCCCTTCGTTAACCAGTGCTTCCTGCTGTTTATAGCGCCAACCAACGCAACCATCGCGTCGGATGTAGATACTGGCCGACCAATCATTGCCGCCCTCTTGATACCTGATGCGGTACGACAACGGGCCTTCGACATCCTCGTTATGGTCTATCTCATAGACATCAGGATAGGCTGCAACGATGCGCTGCACATGGTCGATCAGTGTAGGGTCGAGAGTAAATTTCTGCATGGTACGTTCTCCGGTCAATAGATTTAGGTACGGTATGTAGCACGGCATTGTGTCGCATATTCACTATATGAGCGCAACAACAAAGTAAGGACATAGCCCTTATTCAACGCCTTTACCCTGGCCAGGAGTTTTCGTTCTTGGCGGTGTTGGGCGTATGCTGCGGCGATGCTGAAAGCATACCAATGCGGGCGCGGTGTATACGCGTCCCATAGATCTGCACCATACTCTGCACCGTCGCGGACAGCCTGTCCGATAATGGCCGTAGCCAACCGCATGCCTACGTCGTCGGCCAGCATGGTCGTGGCCTTCAATATGGGATGATCCCATATCAGGCCGCGCGCGCGGTCCATCTGTTCAATTGTGGCGTATACTTCCATCAGTTTTCCCCTATGGCGCGTGAATTAATAAAGTCTTCGGCCTCGTTATTCCTAAAGTCAAACGGGCGCAAAGCATCGACCAGCGCCTGTACGTCGGCGGGCTCTTCTAGCTGCATTCTTTTCAGGCTCAGATCCCGCGATATATTGACGGCGATAATGCACAGGTTGCGGTGCGTCTTTTCGTCCACCAGAGCCTCTGAAAAGTGTTCAAGGCGCCCTGTCCTGTCGCTGCTATCAACCGGCCACCCATTGGTGCTGTATTGCTTGCCATTGACCATCAGGTTGCCGTTGCCTGCGTGTTTCTTGTTGATGCGATAGGCCTCCATGCTGACATAGGTCAGGCTGCCGTGATCGCGCCGGACAATATGCACGGTGTCGCCGACCTCGAAATATGTCGCGTGTTGCTGTTGGTATTTTCTCATTGTATTACCCCTTCACTTTCAAAAATTGCCCGTCAGCCTGTCGTGTGTATTTTTGCCCGTAGCCAAGGCCAAGGCGCCCGCTTGTGAGCCCCTGCCAGTGTCGGGTGCAGAAATTGCCCCAGCGACCATCAGTGGCCCGCGCGTCGTACATGTCGCCATCCTTAAATGGATCTGTACAGACGTTGCACGTTGCCGGTGGTGATGTGTAAAATTTCTTGGTCATGTCTTTACCCCTTAGATGTGGTTTTGCCCTGGCCAGGCGTTATTTGAATTATGCCGTTCGATAGGTCTATATTCTGTTGGTGCTTAGGCGCACGGCGCGCGCGATAGTCCGCGGCATGTAGTGCGATGTATTCCGCCTGTTCGATGTCGCCATAGACAAGGCGCGAGAAATTACAGGCAACCATGTGATCAATTTGCATGCGGCAATAGCGCGCGAATACAGCCGGTTTATAGCAGTATTCTATCGGCGGAAAACAGGGATCAATGGCCTTGATATAGTCCGCCTCGCGTTGCGCGTCTTCTAACGTCGTGTTGTTATATGTCATGTTCTTGGGCTCCAAATTGTTTCAATATAGTAGGGATCTAGATCCCTGTCTGATGGAATGCCGCACGGGTGATCCCTGAAATAGGCGCGCGCGTCGTAAAGCTTTACAGGCTCAACACGCGTATATGGTCGCCGTGTTACTAGCGTGGCGCTGTTGTCGTCGTGATCCCATGTGTAAGATATTGCGCGCATGTTATTTGATCCCGTCTTTTAAATTGTCTACAGCCGCGGCGCCTGTCGCATACGCGGCGCTGTTACGTTCGGCAATGATCCGACCAGCGCCATAGGAGCGCTTGTACGCGGTATGTAATGTGTTTTGCCATGATCCGGTGGCGCGATCATGTCCCGCCTGTCCACGCGCAACGTCGTAAGCATGCTGCATGGTTTTGGCTGTATAGGTGCGGCGCTTTACCATAGGCCTTGATCCTGTCCGACCAACACAAGCGCCGCCAATATGTACAGCACTGCCAAGAATGCAAACGCGCCGCCTGTCGTGTTGTAATATGCTAATATTCTATGCATGGTCGCCGCCTATGGCGCGCACAATGTCGCCGATTGTTACGGCGCCGCCTTCTAACAGCGACATATTGAATACGTCCGCGCCGCCGATATAAGCGCCGTACAAGCATAGCGCCGCCGACAGGCATATAAACGCCATAGCGCCGCCTAATAGCGACAGGGCGGACAATAGCGCGCGCGTATTAGCACGGCGACGGCGCAAGATGGTACGCGTGTTTAACGTGTTGTTATATGTCATGTGATTAAACCTTTATTCTCATATTTGTTACAATAGATCCATCTTCCAAGGCGGACTCTTCCCAAACAATTGACAGATAGTCGAGAGTGTCGCCGTTCGGCGATTTGAAATAGACCGCGTCTAGATCTGTCGTTTTGAATTGATTTAGAAAAACGCGCAAGCTTGCTACGCTCGAAAATTCGAATTGTTCTGGTGCGGCTGTTTTTGCCATGTGATTAGATCCCTTCTATTAGCGTAAATTTGTTACGGCGATAATATGGCGCGCCGATTTGTAACCATCTTCCAGCGCTTGCATGGCGTCGTCGTATGCGTCGGAATGCCTTTCAAGCGTATCTAACATTTTACGCCTATGGCGTTGTTCGTGATCAACGCGTGACCAATCGCCAACATTGTGCGCGCGCGCCATAATTTCGCCGTGTTCGAAAAAGTCGGATGTTGTCAACATAGTGTTACCCCTTAGATATGGTTATGCCCTGGCCAGGCGTTTTCTTATGCCTACTCAATAAAGCCGAATGCGTTGCGCGTCGTAAACGCGTTTACTTTGGACGCGGCGCCGTGCGCGATAATTGCAACATCTTTACCGGCGCGCTTGCTATTGCCACCGCAAAGCATGCATGCGGCGCAATTTGTTTTTGTTTTGCCCGTTGCCTCATATTCATTTGATGCGGGGCAAACTATTTCATTAGCTTGCAATGGATCTGTCGCGCCGCGGACGCGGAAAACACGGTAACCAATATTCCGCGCGTATTCTAGATCGGCGACGGTATCGGCGGACGCCATGCACCATTTAGATATAGCAACGTCGCATGTCCGCCATTGGTGCGTGTAACCGGTTACGCCATCAACATGCTGTAATAGGTGATCCCATACGGCGACAGGTACAGCCGCCGGATCACCATAAGCGCCTAAACGTACGCGGCGCCCCGCTAATATGTCAGGCATTGTGCGATATTTCGCGACAGGATATTTGCCGTCCTTATATGTCTGCCATATATTCCGCGGCGCTTGGAATAGCGTAACATAGCACGACCGACCGACGTTTTTACCGTCCACTATTTTACCTCTATGCGGACAAGCGCCACAAATTGATGCGTCGTCGCCGGTATTTACCGCGACCATAGGCGCAACGTCGTCGCACATAATCCATGTCTGCACAATGTTACCGGTTTTGGCGTTGCGACTGTTTGACTGTAATCCTGTCGCGATCATAACAATAGGCGCGCCGTCTATTTCACTAGGCCCGCGATAAAGTACAACGCCATTTTTTGATGTTGGTTTTGCTGGTAGGTTTGACATATTAAACATTCCTTTCGATTGAAATTACGCCACGTTGAAAAGTAACAAGCACGGTATCTAGATCACCAAATTTCGCTGTAATCTTTTTCCCTGTCGTGTCGATCACACTATGGGAAGCGCCTTTACCAGACACGGTATATACGCGCCCTAGTGATGGTATGGCGTGGTCGCGGACAAGAACAAGGTCAAGGCCTGTATTAGTCCAACAACGTTGATACGACGCGCCTTTGACAAAACCGGCGACGGCGCTAACATTGGTGCCTTCTAACCATACGCGACTTTTGGGAGCGCCTTTATTAGATCCGATTTTAGAAATCATGGTAAGCATAACAAAACCCCTTTAATCTGTAATTAAGTACAAGAATCACTATGAATGCTTACTTTCATGCATGCAAGGTTTAATTTATTTATTTTATTATATTGTATTGCGCGTGTCATATGGTCGCGTCGTCGTCGTCGTGATCATGCTGGAATAGGTCTATATGGCCTTATATGTCGATCTAAGGGGTATAAAGCGCCGTCGTGATCCTGTCGCACTAAACTGTTTTGTATGACATACCTATGTTCTCTTATTTATTATTATATAGGTATGTCTATTCATATAGTTTTGCTTTTCATATTTTTGTGTTGCCCTGTATTTAGTGATTTTTGCCCCATATTAGGCCTATAACCCCGATATCCTCCCCATTGTGGTACAACAATACCCCAGCGTAAAGTACCTTGTATCCAGATCCAGGCCCGCCTCATGCTATATAGATATATAGCTTGGCTATTGTACGTCGTGTTAACTACATAGTTAGCATGCGCGCTTATATCGCCGGCAAAGCACCATATGGTGGCGTTATTAAGGATCAAATTCGTTTCAAATTCGAAACGGGGGGGTGGGTTCGACAAGAGTTGGGATGTGGTGCTTAGGGTGCGTAGTAACAATAATATAAAATTGCTCACTAAGCGTAACCATCCGGTAACATACTGACGGAATACAGAATTTTTCAAAATAAAACACCAGCGTAACGAAATAGCTCTGGACACCGTCACTTTTCCGTGTTTAGGTGGCCGTAAGCTTCAGCAACAAGGACGTACCCCAATGACGGATGACACCCTACTCGACATGCTAAATGAAGCTCTTTCCATAGCTGACGACGCTGATCCGAGCTACGAGCTAAGTCTCGTTAAAACCAAAATTCAAGAGGCTATAATGTGGTATGGCGCGATGACCATGACCGAGCCTCAGAGTAAGTTCATGGCTGAAATGGCGGGATTTACGGTGCATACCGACGATGCCAAGCTCCCTAATCAGAGCAAACCACCCTCCCCCACACTGGTTAAGAATACCGAGCATCTGCGCCACGACGACCCTGTAGAGGATGGTTGGCCTCCCCGTAAGGTCACGAAGGTCAAGCGAGATCCTAATAAGTTCGGCGTGGTTAACCTTGAGTTGTCGTGCGGCCATATGATCGAAGACGACGCAACTCACGGAATGAGTTTTCACACCGAGTTTCTGGGTCAGACGTATAGCTGCGCGTCGTGTGCGGACGAAGCCGAGACAGAACAGTTTGAGGGCAATAAGCTGGCCGCAGAGCTACGGTTCCAAGCCAAAGACAATCCGAATATGCCGCCTGTGGGCGAGCGATACAACGGTCCGAGCAAAGCCGCGACAAGCGGGCTGGCTACATTTTTTGATAAGAACAAAGCGGCGGCGGACGCTGCACCAGAAGAAGAACCTCAGAGCATCAACGGTCCTGGCTCCCCCAGCCTTCTCCCTGCCGAGCATGCTTCTGAGGTTCTTCCCTCTCAACCTCGACGCCACGCATTCCTGCGCGGTGACACAGACTAGGAGCGAAAAATGGCGAATAAATCCAAACCAAAGGTATTCCGTGGCAGTGCTGGTAAGTCAAAAGGGCAGGCGGTAAAGCCCAAAACCAAGGCTGCTAAGGCCAAGACAGCGCCGAAAAAGGCGAGATTGAGCCTCAGTGACGCGATTAGCGGGCGCCGGCCTAAAAAGTAAACCTACCTGATTAGATAGGTATCAATGAGGGCGATATATGCTAGATATTGAAGCATTGGAACAGACGATAAATGAGGTTCGCGCCTCTTTTGATGACTCCCGCATCATAGTTCTCTGTTCCAACTTGGAGGGTTGCGACGACCTTGACCCATATGAAAGCTGTATGCTCTGCACACGCTTAGACGTTTTCTCAGATAGTCGGTCATCTGAGACTATCGCACACACAACCCTCCAAGCCGATGCGTAGCGCCAGGTTCCACAACATGTTATAGTAAAATTGTCTTGACGGTGGGCGGCACCAGCGAGTATGTCTTGGATTGCTCAAGCCGGAAGAACGACACTATGAAGATGAGTGATTTCCTCAAGATGTTTGAGGATAGTATTCTGGGGGCTGAGTTTGCAGAGGTTAGTGCGGCGGTGCTGCTCGTGGCCTTGACAGTTTTATGGCGGGAATGGCGCGCGGAACGAAAAAGATGCGCTATGCTTACTGCTGAAATGATCGCCCAAAATCGGGAAGTGGTGATCTTAATTGAGAGGATTACGGGGCGATGAATGCCTTAGCTAGACCGACAGCCGACTATGACGAAACACTCTCACAATCCAAGATAATCACTCAGCGCGTCAAGTGCATAAACCGCGAACTCGCGGCACATGTCGCCACTGAGGAACCTGTCTCAATGTCTGCCAGACGGCGAGTATGTGCAGCCCTGCACCATCACCTGATTGTGTGCGAGGGTATGACCTCCGAGCAAGCGAGCAAGTACCGAGAGAACACGCCCGACGTTTCCAAGCTCAGAGGTGACGGCAAGGCTTTTGGCACCCCCCTCTTTGACAAAGAAACCGGCACTTTCGTTATGTCCGGCGGTAAATTCTCCATCCCCAAATAGAAGTTGACAACCATTCTTACTCTACCGTAAGCTCTGCGTACTTTGAGTAGCACGGGAGAAAAGTGATGGAACAGTATGATATACCAGCGTGGTGGAGCTTGTCCAACCAGCAGGATGTTGTTATAGGTAATCTTATCGACGCCAAAGGCGAGTGGATCACGGCCTACCAGTTCTGTGACGCACTGTACGGCGAAGGCGACGAGAAGATGGTGGCGCCGGCCAAACTCAGGGTGCTGATGCAGCGATGTCGAGACATTGTTGACGAACTCACCCAAGGCCGAGCCCAGATCATAACCAGGCGTGGTTCAGGATGGCGCATTAAGCTATCTGACCGTACCCGCCTAATGACAGCGGTTGAACCCGACTAAGGAGTTTCGATATGGCAGACCATGACGACAGACCCTTTTCGATTTACGACGTTGACGGCCAGTTCCTCGTTGGCCCTCCGCTGGAAAGCAATCTCTTAGCGGGACTATCCAAGAACATAGACAACAGCAGCTTGACTACGCTGATGGTGGTGAACTTGGGCCGCGAGGTTGTGTATCTCCGCACCGGCTACGCCGACGTTGTGGCGGATAAGACGGCCATGCCGGTACTTCCAGGCGAGCGCGTTGCTTTTGAGAGTGGGCAGGGACACGCTAACCCGCCACCCACGCATATCGCTTTTTACTACGAGAAAGGTCAGCTTAATTGTTGGGCTTGTTTGGGCGCGGGTATCTAATACATGGAAAAAGACTTAGACCTGTTAGCCGATGAACAAAAAGAGCAGCGCAAAGCTGCCGGACGGCTACGGGCCGGATCTATGATAGGTGCTGACGGCGGATTGCTGATCTCAGCGTCCAAGATGTCGCGCGGCGCTATTGCCGTCGCTTTTGAGATGATGGGAGGGGTAGAACGCTTTGCAGAATGGGCAGAAGACAATCCAGACGACTTTTATATCAAGATGTTTGGGAAAACGATTGGCCGAGAGGTTGAACACTCAAAAGCTGTTGAGGTTGAAGATATCCTCGACATACTCGACGGTGAAGCCGAAGACATCACAGATGTTACATTTGAAGATCTACCACCCGCCGGAAGTCCGCAACCCGCACCGGAACTAAAACTTTCACGCATGGCAGCAGCCTACGCGAATGGAGAAGAACTGGATGACTGAGGGCGAGCAAAGACGCGTTGACGCTATGCGCCGGCTCCGCAAGAGCCTTGGGCTGTTCTCCGACAAATGTCTGAAGATCAAGACCAAATCAGCCACAATCATACCGTTTGAGTTGAATACGGCGCAGAAATACGTCCACCAGAAATTAGAGCAGCAGCTTAAAGAAAAAGGGTTTATCCGCGCTTTGGTCCTGAAGGGCCGGCAGCAGGGTATATCGACCTACGTTGCTGCGCGATATTATCACAAGGCGTCTATGACCAAGGCGACCAATGTTTATATTCTGGCGCATGAACAGGCCGCATCTGACAGCCTATTCTCCATTGTTGATCGATACCATGACAACAACCCGCTGGCACCATCACATGGAGCGTCCAATTCAAAAGAACTCACGTTCGATAAACTTGATAGCACTTACATCGTGGCAACAGCAGGGCAAAAAGCGGGCGGTAGATCACGAACCTCTACCCTGTTCCACGGCTCTGAGGTTGGGTTTTGGGTCAATGCTCCTGATCACTTTGCAAGCTCCGTCCAGACAGTCGCAGATTTACCTGGAACCGAAGTGATACTGGAAAGCACGGCCAACGGGCCGAATGGCGAGTTTTACGAGCAATGGCAGCAAGCAGAGGCTGGAGACAGTGATTATCAGGCTATTTTCGTGCCGTGGTTCTGGCAGGAAGAATACCGCCGCGCCTGTGACGACGATTTCGAGTTATCCGAAGAAACCACCGATGATATGATCTCCGAGCGGGAATACGCTGAGATGTTTGGGCTCGACGACGAGCAGTCCAACTGGCGCCGCAACAAGATCAAGACGATGCGTAACGCACAGTTGTTTGACCAAGAGTACCCTGCCACGGCTGCAATGGCCTTCGTCAACGCCAAAATTGACAGTTACATATCTGCACTGCCTATCCTTCGCGCCCGCAAACGCGTGATAGAAAGCGCCGGCCCACTGATTATGGGGGCTGATCCCGCCGGACCAGGCGGTGATCGCTTCGCTATTGCTGGCCGCCGCGGCCACAAGGTGGAATACCTGAAATGGCGAAATAAGCTGGAAACGGCAGAGGCCTACCAGTGGTGCAAGCAAGTAATCCTGAACAAGAAACCCGCTAGGTTCAATGTTGATGCCGGTGGTATAGGAGCAGCCGTACTCAGCCTTCTCAAGAACGACGACGACATCCCGAAGGGTGTGGTCAAGGGCATTAACTTCGGTGGCCGGTCACAGCACAAGATGGCTCGACCAGACAAGCCAGGCCCGAAGAACAGGCGCGCAGAGATGTGGACCCGCATGAAGGATTGGCTGGAAGATCCCGACGAACTGGTGCAGATACCCGATATCGACGCATTGCAGGGTGATCTTACCGCTCCGATGCTGAAAGCCACGCTCACCAACGACATACAATTGGAGAGTAAAGAGGAGATGCGTAACCGTGGGGTAAGGTCGCCAGATCTTGGAGATGCGATAGCTTTAACCTTCGCTTCCTTGCAGTTTATCAAGAACTATGTTGACAAACCTAAAGGTAAGCAAGAGTATGGCAATCCCGATGCTGTTGTTAATACGCCCGTAATACGGGAACCAACACCGAATGGATGGATGCGCTAAATGGATGAGATACAAGGCCAAACTGTAAAGAAGACTGTCAAAGACGATATACGCAAGGACTTCAAGAAGCCCAAGGCGCCGGACGACTTCGACAGCAAGATTAATTTCCTAGCCTACGCCACCAAGCTTTTCGACGAAGACTTATCATATGATAAGGTCAACCGTGACGAAGCGATTGAAGATGCAAAGTTCGCTGTGGGTAAGCAGTGGGACCAGAGCGTCCTCGACGCCAGAAACAAGGCTGGTAAGCCTGTTCTGACCATTAACCGCCTTCCAGCCTTCATTGCCCAGATCGTCGGCAACCGCCGTATGAACGAGACTGATATCAAGGTTGCTGCGGACAACGCAACGCATGTAGCCTCTGCCGAGCTACGCGAAGGTCTGATACGACAGATCCAGAGAAGCTCCGGCGCTGTACAGGCATTCAACAAGGCGTTGGAAAACCAGGTTATCTCCGCAATCGGCAACTTCGACTGTTCGCTGGAATATGCGTATGACGACGTTTTCGAGCAGGACATCTGCATAAACGCCGAGCCCAACCCGTTCTCCGTGGTCTGGGACAGCCAACAAACCGAGCCTACGGGCAAGGATGCCGGCCATGTATTCCAAGTGGATACAATGCGTCGGGAAGATTTCAAGCGTGAATACCCAGAAGCCACTGCTGGCTCTGACATGGCGAATGATACCAGAAACCTTGGGTTTAACTGTGACGCATCGTGGATCACGACCACCGATGTTCGTGTAGTCCGTATGTGGCGCATGCGATCACGGAAGCGTATTGTGGCTCTGCTCAAGGCAGATTTCGAAGGCGACAGCCAAGATGTCGTCGATATCACAGATTTGGAGCCCGAAGAGTTCCTGAACAAGGTCGTTACCCGCGCTGATGGTACACCTGTCATGCGCGAGGTTGACCGCAAATATGCGGAGCTTTACACCATCACGGCTGCGGATATCCTTGAAGGTCCATACGAGCTACCGATTGATCGGGTGCCTGTGTTCCGCGTTCCCGCATGGGAAATCAACGAGGGCGCTACCCGCAACCGCTTTGGTCTGATCCGCTTCCTTAAAGATCCGCAGCGTCTTCACAACTATTGGCGTTCAATCATCGCTGAAAAGCTGATGAACACGCCGAAGAGTAACTGGCTCGCCTCAGACGAAAGTGTCGAGGGCCGAGACAAGGCATTCCGCGAGAGCCATCTCTCAGACGATCCATTGTTGATCTATAATGCTGAAGGTGGAGCCCCGCCGCAGCGTATTGAGCCGGCCCAGATTGAAGCATCGCTGATTAATTCGGCTGATGTGGCATCGCAGGATCTGCGTGAAGTATCCAACCTTCATCAGGCCAGCATGGGCATGCAGTCCAACGAAGTATCGGGCAAGGCTATCATGGCCCGCCAGAGAATGGGCGAAACCGGCACGATCATCTACGAAGACAACCTCGACCTCGCTATTCTTGAGTGTGGCCGTGTTATCAACCAGTTGATACCCGTGGCCTATGATACAATTCGTACAATCAAGGTTCTGGGTGCTGATGGTCAGAAGATGGAGCCCGTGAAGATCAACGACGAAACCGACAAAGCCTCAGTTGATATTACCACAGGTAAATACTCCGTCACGACAACCACCGGCCCATCCTACGCCACCAAGCGTCAGGAAGCGTCGGAAAGCATGTTGAACATGGTTAACGCCATGCCACAGACTATGGAAGTCGCGGCTGACAAGATCGTTGAAGCTCAAGATTGGCCTGGGGCGCAAGAGATCGCTCGTCGCCTACGCATGACGCTTCCAGCGGGTATTGTTGCCGAAGAGGATATGTCTGAGGCACAGCAACAGCAGTTAGCCCAACAGGCGCAGCAGCAAGCAGCCGAAGCCGAGAAAGAGGCGCAGGCTTTCCAGATCGAATTGCAGCTTAAACAAGCACAGGCCATGCAGGCTGCGGGTTTGGGCAAACAAGCCGAGGCACGAGCAATCAAGGATATGGCGAGTATCCCGATAGCAGAATTTGAGGCTCTTGAAGGTGCGGAACAGAAACGCGCCAAATTGATCCTTGATGCGATGGAAGCCTTCACAGGCATAGTCGGAGCAGAAGACGCAGCGGCGGCTGCGGCGGGTGAGGTAACTGAGTATGTTGTTACCGACATCGCACCGCTCGCACCACCACCCCAACCTCAACCGGAGCCCCAACCACAACAACCACAACAACCCATACAGGAGCCGTAAATGGCAGACGAACCCACTGAAACACCATTTGAAGCGTTCGAAACTCACGAAGTTGACGGAGCGCAGACCTCTACGGCGGAAGGTAGCCAAGGACAAGAAACCTTGGCACCTGTAGAGGCTGCTGACCCCGATCTTGTTGCTGTAGACGAAGGAGAAACCAATGGCGAAGCTCCTGATGCTCCTGCTCCTGATGGCGACGAGCCTGTTGAAGCCGCCGCTGATGAGCCTGACGGTGCTGATGATGGCGCTGACGAGCCTGTCGCTGATGAGCCTGATGAAGGAACTCCAAAGCGTAAGAACCAAGTAAGCGCAAAGGAACGCATTGGTGCGCTCGTAAAAGAACGCAGTCAGGCCCAGCGTGATGCGACAGCCGCCACAGCCGAGGCTGCTACAGAGAAAGCTCGCGCGGACGCTCTGGAAGCCAGAATTGCCGCTCTTGAAACTCCTGCCGAGCCCGCAGCACAGGCCGCTGGCCTTGCCGAAGGTGAGCCCAATCAGGACGATTATGCTTACGGCGAGCTAGATCCCCTTTACATTTCCGATTTAACAGATTACCGTGTTGATCAGAAATTCGCGGCTAGAGAAGAAGCCGCAGACAAAATTCGGCAGACGGAAGCCGCTGACGCCCAGGCTCAGAAACTCCGTGATAGTTACGACACCAAGGTCACAGCAGGAATAAACACCTACGACGATTTTGATGAAGTAGTTGTAAAAGGTTCCGATGCGGGGGATTACCCCCTGAGTGAGGAAACTGCGATGATGGTTCTGGAGTCCGACGTTGGACACCACCTGATTTACAAAATCGCAGGTGATTTAGACCTAGCTAAGTCACTAGCGCAGTCATCTCCCGTAGAGCAAGCACGGGTCATAGGGCGCCTTGAGGCGCAGTTTTCGTCCGATGGAAACGATATCTCATCAAATCTCAAGCCCACAGGCGCACCGACGCCTCCTAATACTAGGAAGCGTGGACGGCCCGCCGAGACAGTCGATGCCCAATCTGATTTTGCAGCGTTTGAAGCGCAGCACAACAAGGCAGTCGGCTAACATAGGACGAAAATAGATGGCTGATAATAGTTTTCTAGACGCCACCGAGTATGCTAATACCATGCTCTTGCTGGTGAAGAACCAAATGACGATGGGCCGGTTGGTCAATGGTCAGTTTCGGAACGACGTAACTGATGAAAACGGCCTGTCCGTTAACGTCAAGCGTCCACCAAGGTTCGTTGCCCAAGATGGCGCTACCCTCGCCGCGCAGCCTGTAATCACAGGTTCCGCCAATCTCGCAGTTGACCAGTACAAGAACGTCCATGTTGACGTTGGTGATCTGGAACAGGTGCAATCCTACAACCAGTTGATGCAGACCTCTACCATGAAGTCCGCCGCATCTGAGTTGGCAAACACCATTGACGGCTTCCTCTTGGAATTGACTAATGAGTTCTCCTCAGAAGTTGGTACTCCAGGCACTGCCGTTTCAACTCCAACGCTGTTCAATGCCGGTCACACCCGCTTGATGGACGGTGCAGTTCCCAATGTGGATCTGAACGCAGTTGTCAGCTTTGCTGATGGCGCTGCCATTCGTGGCACACTGCTTGGTGGTAATATCGACGGTGTTAACCGGACGGCGCTTGAAAAGACGCGCATTCCTGTGATCTCCGAGATTGACCTGTATGCTTCCAACAACCTCCGGTCTGTGACCGCTGGTACTCGCTTGGAAGACACTGGCCCTGCTGTTGACGGCGCTGCCGAAAACACAGACTATCGCCTGTCGAAAGACAGCGAAAGCCAAGACCTAACGGTTAAAGGCTGCGGCGCTAACGCGACTGTTGTTCGTGGCGACACGTTCACCATTGCTGGTGTATATGCGGTTAATCCTCGCTCCCGCGAGAATATGACGTATTTGCGCCAGTTTGTTGTGCTTGCTGATGTAACTCTGTCTGGTACGGGTACTGGCACTTTGTCCATCTCCCCACCAATCATTGTCACAGGCACGAACGATGGTGTTGGTACGATCACCAATACAGCATTCCAGACCTGTTCTGCTATTCCGGCTGACAGTGCTGCAATCGTGTTCAACCAAGCTCCTTCGGCTACATACTCAATCCGGTCTGCCTTCCACAAGGAAGCAATCGCATTGGTATCAGCCCGCTTGATGACACCGTTCTCCGACACTTCCAGCTTTGTGTCTGACCCTGAAACAGGTATTGGTATCCGCTACTGGCGCGGTTCCGATATCTCGACGGGCCGTCATATCCATCGTTGGGACACAATCTACGGCGCAACTGTTGTTGACCGTTCATTGGGTGTTCGCCTTAACGGCTAACTCTAACCGAGGGCAGGGCTTAACGGCTCTGCCCTCACACTTTCCACTGATAGGGGCAACACTATGACCAAGAAAGTTTACTGGCCTTCCATGCGGTATCACCCTGTAACCGGTGAATACCTGATTTGCGACACCGAAGCAGACGTACCTGAAGGTTATGTTGCGTCACTTGCTGACGTAGGCAAAAAGGCGGCGCCGAAGAAGAAAGCCAAGGCTAAGAAGAAAGCCGAGCCTGTTGCCGAGTTTAACGCACTAGCAGACTTGGAACTGACGCGTGAAGCGGCTGAAGACCTTCTGAACGAAGAAGAAGTAGGTTTCGCAGACAGCGAAACAGACGACGAAATTGCAGCCAAGGTTACAGCCCTACTCGAATAAGGAATAAGTGAAATGAGTACAGCACTTGAGATTGTTCAACAGGCATTCCGCGAGGGTAACTTAGTCCCTCTCGACGCCACAACTGGCGTTCCTGTAATAACCGATGGTATGACTACCGAAGGTCTTATGCTGCTAAATCGTTTCATTGATAGCCTGTTTGGCTTGGAACTTGGCGAGTATGCGTATGATTGGCCTGTGCCACCTAGCGCAACCTCACCAGTTCCCGCCAGATACCCAATCTTCCCAAAAGACGAAGCTCTCGCCGCTGATGTGTGGCCTTACCCGCCAGGCAATGTGCGGATTATTACGCTTTTGACCGGCAATACCACGATCTATCTGCCATCTAGCCCAGACGACGGCGCTCGCGTCGAGTTTGCTAATGTTGGCGGGACTACGGGCTTCAGCCTCACGGTTGACGGCAATGGTCGTTTGGTCAATGGCACCCTGACAAATACCGAAACCGACGTACTGCTAGATGGTACTCGCATGATCTACCGCGCCGATACGGGCAACTGGACACCGATTGCAACGCTCATTGAGGGCGATAGCTCCCCGCTACCAGCCCTGTATGACGATTTGTTGAGCATTGGTACGTTTATCCGGATTGCGCCCCGCTACGGACGCTCTATCACCCCTGAGTTGAGTGAAACATACGCTCGTCTGCTGAAACGCCTTAAAACGCAGTTCCGCCAGACCGTGCAGACACCGGCAGCGAGCCCACAGCAGTTCACGGGCCGGCAGGACATAAATTCCAGCATTTATAATGGGGCTGCTTAATGACAACAGTTCCTCTAGGTGTCGCAGCCTACGACAGACAATACGGGCAAGAGCCTGAAATTCAGCTACTTAATCGGTTTTTTGAGCAGACACCGACTAATCAGGTTGAGCAGTTTGATCTACTGGCGCGACCAGGCAGTATACATTTCCTGACAAAAGGCTCCGGCCCTATGCGTAAGACGATCCACCAAGAGGGCGTCTTTAACGATGATCTATTCTTTGTGTCTGGCGCAGAGCTTTACCGCTACGACGGCACGACCACGACGCTCATTACGGGCGTTGTCGGCGGCTCCGGCACCCCTGATATCACGTTTGTTGGTGGGCCAGGATATGAGCATTTGTTCATGGCGGACGGCCTGACACTGCAATATTACGACGGTATTTCAGCGGCTACAGGCACGTTGACTGTCTCCGGCGCGGGTATCACGGCCCTTGACACTGTGCAGATTGACACTGTGTTTTATGAATATGTCGTCACCGACGTTAATGCTGGTACGCAGTTAGGTACTGTAGGTGCGCCGTTCCTCGTGTCTATGGGCCAAGTACACGCGGTAAACACCCTGACACGCGACGGCGGGCATATAGCAGACGCCGACGTTGTTCTGATAGACACCACCTACTATTCATGGACGGCAACCGACGTTAATGCTGGCACACCGGCTGGTACTGTTGGCTCGCCGTGGCTCATTGATATGGGTACGACAGACCTTGACTGTTTACTAAATCTGCAACGGGCTATTATGTCTACCGGCGAGAATGGTATTGATTACAGCCTTGGCACACCCTCCCACACGACGGTAACAGCCTCCGACGCGAGCAGCACTTCAATCAAGGTGACGGCTATTACGCAGGGTACGGGCGGTAATTCCATTGTCACCACCGAGACAGGTACATATATCTCTTGGCCCTCTGCTACGCTTGAAGGTGGCGCAGCCGACGACGAACAAGCTCTGCTCAACCTGTTTAACTGTCTGAACGCTTCCGGCATAGCAGGGCAGGACTACAGCGCACAATCAAGCGCACACACAACGGTTTTGGGCGCAGGGTCCGCAGCCACTACACTGACTGTGCGCTACAGAACACGCGGCACCATAGGCAATACTGTTGACACACTGGAAACCGGCTCTGACCTTGCTTGGGCCGACATTACCCTAGTGGGCGGTGGTGTTCACAAGCTCAACGGTGTTATCACGCCAGACGACGTTGCTATGGTCGCTCTGACCACTATTGCCAGCTTCGTCGTGGTGGTGCAGGCCAGTTCTCAAAGGTTCTATTGGATACAACCAGGATCACTAGATATTGACGCTCTCGACTTCGCAGAGGCCGAAAGTGAGCCGGATGAACTGATAAGCGTAAAGCGTGTCGGTGACGCCTTGTGGTTTTTTGGACAATCTTCTACAGAAGTGTGGTATGTATCTGGTGCTCAAGACGCCCCGTTCTCCCGACAACAAGGACTTGCATTCTCGCAAGGTGTTATCGCGGGAACGCCTGTTCCGGTCAGAACGCAAGTTGTTCTTATTGCTGAAGACCTAAAAGTGTATCAAACAGTGGGTGGCCCTGTACGTCTATCCCAACATGGTATTGAAGAACGGATAAGGTTGTCTGAAGCAGCCGCTATTGCATAAACGGAGAATTGGTAAATGACGCAACTTTTTATGGACGGTTTTGACCATTACGGCGTTGGCGACGACGGTGCAGTCGCTATGCTCAACGGCATCTGGGGCGAAATACAAGGCAGTTTTTCGGAGCCTATGGTAGTTTCTCCTGGTGCGCGTACAGGTAATAACGCCATGCGCTTTACGGCTGGACAGCAAGGGTACGCCCGCCGCGTCCTTGGAGGGAGTGAAACAGAAGTTATTATAAGTCACGGCCTCTATTTACCAGAACTTCCTAATATCGCAGACCGTATACCCATTGCAGTGTGGTTGACCGCCGCGACAGCTTGCGCCGCTTGCGTATTCATACAGACTGACGGCTCCCTAGAGGCGCGCGGTCCATCTTCGGCAATGAATAGCTGGCGCAGTGCCGCATCACTTGGTGTTTCAGCGGGTCCGGCTGTTGTGGCTGGTACATGGCATCACGTTGAAGCGCGTATTGTAATCTCCGCAACTGTTGGCGAAATTGAAATACGCGTTGACGAAGTTGTTGTCTTGAACCTTACCAACCTAAACACCGGCTCAACAGCCCTAACGCAAGCATTTATAGGTATCGTAAAGACAACCACGGCTGGTGGCGCGACGGTGCCTACAGAAGTCTATTATGATGATGTTATTGTGCGAAACACCAGCGGAACATATAACAATACGTTCATGGGCGATCTGCGTGTAGCCACGCTACCGATCATATCTGATGGTGTAGCGCAGGGCTGGCAGCAACAAACAATTCAAAAACTAGATATTGGTGTTGGTTCGTGCATTGACGACACTGATAACGATATGGCGTTTTCTGTACCTGACATTGCAGGGGCCGAAATTGGCTCTGGTGATTTCTGCGTCGAGACATTCATGCGCTGGAAGTCACTGCCGGTGCTCTCCGAAGAACAGACCATTGCGAGTAAGTGGTATGAAAGTAATTCGGAGCGTAGTTGGCGCTTGGTTCTCATGGGGCCGGACGTTGGAGGAACTTTGGAATTTCAGGTGTCTACAGACGGCTCCGCTGAAACCATAATCCACGCATGGGCTTGGACCCCACGCACCCTACAATGGTATCACTTAGCTGTGTCACGCACTGGCACCACAAGCCGACTGTTCATTGACGGCGTACAGGTTGGTATTGACGAAACAGACGCCAACACATATGACGACAACGCAGCCAAGCTAATGTTTGGCGACGAACAAGACAGCGCGGCTGGTTCTCTTAACGACGGTGGTATTGACGGTTGGTTGGACGGCTCACGCCTCACGGTTGGCGCTTCCCGCTACACAGTTGATTTCACACCTCCTACAGCAGCCCTACCTATCGACGTTGGTGGTGATGCTCTTTTCGCCTCTGTTGAATTTCTGCTCAACTATGACGTTGACCCCGCAGTTGACGAAAGCGGCAACGCACAAACTGTGACGATGCACAACAGCGCACTAATCGCCATCCCTAATGACGCAGACGCCTACCAAACTGTTGACGGCTTAACCCCCAACGACGACGACTATATTGAGGCCGCTCTTATTAAGGCCACAGGTACGTTGACGCTGACGGCTAATCCGCTGGACACTGAAACCGTTGTTATCGGCACCCAGACCTATACATTCCTCACATCGTTCGTTGACGCGGCAGCTAACGTGCTCATTGGTGCCGACGCCGCTGCCAGCCTGGATAACCTACGGGCTGCGGTGAACTTGGAAGCTGGCGCTGGCTCGCTATACGGTACAGCCACGGTCCTTAACACATTGGCTAGTGCTAGTGAGCTTCCAAATGACCAAATGGTCGCCACAGCGCACTTAGGCGGCGTAGCGGGCAACTCAACGTCCACTACGTCCACAGTTACCGGCGCTTCGTGGGCAGATACCACGTTGCTTGGTGGGCAGGATATCCCAAGCCACAGCGAGTTTACGGTAGGTCGTATGCCGCCCGACGTTACGGGTGTTAGGGCTGTTGCCGTTGTGACGCGCAGCCACAAATCAGATAGTGGTTCGTCTGAGTTGACCGCCTCATTCGTTGAAAGTGGTGGCTCTGCCTCTGGTGGCGCTGCCCGACCAATGACAGTATCTCCGACCTATTACGAAGATCAGTTTGAAACCGACCCTGCCACGGCGGGTGCTCTGACCCCAAATAGTGTGTTAAACGCCCGCATAAGGGTAGACAGGACCGCGTAGCATGGTTGATGCAGCCAAATCGGGGCAGCTAGTTCTACAAGCGGCTATGGAAGGCTCCGGCACCACCAAAGTAAATATGACGGTTATGATGGCGTCCTACGCGCCACCAGCCACCTACTCCACAGACAGTGGTGGGCTATACCTTATGGCGGGTATGGTGGAAATGGGTTTACCCCGCACCACACAAGGTTTGATGCTCGTTGCCTACAAGACAGCGGCACCTGAGAACTTGGCTTCTAGGGCATGGACATTCACGCTCGACGGTCACACGTTCTACGTTATCACTCTGGGTAATCAAGGCACGTTCCTGTACGATATGGATACGAAGCAGTGGGCGCAGTGGAAGACTGAAGGCTACACCAACTGGAACATGGAGCAGGGTACTAACTGGCAAGGTAAAATCATTGCCGCAGATACCGAAAACCCAATCTTGTGGGAGCTAGACCCTACGTCATTTATTGACGAAGGTTTCCGTCCACAAACACGCGTTGTTACAGGTGCTCTAGCCATGCGCGGGCGCGACTACCCACAGAACTACGCTTTCCGCGTTACCGCAAGTATGGGCCAAGTTGACAGCGTTACAGGCAGCGAAGATTTTCCAGGAACAGTACAGCTACGTCACAGCGACGACCAAGGCAACACATGGGTAGACGACGGTGTACTGACCGTTGAGGAGGATAATTACATTCAGGTGCTCCAGTGGCTCTCTCTGGGGTCCATGCAGCCGCCTAAGCGTATATTCGAGATAACAGATATTGGTGCAGTAGCCCGCCTCAGTGGTGCGGACGCTGAAGTTGACGGAGAAGACTAAGTGGCAGTTGACCCGCTACAATCCCAAGAGCCTATCATTGACAAGGAAACAGGCGCGCCGTCTGAATATTTCCTGCGCCAGTGGTCCTTGCAGCAAGCGGCTAACGAGGCAAGCTCTCTAACCTCTAACGAGCTTGGCGACCTTGTGGCCGCTTTCGGCCTTATGTCCGCTATATCCATTGTTGCCGGTAACGGCTTAGAGGGCGGTGGTTCTCTAGGTGGTGGTGAGGATATCCAGCTAGACCTCACCAACACAGGGGTTATACCAACCACCTATGGTGACGCGTCAAACGTGCCGCAGATCGTGGTTGACGCACAAGGCCGCATAACGTCGGTTGAAGACATAGCAATATCTGGTGGTGGTGGTGGTGGCGATACGGTTGTTGACGATTATTGGTGGAATGTAGTCTATCTAGCCGACTTCGACGGCGTAGATGCTTCAACGTCTTTTGTAGACAACAGCCCCTATGCCCGCACATTGACCGCCATAGGCAACGCACAGCTTGACACAGATCAATTTAAGTTCGGCGTATCTTCGGCCCTGTTCGACGGATCAGGCGACGGCGTTTCAGCAGCCGACGCAGCCGAGCTAGAGGTAGGTTCTGGCGACTTCACTATTGAAATGTTCGTGCGCTGGAACGGCACACCAGGCACACTGGAAACGCTCGCTTGCAAGTACAATAATACAGGCAATCAACGCTCGTGGTTTATCCGCATAGACACTGGCGACCTTGACTTTGTGTATTCCACCACCGGCTCTGCCCTAACGCATTACTCTGAGCTTTGGTCGCCCGCAGGCGACACATGGTATCACCTAGCTTTCACGCGCAACGGCGCAGACCTAAAGATGTTCGTTGACGGTACGCAGCTTGGCACCACGCACAATATTGGTACGTCGGTTCTCTACGACGGCACAGGGCTTATGCGTCTAGGCCAGCTTTACAGCAGCGGCGGCGCTCAGTATTTCACCGGCTGGCTTGACGAATTTAGAATGACCGTGGGCGTATCACGTTATGACGCTGATTTCACAGTGCCTACCGAAGCATTCCCACAAGAAGGGCCACCCACGGTATCTGTGCAGGACGAAGGCACCGAAATAATAGAGCACCCAGGCGCTATCAACTTCAAAGGTGCGGGCGTCGTAGCTACTGACGGCGGTGCGGGCGTAGTTGACGTAACCATATCTGGCGGTGGCGGTGGTGGCGGCAGTAATATATTCGGTGGCTTCGATCATTTGAACAACGCGTCCAGTACGTCGGGCTACGCAGCCAAAGGTAATGTGCTAAAGCCGTTCAAAGACATAACAGTAGCCTATCTGCACTTTATGCTCGACCCTGCAAGCACCGGCTACACGTTTAACGCTTTCGTCACGGCCCTCGACGCTTCCAACGTGATAACAGGTATTGTTCTAAGTACAGGTCAGACAGGACTTTCTGCGGGCCAACAGCTAGTGACGTTCGCCTTTTCTACTACAATGTCGGCGGGTACTAAGTATTTCATTGGACTGAGCAGGACAGACGGCACGAATACCTACGGCACAAAGCTGATGAACTCTGGCCCTCCGGCCAACGTAATTTCGTACTTCAACTTCCCCGTTACGCCCTACGCCTTCGGGACAGATAACCCTTGGGGCCGGATAGCCAAGGCTGTACCGATCATTGGTGATACTGTGTTGCTTGGCGTCGGCCCGTTCGCCGTCGGCTTGGAGGGTTCGTACTAATGCGCTATTTCCATGAAGCCACAGTGCAAGAGATTGAGGATATCGTGAACCACGACGATATTGCTCCGGCGCTTGGCATTATGCCCGACAGATATATGGATATGAGCCACGCATTCGACAACGAGGGTAACGTATGCCTTATGTCGAACATAGGCGGCATGTTCTTCGCTAACGCTGGTGACGGCGTTTACGACAGCCATTTCCTATTCATTCCAGGCTCCGGCGGCGCTGAAATTAAAGATGCTGCTCACGCCATGATTACGGAAATGTTTACACGGGCCGACGTAAAGGTTATAACGGGGGCTCCTCCTCGCGATAATCGCGCAGTGCGCCATATGGGTACAGCACTAGGCTATATTAAGATCCCCCGCTCTGAACACTTCGATGGTTTAGGGCGCTTGTGCGATAAATACGAAGTGAGGAAATAACATGGGCGGTATGATTAGCGGAATTGTTGGCGGTATCCTTGGTAAGAAGTCAGCCAAGAAACAGGCCAAACGACAAGAGGCCGCAGGACTAGCCGCCCAGAACAATATACTACAGGGTGGGCAGCAAGCCCGCGACATACTTAACCCCTACGCGGAGACAGGCTCACAAGCTAATAACGTCATGGCCGGTGGTCTGGGGTTAGGTGGGCAAGAAGGCTCCGACGCTGCATTCGGGAATTTCCTAAATAGCTCTGGCTTTAAGGCACAGCTTGCCGCTGGCTCTGAGGCCATCACAGGCAACCAAGCGGCTGCGGGCTTGCTGAATAGCGGCTCGACGCTGAAGCGCCTAAATACATTCGGTCAGGATTTGGCGCAGCAAGGCTTTTCCAATTTCCTTGGCAACCTTGGCAATGTAGCGGGCCGTGGCCTGACAGCAGCCGGTGGTCAAGCATCTGCCGTTCAGAACTCAGCCAACGCAGGGGCGCAAGCCATGCTTGGCGGTACTAATGCTGGTGCTGAAACACGCGCAGGGGGTCAAGCCGCCCTACAGTCTGGTCTTGGTCAGGCGTCCAAGGGCTTATTCTCAATGATACCGGGATTATCGTAAAATGGCACAGTTTCAAAACGCATTCCAATCCGGCCAGCAGTTCTACGAAGAAGACCGCCAACGCGTAGAAGCTAACCGGCTTGCGTCCAACAAGAACAAGGGTATTGAGGCTCTTGGTAGTCAGTTCGGCGATGCCGCGCTGGCCCCAAACGCGTTCTCCAACATCCACAACACCATGCAGGGCCAACAGCGCCTTAACAGTGACATTGCCCAACGTGTGGTAACCAATGCCCGTAATGTCGGGCTCGACGCACAGGCAGTGAAGGAGAACGCCGAGGATGAAACCCAGCGCGTCTTCGACAACACGATCACTGGCCGCGGCGCTGATAGGGCTGACAAGACGCTGGCTAACGAGGAAGGCCAACAGATATTCGACAATACGGTCACTACAGGTCAGGAAGGCCGTGCTGAACGAGAACTGACCAACGAGGAAGTCCAACAGGTATTCGAGAATGAGGTCACTACCGATCAGGAAGGCCGCGCTGCCCGCGAACTGGGTAACGAGGAAGTCCAACAGGTATTTGATAACGCGATTACCGGACGTAAGCTCACCAATGCCGAGGAACAACAGGTCGTTGACAACAGCTTCGAAGGCCGTCGCGCCGCGCGCGAAGACCGTCAGCTAACCAACGAAGAACGTCAGCAGATCATTGATAACTTCAACACTGATCGCACCCAAGGCCGTGCGGACGATGTACTTGCCCTGAAGGCTGAAGACCAGGCTCACACCCAAGGTATAGAACTGACTGAGGAAGAGCGTGACGCTGAAGATCACGAGGTTGCCACTCAGACGCGCGCTGCCAGAGCTACCGTAGCATTCTTCAAACGTGGCATCGCTAACGGCGTACCTATGGCAGACATTGTCAAACGCGCCGGCCCAGCCCTTGAGGCTATGGGCATTAAGCCTGAAGATCACCAGAGCCTGATTGATCAGCTTGAAAAAGATCCTACCATGCTGGACGAGCTTGATGCCGCTCTGGAGCAGACGCTCAAGGCTACGCGCACCGGCAGAGGTGCTGACGCAGCTTCCACAACCAACGGCCCACCGTATCAAGTCACGATGGCTAACGGCGACGTAGGCATGATGCAGAGCTTCAAGGATGGGCATACAGAGTTCAACCCTAACGTGACCAAAACGAAGAATGAACTGGCTGGTCAGAGGGCTAATACCGCAGATGTCAACGCCGAAACAGGTCAGGGCCGTCTAGAGGTTCAGAAAGAGAAAATCAACCCAAACTCAGCGGCCATTCTCCGGTCTGCCGAGGTTGGCGGCGAGATGACTGCCAAACGCGTCGATGATGAACTGATAACGGCCCGTGAGAACGTGATCAACTATGACAATGCCACCCGTTCTCTTGAGCTTATCGATCAGGGCATCCGCGCTGGTTCGCTGGCTACCGTCCGTCAAGAGAGCGTCAGGTTCATGGCAGACATCCTTGGCTACGAAGACGCCGAGATTGCCGACACCGACGAGTTCGCCGCCCGTATGGGTCTTGAAGTCGCGCAACAGATCAAAGCCTTTGGTTCTGGTACTGGCCTGTCAGATGCAGATAGAGAGTTCGCCCAGAATATCGTGGGTGGTAACGTCAAACTAGACCCAGAAGCCCTTCGCCGGTTGGTATTCCTTCGGACTAAGGTGTCTCGTCGCGCGGTAGAGAATTATAACCGTGATCGTGACGCATTCGTTGATGGTGTGCCTCGCCTCGCCCAGAGCTACCCTAATATTTACCTCACTGGTGAGAAGCCAACCGGCCCTGCTGCCGGCGGCGGTGGGCGTAAGACATATAACCCAGCCACAAAGCGTTTGGAGTAGTAAATGGTACAGAGCATAAACCTCCCCGATGGTTCTATCGGTGACTTCCCCGACGAAATGAGCGAAGACGAAATCGCGGGTGTCTTGGGGCAACAGTTTCCAGAAGGATCAGGTCCGCCGCCTGACGGGGGTCAGCAGGGTGGTGGTGAAGGTGGCTCAGTGGCATCTGAACGTCGCAATGCTGACCCCTACTTCGGCCTACCTACTGAAATGAATGGTGTGACGCTGGATCGGAAGACCCGCGACATGATGATGTCCGCGCGTGATGACAATGATCCAAAGTCCAAACGGATGATGACTGCTCGCATTGCGGGGCGGATTGCTGCCCAGAGTGGCGACCAGAGTGAGAACTTCATTGACAATGTCTTGGCCGGTAAGTCTGGTGCAGGCCTTCGCGGGTTTGCTAACGGCTTATTTGGTGCGGGCGACATCGCTGCCGGTGTGGGTAGCTACGCCCAAGACGTTTTTGATATGCAGGACAGTGAACTGACTTTCGGCGACCATCTGGAAGCCCAACGTGAGTTTCGCCGCGCGCTTAATGAAGAGCATGGTGTTATTGGTCTGGGCGCCGAGGTTGTTGGCGCTGTTCTCTCCGGCGGTGGCCTTCTAAAATTGGGAGCCAAGGCTGGCGCCAAAATAGGTGGTGTAACTGGTCGGGCTCTACAAGGGGCCGGCACATTCGAACGTGGAAACAAGACAGCTAATATTGCCAAGGCCTCTGCGACAGGCGCTGCCGCTGGCGGCGTCACAGGTCTTAACATGGAAGGTGATGCCACTGTCGGCGCTGGTATTGGTGCTGTCGCCGGACCTCTGGGTCTGGGCGCCTCTCGCGCTATAGAGCGTTTTGCTCCCGCAATAGTTGCCAACGGTAAGCGCGTAGTGGGCGCTACCCTGTCGGAGGTTGACGAGCTTATGAGTGGTCCTGCTGGCCGCTCTCTCCGCATTATGGCTAAGAAGCTGAAGGTATCTGACAGAGATATAGGTCAGCGTTGGAAAGATTATGAGAAGCTCACAGGCAAGCCGCCAACCATTGCGGATCTGGCTAACGACGAGGCTGCTGCTGAGATGTCAGTTATATTTGGTCGTTCGCCACCAGGCGCGGCTGAAGCTAATTCACAGGCCAAGAAGTTCGTAGCTTCTCGCGCTGACGAGTTCTCTGATAGCGTTGTCGAGGGTGGAGATACACTCACGGCCACTGCACAGAAGGAAGTCCGTAAGAAGGCTGATACAGCCAACTTCGGGTTGGTTAACAAGGACGACTTCACGTTCACCGAGGCTGAGTTCCGTGAGATAATTGACGACCCTATTATCCAATCCATCACGCCACCGGCCACGCGCAGGAACATAGCTAATGTTCTCGACCAGACCGAAGAGGGTGCCGACGTTATTCTCAAGGGTGCCGACGTTAATAATCTGCGCCGTGCTATGCGTAAGAAGGCTAATGCTGGTGACGGTATCAATGCTGAGTTCCATGAGTTCGCTGACGAGCTTGAGATTATTGCCCGTACCCAGAACAAGAAATTTGGTGATGCAATTGACAAGTCCCATCTAGCTGCCGAGGTCAAAGACGGCATCCCAGAAGGTCGGGCCGCTGTTAGAGGCAAGACATCTGAAGTAGCCGCCCAAGCAGACATCGCCGAGGGTGTAACTGACGATGTTGGCAAGGTTATCCGCGATAGCCGGACCCGTGGCCGTGAGCTAGGGGCTCGACAGGAGCTTGGTGATCAGGCTGGAAACACCATTGGTAGTGGAGCCCGCCTAGCAGCCGATCTCGCAGAGGGAACAGGCATGTCCGAGCGGCTACGCACTATCCTCCCATCAGAGGAAGTAGATGCTCTGGTAGCCAAGGCTCAACAACATGTACGCAGTGTAGGTAATGCTGAGAGAGTGGCGCCTGGTGTGGTTAAAGAAGCTGACCTGTCAGAAGAAGTTATTTCAGCCGTCATTGGCGCTGGTGCCGCGGCTACCGGCAAGACAGGTGTTGGGCATGTCTCTAACGTCGGTCTGAATGTCTACCACAGCATGATGGCGCGTCTTATGCCAAGCAGGAAGCCCAAGGTCGTCACGCAGATGGCTAAAGACTTGTTTGATCCAGAGAAGGTGGGTCAGGTCATCAAGGCTATGGAGCGTTCAGGTGTCCCAAGAGATCAGATACTTGAGAGCATAATTCAGGCAACGCCAGTAGCTTCCGGCATCGCCGCCCAACCGAGCACATAGGAGAGATCATGGAAACCTACGCAGTATCATCCTTCCTCTTGAACCTGACTTATCTGACCGTGGCAGTCCTAGCTCTGTTCTTTGGTCTGAAGGCTCTGGACAAATCGCTAGGCAACCCGTTTGGAGCGGCATATGAGATTATGGCGGAAAACCCGATTGCTCTCGCTATCTATTATGGCTTGCGTATGTTTGCTATTGCCTTCCTCATGGGATCACTACTCAGCTAACGCTAGGCAGTTCGAAGACAAGTACGACGAACAAATAGAGAAGGCAGTTAAACGATGGTGGCGGACGGAAGGCGATTGGCACTGGTGGAAAGCACAACTCTATCAAGAGAGCCTACTAGACCCCAACGCTTTGTCTCCAGTGGGTGCTTCCGGTCTGGCGCAGTTTATGCCCGCAACGTGGGACGATGTTTCCCACCGGCTAGGGTTAGTCGGGGTTTCTCCACGATCAGCCAAACACGCCATCGACGCGGGGGCGTATTATATGTCAACCCTAAGTCGCGGGTGGTCAAGTGAGCGTCCGGCACTGGATAGGCTCCAATTGGCGCAAGCATCGTATAACGCAGGATTTGGATCTCTGTTAGCCGCACAGAGGGCATGTAACGGGGCCGTCATGTACGATGGCATCATATGCTGCCTTCCGTCCATCACAGGGCGCCACAGCGACGAAACGATAGGATATGTGTACCGTATCGCCATTTGGAAACAACAAATGGACATAGATAGATGAAAAACCTAGTTTTATACCGTGACGCAGCCAATTCATGGCGTGGTAAGACTGTGGCCGACAATGGGCGGATCATGGTTGCTACCACTCAGGGCTACGACAACAAGAAGGATTGCGTTGACGCGCTGATCAAGTCGGCGGCTATCATCCTTGGCGACCTGAATATCAAAGTGGAACCCTCGAAAGGCAATACCTATGTTGACCGCTTTCTCAGCATTTTTCAGTGTAAATAAACTGTACTTCTATATCGCTGGGGCAGTTGCCCTAGCCGGTATCGTCGGCGGCGCCTATTGGACGTATACCAGTGTTGTCAGTGAGCGTGATGAACTGGAGATACGGGTAGGTACGTTGAACCTACAGCTAGAGTTTTCTGTCACCCTAGCCAACAAAAACGCGGCGGCGTTGATCGACTATAAGCGTATCGCCCAAGCCAACCTAGATGCCGTCGTGGCCGAGCACGAGGCGCAAGAGGTAATTGAGGAGAGAGTGCGTGTTATCTACAAGACAATTGAGAATGTTTCAGCGGCTGACGACGGCCCTGTGGCTAATGTGCTTATCGATACTGCTGCTCTCATTGATGGGCTGCGGCCAGCCACCACCGAAGACGCTCCTAGTAACTGAAGTTGAAGTTATCCTGGCGGACATACCGGCGGATCTCTTAACCTGTCCCGTGCAGCCGGCCTCTCCAATCCTGCGTACTCAGGCTGACGCTGCCATGTTCATGCTGGCTCTGGCCGAGGCTGGGATGTCGTGTAGATCTAAGCTGAATGCCGTCCGTGAGCTATACCGGACCCAACAAGAAGAAACCCCGCCAATCAATTAAGACTGAACGGGGTTTCTCAGGAGCGTACCATAACACCTATCGATTGGGACGTTACGGTAACCTTTAACTTACGTCAAGGCCTTTAGTGCAGCCTGTAGCAGCTTTTTTACCACAGCGGCGGCGAGCAAATCATAGTCGATATCACTGCCGGCGAGTGTGTCGGGAACATCTGCCTCTGCAACAGGCGCCTTTTTCCTGCGTGGTGTCTTAGGCGCCGGCTCTGGTGCAGGATCATCTGCCACAGCCTCTGGTGCGTCTTCAATCTTCTCGCGGACTTCGGGAGAGAACTGAGCCTTGCCATCAACTTCGGGCTCTTCTTCTTCTTCTTCAGGAGCCTCTTCAGCAACTTCGGTCAGCTTGGCGGCTGATCGTGTGCGTCGAGATGAGCGACGAGGTGCTTCATCTTCAGCGGTTTCTTCTGCCACAGTGTCGAGCACTGCTTCAGCTTCTGGTGTTTCAGCTTCGGGGGTTGCTTCTGCGGTTGCTTGTCCGCGTCGTGATAGGCGACGAGTAGCCATAGTATCTTCCTCTTCAGTGGCCCCAAGGTCCGGCGGGGTGTCCGGTTTGTCGGTAGGACAAATCTCGATTTGCAGAGCACTCAAAAATGAGTTCTGCGTAAGCTGCTTACCTTGTATCGCATCAAGGCTTTTGATGTCAATAGTGTCTTCAACGATAAATAGATGATTAAATACCGTTACGCTGTTGTTACCTTGACGGTGTAGGCGCCGACACAATTGATCGTATAATTCGTAGTCCCATGTGACAGAGAACCACGCAATGTGGTGGGCGTCACCCTTCTGTAGGTTGAGCCCGTGGCCCGCGCTGGCAGGGTGTACCAGCAGGACGGGTAGCTCGTTGTTGTTCCAATCCTGCTCAATCTGGGCGGCTTGCTTGCCCGACACGCCAGAGCCAATATAAGGCGTATCCTTGCCCAGAGCCTTTTTCAGGCGGATCAGGTCATGCTTGAACTCATAGGCCACCAGCACAGGCGTTCCCTGAAGCTCTTCTACTAGATCCACCAAGGCTTCTATCTTGGCATCGTGTAATTCGATAGTTACGCGGGGCTCCATGATACCGTCACCCGAATATACGGCGCCGTTGCCCATCTGCTTCAATTTGGAATAGACGGCTGCGACATTGCCCGCCTCGACTTTGCCACCAGGCAGTTCAGCAACGAGGTCTTTCTTCATCCTGTTGTACACCTGACGCGCCTTGGCCGGCATGCGGATGATGTGGGGAACGTCCACCAGAGGCGGCAGATCCAGTTCATCGTCGCTCAGTCGCAGGACGTAGGGGGCGATGGCTTTCTCAATCAAATTGGTTGAGCCGCGGCGCAGGGTATATGAGAAGCCGGAATAGTCTTTTTCGAAATACTTGTTGCGGTAGTGGCTGAACCACTGGCCCAGAGCACCACCACCGTCGAGGACTTTGAACTGCCCCCAGAGGTCGAGATATCCGTTAGGGATAGGTGTGCCGGTCAGACCCCACTTACGGGCCGCGTTGCTGATCATTGGCCCCAGAGCCTTGGAGCGGACGGCTTGGCCGTTCTTGAACTTCGTGATTTCATCGATGGTAACTGTGTCGAATGGGTTAGGCTTGCCTTTAAGCTGCGCGGCGAGCCAAGCACACCCTTCTGGGTTGATCAGGTAAACGTCGCTCTCTTCGTGCTGCAACCTGAGTAGCTTTTTAGGGCCGTGGAGCATGGTGAACTTCAAATGGGTAAACTGTGTCCAGCGGGCCGCTTCCTGCTCCCAGACAAGCTGACATACGCGCAGGGGGGCGATTACAAGCATCTTACGGGCTACGCCTTCATCCTGTAGCTGAGAGAACGCCGACAGGGTGATTGAGGTCTTCCCCAAACCAGGATCTAGGAACAGTGTCGCTACACCACGGTCTTTAAGGTGCTGCACTGCCCTCTTCTGATAGTCGTGCGCGTTCCAGTGCTCGTGTGAGGGCTGCAATAGCCGCTTCGGACTTGTCGTAGAACCAAACATCGTATCCCTGTTCCTCCAATAATTCTATTTTCTGCCACTGCATCTCTGTCGGTAGTTTTCCTAACGCCTTGGCCTCTAGGAAAACTGGCCTTCCGCCTGGAATTAGGAATAGGTCATCCGGCCATCCCACTCTCATTCCAGGCCCGAAATACATCCTGATATGGTGTATCCCGTTTTTCTTGGCCCATGTTATGACCGGATCACGGACCTTGGCTTCAGGTGTTTTCTTACCCAAGGAACCAGCCCCATATGTCGTTTGCCGTACCAATGAATATTATTGAAACAAGAATGACCACCCCTGCTACTATGGTGTAGGCGCACCCCGCCATCACCTTGCTACCTATTGGTTCTCTCATAGATTTCCCTCTCTAACTAAAGTCACATGGTCCGCCGTTCGATTTGCGGAAGTGGCACCAGTTGCAGAATTGATTGGCGCGGGGTGGAAAGTTCTTAGCGGCGAGCAGTACATCAGCACGGTCTTCTATTTCCAACAGAGCATCTAGAGCTTCCTCGCGGGTGAACTCTTGGGTGATCTCTTTGTCAGCGTCGAGATACCAGAGGCGTACCGTTATGGTCTGGACCTGTGGATATTTCTTACAGACGGCTCCGGCAAACAACTTCAATTGGTCGGCATAATTACCGTCTGCGTAATACTTGCCCGTCTTGTGGTCGATCACATCTGCGTGGCCGTCGTCATAGATCACGCCAGCGTCGAGAATAATGCGGGCGCGGACGTTGCCGGCCATCCACGTTGTAGGCTTCCAATCCTTTGTGAAGGCCCACTTCAACTCGACGACCAGATTGGCATCGATCTCGCGCAGTTCCCATAGCTCGTCTTCGAACTTTTTACCGCTCTCAGGCACTGCGTCCAGCTTACCGATCAGGAAATTGGCGATCTCGTCGTGGACCTTGATGCCACGGAACATGGCCGGTGACTTCGGCTGATCCAGCTTGTCGATGTTCTGGTATTTGTATTTGGCCGGACACTGCTCGAATAGGGCAAGGCGGCTGTAAGACCAGGCTGTTATCGGTTTATTCATTGTCCATATCCTCCAATGTGGCTATGACGGTCTGCGCCATCTTCTTCCATGTCTCCGACCTGATATCGGTCCACTGCACATCGCCGCTGTCATGGACAACCATCTGTAGGTCTTGTGTGACGTAGCGCAGCGCCCGCTCCTGATCTGTCTCACGCGGCGGTACGGGTGCTTTCGGCAGCGTTGTCTCATACGTTATTCTCATAGGTCCGCCCATTATGCACATTCCTCTAATTCGCCCCAGCGTGGGCCTATTTTACCGGATGAAGTCATTTTCAAATCCAGTTCGATACTTTCCATGCACTCTTTCAAAACGCCCTGTTGCTCTGGCGCGTTGTCTTCGGTGGTGGAAGCATTAATTTCATCGTAAACGGTGTTCAGGAAGCGAGCCTCTTTCTTCGGGTGGTTGTCCCACCTGATGATAGTTTCTTTGGTGATGTCGGCGGCGCTGCCTTGGCACTCGACGTTGATCATCTTGTACATAAAGTTACGCATCTGGCCGTCCACGATCTTGGAGGGCTCTGGGAAGTACAGTCGGCCACCCCATGTCCTGATACCTTCGCCAGAGCGACACAGGGCTTCGATAGTGTCGTTTAGCTCCCGTTTTCCAGGCATGGCGGCGTTATGATCCGCGATATACTTGACAGCTTCAGCTTTGGTACACCCTAGCTGCTTCATGGCTGCATTGGCGCCACCACCGTATAGACCAAGGAAATTGAGCGTCTTGGTGGGTCCACGATGTAT
>TARA_R110000772_G_scaffold267141_1_pt1 | contig 41546 bp, 36 predicted proteins | sample TARA_R110000772 | Tara Oceans TARA_R110000772 (sample SAMEA4397948) | marine metagenome | biome: Polar Biome; feature: [SRF] surface water layer (ENVO:00010504); material: water (ENVO:00002006), including particulate matter (ENVO:01000060) such as... | depth 5 m | reverse complement strand
CCTGCAGCGGTTTTTGCAATATTTGGAGGCAAAATCCCTAGGACCCCATATTGGGTTTATCGGCGGCCCGGGCCCCCGTAGCAATAGACATGTTGAGACATACCACCGCCAGTAAAATGCCTGTCAGCTTATTCATCGAGCACCTCCCGTATCTAACAGAGGGCTACGATAGCGTATAAGGCTTCGGGGGATGCCTGGAGAAACCGAAAGGGCAACTTTATTGTTCGTTCGGGCTAGTTGGGGTATTCAGGATCAGGTTGTTAGCCCATTTGTTTAGCTATGGCTCTACACCCTTTTCTCGGCGGTAGTCACGGGGTGACTTTCCTGTCCAGCGCCGAAACGCCCTGGTGAAGCTGCTGGTATCGTTAAACCCCAGCATGAAACTCATCTCGGTGATGCTTATGCGGGACTGTTCCATGTAGTCCAGTGCAAGGGACTTTCGCACCTGGTTCAGTAGGTCCTGGAAGCTCGTTTCCTTTGCCGCCAGTTTCTGCTGCAGGGCGCTGGGGCTCATGGCCAGTTCGCTGGCAACATGCTGCTTCGTACAATTCTCCGAAGGGAGTTTCCGCAGGATGACCCGCTTGACCCGGTTGACGATATCCTCCGCATCGAGCGCGGCGATGTAGTTTTGCAGGATCTTGTCGTGTTCGCTGGCGATTTCCCGGTTGCCACCCAGCAGGGGGAGGTCGACGATGGCAGAGTCCAGGCAGATTGTACAGTCTGGGGCATCGAAAGTTACCGGCACGTGAAAACTTCTGGTGTACAAGTCCACGTAACCCTCAGGCAGGGGGCGCGTCAGTCGTACTGAGAGGGGCTTGAAATCGGGCCGATAAATCATGCGGAAGACCCGAATGATGAAGGCGTTCCAGGCGTCGATGGTTTCAAAGGCGACGCCGTCTGCAACTACCTCCAGAACTAGGCAGAAGCGGCCTTCGCTCTCCTCGATGCGATAGGAACCCTGGTTGCTGGCAATACGGAAATAGTAGACCAGCCGTTCACAGGCGTCCCGCAGGGTGGCGCTGGCCAGCAGGGCATAGCCCAGGGCGTGGACATTGGAGGGGTGGAGAAAGCGCGCGGCGACCAAGCCGAAAGCGGGGTTGCCGGTAGATTTGACCGCTTCCCGGAACAGGGCGGCCATCTGGGCCGTGGTATAGCGATCCAGTGGGTCCTGGCTGGGGGCGTCACTCAACCCGGCGGCCTTAAATACAGCGGCCGCATCGTGGCCATTCGCTTCCAGTGCCATGTGGATGGCCATGGTGTAGGAGGCGATAGTCGTAGCGGATGTGGAATCACTCATCCTGCGGTTGTTCCCTAGTTATCGTTATGCCCTCAACGGGATAGCGCTAGCATAACAATTTGATTACGAAGGCAAAAGTGCTGCTTTTAGGGCCTCCATTTGAATCTGCAGGCGAGGCCCTGTGGGTATAACCCCGACAGTTTTGCCGGGTTATTTGTCGCTAGGGCCAAGTCTGGTACCCGGGATGGGTCTAGCCTGTGTCACAAATAACACATCAACCTAACAGGGAGAGGTCCCAGTGAGCATCCCCACCCAGCAACACATCATCAACGGCGAGTTCGTTCCGCCATCATCCGGCCAGTATATCGACCTGATCGATCCCGTATCCGGCCAGGTTGCCGGCAAGGCCGCGGCGGGTAACGCCGCCGATGTTGACGCGGCTGTCGCGGCGGCAGCAGAAGCGTTCAAGACCTGGAAAAACACACCCACCAGCGAGCGTGCAGGTATCATCGCCCGGATGGCGCTGGTACTAGGCGCCAACCTGGAGGAATTGTTGACGCTGGAGGCGGCCTGTACCGGCCTCGGCGTCACTCGTCTGAAGGGCTTCGATATTCCTGCGGTCATGCAGTTTATCCAGATCTTCGCCGAGGGGCTGGAAAGCTACCCCTTTGTCGAGTATCCCCCGGTGCGGCTCGCACCCGAGGCGCACGATGTCCGGGTGGTGAAGCAGCCCCTGGGCGTCTGTGGCCTGATCACTGCCTGGAACGGCCCCCTTTTCCTGGCTTTCCTCAAGATGCTGCCGGCGATTGCCGCGGGCAACACCGTGGTCATCAAGCCCGCCGAGACCGCCTCGCTGGCGGTGGTGCGGGCGATGGAACTGATGCAGGACCTGCTTCCCCCCGGGGTGGTCAACGTGGTTACCGGCTACGGCCAGGACGTGGGCGCAGCCCTGTCCTCCCACCCGGGTGTCGCCAAGATTTCCTTCACCGGCTCTGGTCGTACGGGCACCATGATCCAGAAGGCGGCGGCCGAAACCATGAAACGGGTGACCCTGGAACTGGGCGGCAAGGGGCCGGGTATTGTGTTGCCAGATGCCCCCATCGAACTGACCGCCAGGGGCGCCACTTTCGGCTTCCTGCTGGGTTCGGGACAAATCTGTATCTCGGGCACCCGCCTGTTCGTTCACGAGTCCATTCACGACGAACTGGTGGCGCGCATGGTCGAGCTGGTCGGCAATTTGAAGGCCGGCAGCCAGTTTGCCCCTGAAACTACACTGGGCCCCATGGCCTACCGCGAGCACTACGAACGGGTGCTGGGCTATGTGGAGTCCGGCAAGGCAGAAGGTGCGACCCTCGCCTGTGGCGGCGGGCCGCTGCAGGTTGACGAGTACTCCGACGCGATGTTTGTGCAGCCCACCATCTTCACCGATGTTACCCCGGACATGAAGATCTACAACGAGGAGATTTTCGGCCCGGTACTGTCGGTGATCAAGTACAGCGATGTCGAGGACGCCATCGCCCTGGCCAACGACAGCTGCTACGGCCTGTCCGCGGGTGTGTGGACCGGCGACCCCATCGGCGCCCAGGCAGTCGCCCAGCGGCTGGAGGCGGGCACCGTGTGGGTCAACGACTGGCACGCGATCACCGGCGACATGTCCTTCGGCGGCCACAAGCAGAGTGGTTACGGGCGCGAGATCAATATCGCGTCCCTGGAAGGCTACCTGGAAACCAAGAACTACATGACAAGCTTCGAGACCGACCCGAATGCCAAGGCCTTCTTCGGCCTGGTTCACCAGGTCGTCTGAGCCCGGCTGTCATTAACGCTATAGAGGAATAAAAAGATGTCCAGCACTGGCGCATTTCAATACTGGCAGCGGACCATGGTTCACGCGGGCCCCGGCACTGTCATCCGCCTGCCCGGCCTGTTCAGCGGCCTGGGAAGCAAGAAAGTTCTCCTGGTCAGCGACAAGGGCCTGAAAGATGTGGGGATTGTCGACAAGGTAGCAGCCCTGTTTGACGAGCAGCGTGGCCCCGGCGGCGTTCGCCTGGCGGGTGTATTTACCGACACCGCCCCGGACGCGGAGTCCGGCTGTATCGACGACTGTCTGGCGATGGCACGGGCAACTGGCGCCGACGGCCTGCTGGCCGTGGGTGGCGGCAGCGTGCTCGACTCGGTGAAACTGGTCAAGCTCGCCATGTACAACGGGGTGGACAGCGTGGACCAGTTGCTGAAGTCCCCGGTGAAAATGATGAACTGGCCGGAAGTGGAATATATGGGCGTGCCCCATATCTCAGTTCCCACAACTGCTGGTACCGGTGCGGAAGTGACCAATGGCGCGGTGATTTACAACAAGGAACTGGGCATCAAGCACCTGATCGTCAGCAACTACCTGGAGTCGGATATCGCTGTACTGGATGCGCACATGACCACCGGCCTGCCGCCCATGTTGACGGCCGCCACCGGTATGGATGCCCTGACCCACGCAGTTGAAACCATGGGCCATCTCAACACGAACCATTTCACCCTGGCCCACGCCGAGACCAGCGCAAAAGTCATCCTCGAAAACCTGCCGAAGGTGGTCGCCGATGGCTCGGATGTCCTCGCTCGCCAGGCCATGCTCAACGCCAGCGCCATGGCCTGTAACTCGGTGGTGAATGATCTGGGTGCGTCGCCAATACACAATTTCGCTCACGCTCTGGGCGCTGTCTGCCATATTCACCACGGTGAGGCCAACGGCGTACTGCTACCCGTGGTAATGGAAGAATTCCCCGATTTCTATGTGCCGGTGGCGGACCGCCTGAAAGGGGTGTTCGGAGTAGAAGGCGAGGGCAGGGATGCTGTCCTCGCCTGTGCCGCCGCTATTCGCGAGCTGTTGGTGCAGATGGGGCACCCGCTGGACTTTGCCCGTCATGATATTCCCGCATCGAAAATGTCCGAGATCGTTGCGGCCATCGCCGGCGACCCGCTCGCGGCGTTCCTGCCAATCCCGATGGAAATCATTGAGTCCGTGTGCCGCCGCGTCTGTAACTGGTCATAAGGAGAGCTCACCATGAAAATAAATTTCAGCACTATCAGTGAGCGCCTTGCGGATGCTTTCTCAGAGCGCGAGGCTCTGGTGAACATCGAGCGCGGCCGCCGTTATACCTTCCGCGAGTTCCACCTGCTGACCAACCGCATCGTCAATATGATGCGCCACAAGCTGGACCTGCAACGCGGCGATAACGCGGTGATCATCCTGGACAACGACAACGCATCGCTGTTGCACTTTTTCACCGCGGCAAAAGCCGGCACCCCCCTGTGCTACACCAACTACCGCGACAGCCTGGATGATCACACATACCAGGTGGATACGGTCAGCGCCAAGGTGGTGTTCATCGAGGCTGACCTGCTGGAAAGCCACTATGACATGCTGCGCGAGCGCCAGGTCACCATCGTGGCTATGGACAAGCCGGAGAAAGAGTACCAGGGCGTACACTATTTCTGGAACCTGCTGGAGCAGGTGGACGACAGCAACCCCAACGTGGTGATCGACGATCGCGACGACGTGGTGATCATGCGCTTCACCGGTGGCACTACCGGGCGTGGCAAGTGTGCCATGTACACAGCGGACACCTACCTGGCGTGTCGCGACTCCTACTGGGCCCTGCCGGATCCGGCCTGGAACCCCGAGACCCGCTTTATCCACCTGGCGCCGATCACCCACGGCAGCGGCATGATGTTTGCGCCGACCCAGTTCAAGGGCGGTTGTACCGTGACCATGAATGTGCCCGATCTGGATGCCTGGTGTGACAATATCGCCGCCGAGCGGATCACTAACGGTTTCGCCGTGCCGACCCTGCTGTACCGCCTGCTGGATATGGACGAGAAGGGTCGGGCGCGGTTCAAGACAATTGAAAACATGTACTACGGTGCTGCCCCCATGAGCCCGTCCAAGCTGGCGGAACTGCAGGCGGCCTTTGGGAACAACTTCATTCAGGTCTATGGCTCCACCGAGCACTTTGGTGTGGCCCTGTCCATGAGCAAAGCCGACCACCTGGTGGAGGACGGCGATGATTCGCACCTGGCCTCCGCCGGCCGGCCTGCGCCTTTCACCGAGCTTGAGATCATGGACGACGACGGCAACCCGGTGCCGCGGGGAGAGACCGGCGAGATCTGGCTGCGTTCCCGCGCCATTGTGCCGGGCTACTTTGGCAATCCGGAGCAGACCGCTTCTGAGTTCCAGGATGGCTTCTGGAAGTCTGGCGACATTGGCAGGATCGACGAGCGTGGCTTCTTTCATATTGTCGATCGCAAGAAAGACATGATTATCAGTGGCGGCTTCAATATCTACGCCAACGAAGTGGAATCCGCGCTTAACAGCCACCCGGCGGTGCTCATGTCCGCGGTGGTCGGTGTGCCTCATGAGGAGTGGGGCGAATCGGTGCACGCCGAGGTCATGCTCAAGGAAGGCGCCGAGGTTGAAGAGGCGGCCCTTATCCAGCACGTACGCAACGAGTTGGGCGGATACAAGACGCCCAAATCCGTTGAAATCGTTGAGGAGATACCCACTAGCGTGGTGGGCAAGGTGCTGCGCCGGCAGGTGCGCCAGAAATACTGGGAGGAGGCCGGCCGCAAGGTCGGGTGAGCCCAGCACATGAGCAAACTCAAGCAACTGTCGGGGCTCGATGCCTCCTTCATCTATCTGGACACGGACCGCGCCAGTACCGGCGGCACCATGATCTATGTATACGACCAGTCCACAATCCCCGGCGGTGGCCACCTGCGCTTCAAGGAAATCCTCAAACACATCGAATCGCGCACCGCCACCTCGCCGATCTTCCGCCAGAAGCTCAAGCAGGTGCCGATGTCCCTGGACTATCCCTACTGGGTGGAAGATGAGAATTTCCGCATCGAGAACCACGTGTTCCACGTTGCCCTGCCCAAGCCCGGCGACTGGCGGCAGTTCTGTATCATGGCCTCGCGCCTGACCACCCCCCATTTCGATTTCAATCGCCCTCTGTGGGAGATGTACGTGGTTGAGGGGCTGGACAATATCGACTGACTGCCCAAGGGCAGCTTCGCCATCCTCACCCGCATGCATCACGCGGCCGTAGACGGCACCGCGGCGGCACAATTGACCTGGGCCCTGCACGACCTCGATGCCCGGGGTAAGAAACCGGGGCTGGGCGGAGAGCATGAGACCGAGGGTGTTCGCGCCCCCAGCCAGTTTGAGATGGCCACCCGTGCCTGGTGGAATAATGCGACCTCGCCGATGCGTCTTGCCAGACCCCTGTCCCACCTGCTGCCCAAGGTGGGTGGCAGGTTGCGCAAGGAGGTGCAGAAACGCACTGTGGCTAGGGTCGAGGAACACACTTCTGGAACGAAGGTGCCGACGACCCGCTTCGACGGCCGGGTTTCTCCCTTTCGGGTGTTTACCACCTCACGCTTCCAACTGGACGAGCTCAAGGGCATTCGCAAGGCCGTGGAAGGCAGCACCATCAACGACGTGGTGACGACAATTATATCCGGCGCCCTGCGCCGCTACCTGGACCACCACGGTGAATTGCCCCGGGACACCATGGTGGCGATGATGCCGGTCAACACCCGGTCCGGGACCGATGCCGAGCCTGGCGCCAACAACATCACCTTCATGGGGGCCGCTATCGGTTCCGATATTGCGGACCCGAAAGAACGTCTCGCCTATGTGACCGAACAGACTGCTCGCTCCAAGAGTATCGTCAACGCCATTGGCGCCAGTGACCTGACGGACCTCAACAAGCATATTCCAGCTTCTTTGCTGGCGGCCACAGGGAAGCTGATTTCCCGTATTGGTCTCGATGCGGGTGGCACCGGTAAGCGATTGTTTAATATGGCAATTTCCAATGTGCCTGGGCCGAGCGTGCCGCTGTACCTCCAGGGCGCGAAGCTGAAGTTCTGGTCCATTGTGGCGCCCTGTACCGACGGCATGGGAGCGGTATTCGCGATCACCAGTTACGACCGGGAGATCTATATCTGCCCGACGGCCTGCCGCGAGATTGTGCCGGACCCGGAGTTCCTGGCCCAGTGTCTGGAAGAGAGCTATGCGGAATTGCTGGCGGCCACTGGGGCCAAACCAAAGCGTAAGCCGGCAAAACGCCCGCTAAAAAAGAAAACAACAGCTAAAAAGCCGGTGAGGAAGAACCCCGCAGGAAGAAAAGCGGCAAATTAACACGCGTTCCGGGCTGAATGGACAAATTTAATCATTATTCGGCCAAGAGCCGGACGTTTGTTTGCCATGTAATAACCCACAGTTCCATAACTATATAAAGCTCCATAACTATAGAAAGCAGAGGATCACAATGAATATCTCACTCAAAACCAAGCCCCTTGCGCTCGCAGTCGCCGCTTCCCAGGTTCTTCTCTACCAGTCACTGCCCACCCACGGCCAGGCCCTGGAAGAGGTGATGGTCACCGCCCGTAAGCGTACTGAGACCCTGATGGACGCTCCTGTGGCGGTCACCGCGGTATCCGGCCAGGCCATGGAGTCTCAGGGTATCTCCAACATGGAACAGCTTTCCGCCAAGGTACCTGGCCTGCAGATTGGCCGCAGCGCCCTGACCACGAATATTCGTATCCGCGGTGTCGGCTCAGGCATGAACAAGGGCTTTGAGCAGTCCGCGGGAATGTACATTGATGGTATCTACCAGTCCCGTAGCCGCCAGTTCACCCAGTCCCTGGTTGATCTGCAGCAGGTGGAAGTATTGCGTGGCCCCCAGGGCGTGCTATTCGGAAAAAACACTGTGGCTGGTGCTATTAAGGTGGAAACAGCCAACCCGGTAGTTGGCGATGAGTTCAACGGGTCCATCAAGGCCGCGTTTGAGCCTGAGCAGTCCACCACACGTTACACTGGCATCGTATCAGGCAGTCTGAGCGACAGTGTTGCGGCCCGCTTGGTGCTGCGCCAGGAAGACTCCGATGGTTACATGGATAACAGGTTCCGGGACACCGATGAGCAGGAAGAAACCAACAAGATGGCTCGCCTGACACTGGCCTGGGATGCAGCCGACAACCTGTCGATTGTTGCCAAGGCGTCACACGTGGATATGGAAAGTACCGGCAAGGAAATGAACGCCTATACGATTGATGACCGCCTGCCCCCGGCTAGCACTCTGGCCCTCTCTGCCGCACTTACTGGTGGTCAATTTGCGGCGGCCGATGCACCCGGAGGCGATGACTATGAAAGTTGGGTAGGCAACCTGCAGTGGGGCAGGGGTGATACCGAGGACACGACTTCGACCGCCTTCTCTGTGAAAATCGACTGGGATGTCGGTGACTACACGGTAACGTCCTTGACCGGCATATCTGACTTTGAATTCGAGCAGTACCATGATGTGGACTTCCTGCCTCCCAACTTCATCGAGAATATCGACCAGGAAAAGATGAACATGTTCAGCCAGGAAATCCGTGTTGCTACAAACTGGGATGGCCGGTTTAACTTTGTCGCGGGTGTTTACTACGAGGACCAGGAGCTGGAATTGGGCGAAGGTACTCACATCGATGGCACATTTGGCGGGCTAGTCCCCACCATTTTCGTGACACCGTTTGGTGAGACAGACACATCGTCCGGTCTGACCGATTTCGACCAGGACACCACGACAATGGCAATTTTCGGTGAAGTCACTTTCGACATCACCGATACCCTGAGCCTCGATCTTGGCGGGCGTTACTCGGAAGATGAGAAGGAAATGACCAAGCTGGTTACCATCGGCCAGGGCGCACCAGGGCAAGTAAACGATATAGTGACTCCTGACATTACTGCCGGGTCCGCAGATCTTATTGAATACCTGACCAATGTCATGGTGGCTACTGGCGATGCCGGTGCGACAGCTGCGGCCGCGGCACATGCCGGCAGCCTGGATCGATACGCTGCCTATTTTGAAGACGAGCGTGATGAAAGTCATTTTGACCCCTCTGCTCGCCTGCGCTGGGAATACAGTGACACCGGAATGGCATACCTTTCGTATTCGGAAGGTTACAAGTCTGGCGGCTTCAATTTCAGCCCGGATACAGCGAATCCCGATGGCTCGTCTCGACCCGGTCACGAGTTTGAAGACGAAGCCGTGACTGCCTGGGAGTTGGGTGTAAAACAGGACTTCATGGATGGCCGTGCGCGCGTCGCGACAGCCATTTACAGATCTGAGCTGGAAGATCTGCAGGTTACTTCTTGGGGTGGCACAAGTTTTGTCGTAGGCAACGCGGCGGAGCTGACCGTCCAGGGTATCGAGATCGAAGCGCAGTTCGCCGCTACCGATGCACTGGAAATCGGCGGCAGCTATGCCTACCTCGATCACGAGTTCGATTCGTATCCGGGGGCGGGTTGTTCCGTTGTCGAGATTGGCCTGGGTACCTGCCCGAACTCCTCTGGTGAGGGTACAAAGGATCTGTCCGGCGAGCGCGGGGCGTTCGCACCGGAGCACAGTGCCTCGCTCTACCTGGACTACAATCACGCATTTGATTGGGCGGAATTCAATTTCCATGTCGATGTCAATTACAAGGATGAATTCTTCCTGGATGGCGACCTCGATGAAAATGTGCTGCAGGATTCCTACACCAAGGTCGATGCCAGTATCTCCCTGATGTCCCTGGAAGGTACCTGGGAGGTGGTGCTCTACGGACGGAACCTGACCGATGAGACCACCTACACCGCTTCGGCTGATGCTCCCTTGAGCCCAGGAGTTTATATTGGCTGGGTTGAGGAACCCCGCGTCTACGGAATATCTGCAGCATACAATTTCTGATAGTCCCTTTGCGGCGCTTGATGCCGGCACCCTGCCTGGTATCAAGCGCTGTTTTTTTTATTTCTTCCCCGATTCGCCCGAATCGACTCTCAAAGCCCCCGTTAACAATTATCATCCAGACAAGTATTTAAGCTCTGATGACAAGGGGCTTACAGCCGCCTGCGCTTATAGTATTCCCAGAACACGGGAGTGAATACCCAGCGCGGGTTTCCGCTAACAATATCGGTCCACAGATGGATCAGTGTCAGGAGTTTTTCTAATGAGTGAAGCTGCCCTTCTATTCGAAAACAGGGATGGAGTAGCCTGGTTGACCATGAACCGGCCCGAGGCCATGAATTCCATCAGCCTGGAAATGATTACCCTGTACGAGGAGTACCTGGAACAGATTCTGGGGGATGAGTGTATCAAGGTTGTTGTCATCAGCGGTGCGGGCAAGGCTTTCTGCGCCGGCGCTGACTTGAAGCAGGTATTGGATAGCCTCGACGTCCCACCCGGTAAGCCTGATTTCCTCGATCGCCTGTGCGACAGGGTTTTGAACCCGCTGCGCGATTTCCCCAAGCCGGTGATTGCCGCCCTCAACGGTATCACCATGGCAGGTGGCCTGGAGACCGCCATGTGCGCCGATCTCGTCGTGGCCGCTGAGAGTGCCAGGATAGGCGACGCTCACGCCAACTTCGGTGTCTACCCGGGGGCGGGGGGAGCAGCAGTACTGCCGCGTATCGTTCCCCACAACGTGGCTAAGTACCTACTGTTTACCGGCAGAACTCTTTCCGCACAGGAGATGAAAAACTACGGCTTCGTCAATGAGGTGGTAGCCGACGGTGAGCTGCAGGAAGCCGCCCAGGCATTGGCCCTGCATATCGCTGAGAAGAGCCCCATCGCCCTGCGCCGGATGAAGTCCGTGGCTAATGCCGCCGCTGACAAGACCCGAGACGACGCGCTGCGGCACGAGATGTACGAATTCCGCAAGCACCAGCGCTCCTGGGATATGCAGGAAGGCCTGGCCGCCTTTGCCGAGAAACGCAAGCCACGGTTCCAGGGCCGCTAATAGGAGTAGAGAAAATGACAGATGTATATATCGCCGGCGTCGGCATGACCCCCTTCGGTCGGCATATGGACAAGAGCTACAAGGACCTGACCGCTGAGGCTGTACAGGGGGCCCTGACTGATGCGGGTGTAGACAAGGACGAGGTGGGCGAGGCCTTCTTCGCCTCCTGTGTCATCGGCTTTCTGCAGGACCAGCATATGGTGCCCGGCCAGGTGGCCCTGCGCTCCATGGGTTTTGAGGGCATCCCTATATTCAATGTTGAAGGCGCCTGCGCTTCCGCCACGTCCGGCCTTTACCTGGCTGCCCAGGCGATTCGCGCCGGCAGCTGCGATATCGCAATCGCGGTGGGTACGGAAAAAATGTTAACCGAGGACAAGGCGAAGATGTTCGCCGCGTTCGATTCCGCCTGGGATGTGACCACGGTTGAGGCCAACAAGGAGTACCTGCTCAAGATGGGGGAGGGGATTACCCTGCCGGAAGGCTCCCTGTCACCCAAGCCCTACAGCATGTTCATGGATGTGTACGCAGCCTTCTGCCGCCAGCATATGAAGACCTTCGGCACCACCCAGGAGCAGATCGCCGCGGTTTGCGCCAAGAACCACACCCACTCGGTGCACAATCCCCTGGCCCAGTACCAGAACCCTTACACCGTTGAAGAGGTGATGGCCGCACCGCCGATCACTTACCCCCTGACCCTGCCCATGTGCGCGCCCATCTCCGACGGCTCTGCCGCGGCGGTGCTGTGCAGTGCCGAGGGCCTCAAACGGCTCAGGGGCGATGCCTCCCGGGCGGTGAAGCTGCTCAGCTGCGTCTTCCGCTCCGGTATCAACCGCACGGCCGAGGAGTATGAAAAGCACATTACTGCGCTGGCGGCCGCAGAAGCCTACGAGAAGGCCGGCGTTTCCCCGGAGGATGTGAGCGTGGTGGAGGTGCACGACGCGACTGCCATGGGTGAGATCATCCAGGTGGAAAACCTGCGCCTGGTGCCCTGGGGGGAGGGCGGCCCCGCCGCCGCGCGCGGCGATTTCACTGTCGGCGGCCGGGTGCCGGTCAATCCCTCCGGCGGCCTGGAGTCAAAAGGGCACCCCATCGGCGCCACAGGCCTCGGCCAGATATTTGAGCTGGTAACCCAGCTGCGCGGCGAAGCCGGCGCGCGCCAGGTTGAAGGCGCGCGGATCGCAGTACAGGAAAACGGTGGTGGCCTCGTCGGCCTGGAAGAGGCAACGGCCGCGGTAAGCATACTCGCAAAGCAGTAGAGGAGAACAAAGCGATGAATTTCCAACGCAGTGAAGAACAGCAGATGATTATCGAGAATCTGCGCAAATACCTGGACTCGGAGATCGAGCCGGCCTTTCGCGAGCACGGCGAGGGCTTCATACCGCGGGAGAAAATGCAGGAGTGGACCCAGGGGCTGACCGAGTTCGGCTTGATCAAGGCGCCATTCGGTGAGGAGTGGGGCGGCTTTGGCATGGACTGGCTCACCCACCTGATGGTATTTGAGGAGATCGCCTACACCTCTCTGGATATCGCCATCCCCGGTTTTATCAACGCGGTCAATGCCGAGCTGTTAAGACAGCTGGCGCCCGAGGCCATCAAGGAGAATTACCTCGCGGACATCATCAACTGCGACAAGTTCATCGCCATGGGTATCTCTGAGCCGGACGTGGGTTCAGACGTGTCTGCAGTCAAGACGCGTGCGGTGCTCGATGGCGACCACTGGGTGATCAATGGCGAAAAGACCTGGATTACGAATGGCGAGTACTCAGACGTGTTCATCTGTACCTGTCGCACCGGTGAGAACGAGATCAGCCATATACTGATCGACCGTGAGGAGCATGGCTACGAGACGGTGGGAATTCCCAAGATGGCGTTGAACGGTCAGTCCACTTCGCAGGTTTTCATGTCTGATGTGCGGGTGCCGGTGGAGAACGTGGTGGGTGGCCGCGGTACCGGGCTCAAAAATACCCTGAAGATATTCGAATACGCTCGCTGCCACATGGCAATGTGGGGAATTGGCGTGGCGCGTCGCGCCATGGACGAGGCCATCAAGTACGCCCAGGAGCGCAAGCAGCACGGCAAGTTGATTGGCGGTCACCAGCTGATCGCCGACAAGCTCGCCACCATGGCCACCCAGATCGATGCCGCCCGGCTGCTGACCTACCGGGCCATGGATATGGTGATGCGCGGCGAGCGCGCGGACAAGGAGTGCGCCATGGCCAAGTGGTACGGCACCGAAATCGCGGTGACCGCGACGCGCGACGCGCTGGAAATTCACGGTGGTAACGGTGTGACCAAGGAATTCATCGTTGAGCGCCTGGCGCGGGAGGCTATTGTCGCGCCGATCCCCGATGGCACTACCGAAATCCAGAAGCTGTTAATCAGCCGGGCCCTGACCGGTTTGAATGCGTTCAGTTAAGTAAGGGAATTTGGAGGTTTTTGTGAAGCTGAAAAATAGAGTTTTGGTAATCACCGGCGGCGCCTCGGGTCTGGGCCAGGCCACCGCGCGTTATATGGTGAGCGAGAAGGGTGCAAAGGTTGCACTTCTGGACCTGAATGAGGCAGCCGGCACAGCGACAGTAGAAGAATTGGGCGAGGAAAATGCCATTTTCTGCCAGACCGATGTGACCTCCGAGGAGAGCATAGATGTCGCTATCGCAGCGATCATGGACAAGTTCGGCGCGATCCATATGAATGTTAACGCCGCTGGTATCCCGCTGCCCTGCAAGATCCTCGACCGGGAAGGCAAGGCCAGCAGCCTGGCAAAGTACGCTACGGTGATCAACGTAAACCTGATGGGCGTGTTTAACGTGATGGCCAAGTGCGCCGAGCAGATGGCCAGGAACGAGCCGGACGAGAACGGTGAGCGCGGTGTGATTGTGAACGTATCTTCCGGCGCAGCCTTTGAAGGCCAGATCGGCCAGAGCGCCTACAGTGGGTCCAAGGCGGGCGTGAATGGCATGAATATTCCCGCTGCCCGCGAACTCGGCCCCCTGGGTATCCGGGTGAATTCAATTGCCCCGGGACTGTTTGGAACACCTCTGGTGAAGGGGCTGGACCAGAAAGTGCAGGACTCACTGATCGCGATGTGCGAGGCGCCCAAGCGCATGGGCGAGGTGGATGAGTTCGCCCACGCCTGCGCCTTCCTAGCGGAGAATGGCTATATGAATGGCCGGGTCCTGCGCCTGGATGCTGCCACGGTGATGCAGGCCAGGTAGGCCATACAACCAACGCCTTGAGGAGAGAGACGTGGGACCGCTAGCCGGAATCAAAGTTTTAGAAATCGCCGGTATCGGGCCCTGCCCGATCGCCGGTATGATGCTGGCCGATCTGGGGGCGGAAGTCATCCTGGTTGAACGCGCAGCCGCTAACAAAAACGCGGCTGAGGTGGGTCAGAACGGCTTTTTCAACCGAGGCAAACAATCCATAGCTCTGGACCTGAAAGACCCGAAAGCGGTGGAAAGTGTGTTGCAGTTGGCGGAGCAGTCCGACGTGCTGATCGAGGGCTTTCGCCCCGGTGTAATGGAGCGGCTGGGGCTGGGGCCAGAGGTCGTGCATCAGCGAAAGGCCTCCCTGGTCTATGGTCGGATGACCGGCTGGGGGCAGGATGGCCCCCTGTCGCATGCGGCTGGACACGACCTGAATTACCTCGCCATCTCGGGGATTCTCCACTACGGCGGCCTGCCGGGCGATGCGCCTTATCCCACGCCCACAGTGCTGGGTGACATCGGTTCCGGTTCGAATATGTTGGTATTGGGCATCCTGGCAGCGCTGCTGCACGCGCAGCGCACCGGCGAGGGGCAGGTAATCGACGCAGCCATCTGCGACGGTGCCATCTATAACCAGACCCTGATCGCGGGCCTGCGAGGGGAGGGCGCAATCAGCGAGACCCCCAGTGAAACGTTCTTCGGCGGGGCATCACCCTGGTGCAACAGCTACCCCTGTTCGGACGGTCGCTACATTACGGTACAGGCCCTTGAACCCAATTTTTACCGAGAATTGATTGCCCTGTGCGGGTTTGAAGACGATCCTGACTTCGCCCGCCAGCACGACAAGAAGACCTGGCCTGCCGCCCGAGAAAAAATGGCGGTCCTGTTTGCCAGTAAACCCAGGTCACACTGGTGCGAATTGCTGTCGGGCACCGATGCCTGTTTCGCACCAGTACTGTCGCTGCCGGAAGCGGCGGAAGACGAGCACATCAGGGCACGCGAGTGCTTTGTTGCGGGTGAAGGCCTGTTGCAGCCAGCTCCTGCGCCGAAATTCAGTGCGACCCAGCAGGAGGTCGGTGATGTTCCGCGTTCCGGCGAACACACAGAGAGGATTCTGCGATCCCTTGGTAAGGCCGGCTGAATGTGCAGTGCTTATAAGGCTCCCAGAACATAAGCGGACGTGATTCTCCGCTCAGTGGGTTTAAGCCGTTGATTTCCCAGTAATTTTTCCCGCCACTTTTACAGGGAGTGAATTCGCATCTTTTTCGCTGATTTGTGCCGCTCTGGGTCCGCGGGCATAAGGGGACGAGATATTGCGTTCCCCCCACTTAAGCTATTTTATTTATAGTGATTCCTCACCACCTTTTCCTGAGACGCTTGATAGGGCATGCTTTTGGCCGAATCTGGCCCAGGTCTTTACATCGGGCTAAGGTTGATTTCTAAGGTCATCCCAAGCACTGCCGCTGCTCTACTAGCAGTTTGAAGTGTTATAGTTTCATTGTCTGGATCAAGCAATCTATCAAGCTGTGAACGGCTGGTTTTCAAGCGTTTAGCCATATCGGTTTTTGAAATATTTTGGTCAAGCATGGCAGCTTCTAGTTTTGCAGACAGTACTTTTTTGATCGCGGCATTTTGAACATCTTCATAGATACCATCTGCCTTTAGAAAGTCGTCAAAACTTGAACCTGCTCGAGGGTTTCTTTTAGCCATTTTTCTGATACTCCGTCTTCCGCTTCTGAGCGAGCTTTAAATCTCTGTCCGGTGTTTTCTGGGTCTTTTTAACCAGTCCATGCAATAGGATCATCTCTGAATTGTCGATATAGAAAAACACACGGGCGATCCCGCTCTTAATATTACTTCTGACCTCCCACAATCCAGGATAGCCAGATAAGGATTTGCACAGCGGTTCACCACAAGGCCAACCGAACTCCACTGCCATAATGTCCTGCCCGATTGTTTGCCGATCTTCTTGGGTCAGTCCAAGCAACCAATCTCTAACAGGTTCTTTCCCGCTGGAGAGCTGGTAAAAAACAGCGGTTATTTTTTTCTTAGGTGCTATCATTCTGCTGAATGTACCATATATGGTACGCTCCAGGCAACAAAAACAGTTTCTTACTTTTGTTTACGGCCTTGGGACCTGGGGGCCGAGGGTGAATGAATGAGATTTTCTGATCAGTGGAACCAACTCATTGTCTTGAAAGGATTCGTCCTTCTCCTTATATCAAAGCCAGAGGTCAACCCAGTTTCAGCGCAAGAATTTTCGCCATATCAAAGACATCATCATTAGCGGCGGGCCGTGTAAAATCATATTCCCCCTGCATATTGACATGTGCCCAGGCTATGATCGAACCACTGGTAATGGCCTCGAGCATGTCCTGCCTGTCGTCGGGATCAGCCGTGGATGATAGCCGTTGGGACAGGTACAGGTAATTCCACAGGACAATGGCATTTTGCATGAGCACTTTACAGGCCGTTGCTATTTCCTGTTCCTCCTTGGTGCCTACCTGGAATTCCTGGTTGTTAGCAAAAAATACAGCCGCTGAAAACCTGTTGGCTAATTCCACTTTATTCAGTTGCTTTTCAATACGCTGACGTAGCTCTACGTCATCATAGTAAGTCAGTATAAACTGGGATTTTATAATGCGTCCGAACTCCTTTAATGCCCGGTACAACGGATGATCTTTCGCATAGGAGCTTAACCGCTTGAACAGTTGCGAGGCGCTGGAATAGCGCAGTTTAATCGTAGCCATAAAGCGGAGGATGTCATCCCAGTTTTTGAGGATGAGTTTCCGGTTGATTGTGCGACTCGGCACAATACTGTAACCGCGCCTTTGATATGTAGATTTGCTGGAGAATCCATACAGCCGCTGTTCGCCAATCTTCTTAAAACGTGGGGCAAATGCAGTATCTATCATATGCGTGGCCGTAAATATGGCTTCAGAAAATCCGTGTGTATCCGTCGAGTGTATGTCACTCTTGACGACTTCATTCTGCATCAAGCCATCAATGACATAGGCGGCCTCTCTATCGGATGCACTAATCACGGTTGAGTGGAACAGGGCATGGCGCTCATCGATGAAAGTATACATCGTGACGCCTTTATCCTTGCCGAAGTATTTGAATGAATAACTTGCATGCAGTGAATCTACTCCAACGTTTACCTTGCGCCCGTCACTGCTGGTATGCAGCTGGTCCGGATATTTTTGAAACGCGTTGGATAAAGCGAGCTTGTCAATCTGGCCAATAATAACGTTGTTCGCTGCCTGAATATTTTTCAGGCTAAAGCACCAGTTAACGGTGTTTTTCAGCGTGCTTTCGTTGATACCTACAGAGATCTGGGACAGTTTATCAATACCAATGTTACAGCCCATGCCCATAATACCAGCCAGAACCGTTTCGACATTCGGCTTGAGCTTGTGGTGTTTGGGGCTTAGATGTTTAAAGTAGCGGGTGAAGTCGCTCGTTCGGTTAATGTCCCGAAGAACGCGCAAAATGGGAACGATGCCGTTCTCCTTCAATAGGGTGCCATTATATCCGTCTTCACTAAATGACGTACCGGGCGTACTGACCTTGGCATAGCCAGAGTCGTCAACAGATAGGTACGTGTTATTCCCCTCACCAAAGCGTCCATTGACAGCCTGGTATGTGCTTTCTAGTGTTGTTTTGAGTTCCGCAAGGTAGCTTGCGCCATCTGCGAATTTTTGTAGGCCTGCCAATGTCAGCAAGCGATCCCTTTCTTTCCGCCAGCGTGCAGTAGGAATCAGGTAGTCCTGTATAGCGCGATAACGGTATGAATACTGGAGGTTAAGCTTGCCCGCGCGCACCGCATCCGCAACGGATTGAAAAAGTAGTATTTTGTACAGCGATGTGCGGAATGTGGTATCGCCTGCGACAATGTCTTGTTCCTTTTCTGGCAGGAAGTCCAGAGGTGGTGAGTGTCCGACATTACCATCCGTCACTTGAAAATGTGTCATGGCTGCAAATAACGGCTCCTCCGATGACGCCTTATCGAATACCAAATTCTTAAGCACTGAGGACACCTTGCGCTGGAGGCGCAGAGATTGGTTTTCCAGGGTATCGTAATAGTGCTGACCCTCTGTGTGTTGATCGAGTAGTTGTTCATAGAATTGTAATTTCTCTGTCTTGATATCTCCCTGCAGAGCCTCATAGTCATCGATCAGACGTTCAATCTTTTCCATTCTCTCAGAATCTGATTGGTCCTTGCATCGGACAATACGCGTAATTTCGTCCAGTAGATGGCGTGAATTTCTATGGGACGTGTTGATTGTTTGGATAGCAGTCTTTCGCTCTGACTGCGTTTTTTGCTCTTTTTGAGCAAGCTTCTTATTAACGCCATTCGTAGCGGTGCGGACACTTTTTAGGAAAATATCCATCAAGACATCTTGGCGGAAATAGTACTGGTGCTTGATGAAGGACAGTAAATGGAGGTGACGTTTCTGTGGATTGGGAAACTGCTTCACTTGTGTCAGCGTTGCCTTCTGTACCCAGGTAGCGTAGTACTCTGTGGCTTGTTGGTTCAAATTTAACTCGTCAAAAATTGATCGAAACTGTTCGAAGTGATCTCTGAGCGTCCGGGATGCGTTGACATTTTGCTGAATATCCTTGGCGCGCAATGACTGGTTAACCTGTTTGATTTGCCCGAGCAAAGGTAGCCAGTGATTCTTCGGATTTGCTAGCAATACGTCTAGCGAGGATTTTTCATCCTCGCGCAATTCTGACGACAGGGTGTTTAGCAGGCTGGATTCCACGATATTGAAGCTGTCCGTAATCACTGTGGATAACTGATGGTAGGTCGGTATTTCGATGCGTTGCTTCCAGCAAAAATCAATTGCAGCAACAAATACCTGATCTGGCTTCAATTGCTGCTGGGCCAACAATTGGATGCGTTCAGCAATCAATGTAGCATTGGACTCATCGAAAGGTGTCCAATCCAGCAGTGTCAGAATGCGTGATCTATGCTGTAAAATTCGGGCTGAAGGATAGCGATCGAAATTGAATTCATCTGTGACGCTGAGAAGTCGCTTCACGTATTGGATATCCCTACGGCGATACACAGATGGCACAAAGAATTTCCCGCAGTACCGGAAATACCCGAGCTGCAAAAGGAAGCCGACTTTATTTGTCGTTGTGCGTAGCTGACTCAGAGTTCGTCGAATATCCTCAGTCACGACAAAGTAGGCGTGACGTTGTTCTTTTGTAAAGACGGGAGGGGAGTCGAATTTCCGTTTTTCAGTGGGCGACAGAAAGACCAATCGCGTCATATAGGGACTCCTGAATACATATTGCCTTGCCTATTATTATCTATATACTGTGATAACTATTATTAATACGGTAAATGTATCAGCGTGAGCAGCCGATGACAACCGCTAGCATGAGACGGCCTCCACTAGCATACCTGGATGCCATGGAGTATATCGATAACGCGAGTCCGCCCGACGACCTGTCGGAAGCGCAGAGTCGCGATTTCACCATTGCTGTGCAATTCCTCCAACAGTACACCGGTAGCGCCGCAACGTTTAATAGTTACCGTCGTGAAGTCGAAAACTTGCTGCAATGGACCTGGCACATTGCCCTGACCACACTGGATGGACTGAAGCGAGAGGATATCGAGAAATTTATTCGGTTTAGTCAGCGTCCACCAGCCGCCTGGATCGGCGTTAAGAAAGCGCCACGTTTTATTGACAGTGAAAGTGAGCGCCGACCAAACCCCGAGTGGCGACCCTTCGTGGCAACGGTCTCGAAATCTGCCCACAAAAAGGGCGAAGCGCCCTCTAAAAAGGACTATTTCGCCTCAAATAACAGCATCAAACAGCTGATGGCTATCTGCAGTAGTTTTTACCAATATCTGCTGTTAGAGGAATATGTCTACAGCAACCCGGTGGCCTTGATTCGGCAAAAAAGTAAGTTCGTGCAGAAGCGTCAGGGCCAAACTAGAGTACGTCGATTGAGTCCACTTCAGTGGCAAGTGGTCATCACTACCGCTGAGCAGATGGCCGCAGACAACCCGGGATCTCATGAGCGAACGCTCTTCATGTTATCCGCGCTTTACAGTATGTATTTACGGATATCAGAGTTGGCGGCTAGCGACCGCTGGACACCCACGATGAATGACTTTCACAAGGATAACGATGGATTGTGGTGGTTTACCACGGTAGGAAAAGGCAATAAAGAGCGGCAAATAGCGGTTAGCGATACAATGCTGGCTGCGCTAAAACGCTGGCGGAAGTTTCGGGGGTTATCGGTACTACCCACGCCAGCTGATGACTCGCCACTACTTCCGGTTCATCGGGGCCAAGGGCCTATGGCCAATACCACACACATACGGTCTATAGTACAAGACTGTTTCGACAAGGCGATTCAGAGCCTGGTTGCTCAGCAACAAACAGAGGAGGCCGAATCACTGATGGGTGCTACCGTGCATTGGCTGCGCCATACAGGTATCTCAGAAGACGTCAAAACCAGGCCCAGAGAGCATGTGAGAGACGATGCAGGCCATAGCTCCAGCGCCATTACCGACAAGTACATTGATATAGAGCTCAAAGAGCGGCACAAATCAGCGAAGAAGAAGCGAATTCACTCCCTGTAAAACTGGCGAGAAAAAATACAGGGAAATCAACTACATAAACCCACTGAGCGGAGAATCACGTCCGCTTATGTTCTGGGAGCCTTTCCTGGGGCTTACCGGCATACCCGAGCCGGATGATCTGAGTCCGATGCTGCGAAGTCTGAAAGGCACTGCGGGTATTAGCGCCAATATGGTGTACCGGATCGTCAAGGAGACGGTCACTGCTGCGGCCGATGTCATCGAGGAAACGGCCCCGGTCTCAGCGGCCAAGCTGCGCAAAGCCTCGACGCACTGGTTCCGCCACACCGCCGTCACCCACGCCGACGATGCCGGGGTTAACCTCAAGTACCTGCAAGCTTCAGCCCGGCATGAGAAGGTGGAGACAACGGCGATTTACCAGCATGCCGAAGATCATCGCTGGCACGATGCTTGGAACAAATTAAGTTATGATAGATAAAGAACAACATTCCGCGAAGACGTGCCTGAAGTCCAGAAGACCTGCCATCCCGCGCTTCTAACGGAGATAGCTAACCTCAACAGGCATTGGTCATTTCCTGATCATAATTTTTGAAGCGCCAGCAACAGGAATGCCCCGGAGCGAGACACGACACCGCTAGTACCATAAACTACGTATCGATTAATTTTATTAAAAAGAAGCCGAACTACACTCATAATACAATCGCTGTGAAGGAGAACATCACTTGCGCTGGCTACATCTGACAGACCTTCATTGGGGAAATGATAATGAGCAGCAAACAGTCGCGGCAAGTTCATTGCTTACCGCAATAGCCCAAGCTGACGTTCAATTTGACCTAGTAGTGATTACGGGCGACATCTCTTACTCAGGAAAAATTTCCGAGTATGAGTCTTTCGAAAATAACTTCCTAACGCCGCTTCGAAAAATAGACAATGTAAAAACAGCGATCGTGGTATCTGTACCTGGAAATCATGATATAGACTGCTCCCTTGGCACCCCCATCAGTTGGAACTCGATAGGATCATCAAGGCAGGAAAAGTTTTTCAACTTTGACGAAAGAGGTCGAGAAATCCGGGCGATGCGCCTTCAAAACCTGCAAGCTTACATCGATTTCACGGAAAGAAACGCAATACTAACACCAGATTTTACTCAGCATCCAGCCGGAGTAATTGACCTTCCAAACCACCCGGATATAAAACTGATAGCGCTGAACACATGCTATTTTTCAGACTTTGAACAGTCAGATAGACACAACACACCCGCACCTTACCACCCACTTACTTATCTTTGCAGGGATGTAGGGACACACAACCAGGTTCTTGTGCTGGGGCATTACCCTATATCATGGTTCACTCCTCGGTCTCAAAAACCTTTCATTTCAGCGCTTATGGATTGCTCAGCGCTTTATGTTCATGGACATGAACATGAAATAGAAGCAGAATTTGAAGCAACGGGTTTAATTTCGCTTGGGTTTGGTGCTTCTTACGTTTCACCGATGAACGCAGAACCAACGCCATTCTATCGGAATAGCTTTGCTATTTGCGCCTTGGATGACTACTTGCATGTATCCCCGTATGTTTGGGACTGTGAGAATGGCCGGTGGATTCCTGAGAAGCAAGTCCCTCCTTCATTCAAAACAAATAGCAGTATCCTAAATTCAGGTTACAAGCTGGCTATTTCTAGAACACCAGCTTCTGCCGGCTCCCAGGCTGAAAGCCAAAGAAATTACAATCTGGCCGTCGAGCAACGCTGGTCGTTAGAGGAAGCTATTCTACTTTCTCAAAATGAGGAAGATATTTGGAAGGAAATAATATCAAAACTAAGTCTAATCCATGGAATAGATACGATTTCTACCCTGCCCAGAGATGCCAGAGGCAGAAATTATGTTCAGTTTATTATTACAGCGAAATCCGGAAAGTACTTGGTTCGAACGATCTCTGCAGTTGGAGATACCCTGTCTAAAAAGTCTGTGGAAGAAACCAATACTACCATAGATACGCAGTCACTTGACCAAGCAATAATTCTTACCCTCGGATCGGTCTCAGAAGATGCTCGAACTCTCGCGGACCAGCTTGAACGAAATAGAAAACCAATCCGTATTTTTGACGGGAAAGAGATAAACCAAAGGCTTTCCAAATCATATCTTTCCAATAGTATCGGCCGTATCTCAGAAAATTTTGGCCAAAGAATATCAATACGACCGCTTTTCTGTTCAAAAGGAATATTATTATTAATAACAGATCAGATGAGCAAAACATGGTTTACAGTGTCTGATCTGCAGGGCACGTTAGAACCTAGCGCATCCGAAATAGTGTATGAACTTCGTCAATCACGCCCAAGGTATATGCATCTTCAATACACTGCTACTTACGATACTGAAGATAAAACTTCAGAGCAGAATAGAGAACCTCAGCAAGAACCATTTAACCTTGCTGAGTATAAAAAGCGGTGTTTTGATATTCATGACGATATTCAGTATCCAGGTTTGGCCGCTATTGGGTTACAAATACCAAACAAATCTGTCAAGCAAATCTATGTGGCTACAGCTGCAGATTCTGTTCGATCGGATACCGAGCAAGAATCGATCTCACTTGCAATTACTGATGCTGTAAACGCTCTTGATCTCCCGTCCGACCAGCGCTCCCAATTACAACAGGCGTTAACCGGGCAATACGGGATATCCGGGACGGCCGAATCTGGTGCGGCTGCTGAGATGTATGAGCTGTATGGAAACATACTAGTAGAAGGCGACCCAGGATCGGGTAAAAGTCTTTTCGTCCGTAATTCAATTCTTAATTACTGCGACACAACTACAGAGAAGATTTCCTGGTACTCACAACACACTCCAGTTTTTCTGCCGCTAGCTGAAGTAAGCAGGCTAAAGCGTCATCAGTCAGATCTTTTATCAGTATGCGCAGAGTATGCTCGTACCACTCGACTACAAATAAGTACCGCAGATCTGGAACAACTTGTTACCGTTGGACAAGCTGCTTTCTTTTTCGATGGACTAGACGAAATCGCTACTATAGAAGAACGTAGTGAAATAGTTAGCGAAATCTCTAGCCTAGTTGATCAGTTCGCTCCGTTAGGTAATAGATTCGTACTCACTTCGAGGCCAGCAGCGGTTCAATCGGTTGATGTTCCTTCCCATCTTGCACGCCTTAGTTTACGAGGGCTCACTGACGATGAGATGAGACTGCTAGCGGAGAGAATACTTGCTACCTCGATTTCCAATGATGGTACCGTCGAGCTGTCTGATGCCCAACGACAGACTGTCGATCGATTGGTCAGTGACTGTAATGAAGTTCCTGGTATACGTCGACTAGGTCGTAATCCTCTTCTTCTTACTCTTTTAGTTCTTATCTACGCAAATAGTGGACCGATGGTAGCCAAAAGGCACATTGTCTATGCCCAAGCTATCAGAACTCTTGTTTCAGTACGACAACGTCAAATTGAACGTGAGATGCTTTCGGAAGCAGATCTCAGACGTGAGCTTGGAATCATCGCTCTGGCAATTTATGAGGGAATGATTAATGAAATTCCATCTCGTGCTGAAATCCACCAGCTTTTAATGAGCAATTCTGCTTCAAGTTTTTATGAAAATGAAAACTCAGCTGCCATCGATATCTTTCTACAGACAATCTCCAATTCAACTGGTTTAGTGCGTTTTCACCAACGTAGCGAAGAAGGCGGAGAAGATGACGTCCTAACTTTTATGCACCACTCTTTCCTCGAGTTTTACGCAGCTATTAAGTTGGTTGACAACAACTTCCTTACTAATCTTCATCAACTTGCTCTAGAAAATAGATGGAGAGAGGTTATTGTACTTGCAGCTGGAATATATGCAGATCGAGCTGAAGTTACTGATGTAGTTCGGGAGCTAAAGTCGCTGCCTGAAGTGGCTGAAAAGGTAACTGGTAAACTATTAATTCTAGCTATAGAGTGCGCGTCGGAGTCTGATGTCCCGCCAGTAGAAGCCCAGTCTTTGCTTGCTTCGTGGGTTCTCGAATATCTTATCAATGGGGCTGCAAAAATTTCATCATCAGCACGCGAAGAGCTGGCCAAGCCGCTTGGTAATCTTCTTGAAACTACTCGCAGCACTTCAATTACACAAGCTCTGTCAGAAGGGCTAAAACATGAAGTTCCGCAAGTTGCGGCTGCCACAATTGAAGTTGCTGGGTTTCTTGGATCTTCATTACAGAGCTTCTCTGACGTGGTGGATGCATTAGAGAAGGCCTGTGAACGAGAAGAGCCCACTGTGCGTGCAGCCATCATCCGATCAGCAGGACGGTCCACAGCGTTCGTGAATAATGCCACACAAAAAATAATGAGCAGGGCGATAACAAGGGGGACAGCCGAGGAGCGGCATGCTGCCTTCCAATCTCTTGAGTTGAATATTCCACTAGGCGCCCAGTTCCCCCTAGAGCTTAGGGAGGCAGTTTTTGGTGATGGACCATATGCTCATAACGCCGCCAGAGTTATTGTTAGGTCATCTGCTTACAGAACTCCCTCGGGAATCGATCTAGAGCTGCTTGACAAAGCCCTGAACGCTCTTATTCTGAGCTCTAGGCATAATCAAGGTGCTAGGTTATCTCTAACGCTAGACTACGATGAACTGGAAGGTTGGCTTCACTCCTCTGATAACGTTGAGAGAATTAGAGCCATAAGATTGATTGGTCTTTCTGAACATAATTTTGTTCGCGCCTATGAGTTGCTAATAGAAATAGTATTGAAGGAGTCTGCGCCAGATATTGTCACTGAAGCGCTAAATGGCATCTCAAGAAATGCAAATATTCATAAACTACTAAGGCTTGATGATGTAAATTCAATTCGGAATCTTAGTCGGAAGCCCAATAGTAATGTACGGATTGCGGCAACTCTTGCATTAGGTCAGGTACCACCACTTCAGGATGTTATTGTCCATTTAATCGAACAGGCGATAGGTTGCGAAAAAGGATCTAAATACAGTGAATATGAGGCATGTATCGAAAGTCTCGCGCACCACGCTGATACAAATATATCCGCATCGGATTTCTTAGTAAGCGAATTCGTATCGGAACTATCTAAACCTGAGCGAGGGTGGGGAAGAGCACGGATAAGCAAGATCCTTAATCTTTCCGCCGCTATAGATCTGGCCACACCAAAAATAGAGGACGCCGCCATTCGTCAAATTTATGCTCATATAGTCGATCACAAGGTCCCCAATGAAGTACAAAAATCCTTTCTCCAGTTGTTCGGCAAGATTGCTACACCTACTACCGAAAATGCAGAGTTCATGGAGAGGTTGGTCGATCAAAATATCGGCGTCAATCGTACTCATGTAATTCGCTCCATTCTTTCTTTCGTTAGGCGCTGTAGAGGTAAAGTTGAGTTTGTTAGAGCCGTGTACCCAAATTTACAGAGTATTCAACAAATACTGCTGAAGAATTGGGATAGAGAATCTAAGAGAGAAATCGGCCATGACCCCGAATCATCACTCAATACGCTAAGAAACTGCATCATCGAAATTGACAGATTGCTGCGTAGTTACCGTGATATTGGATTTTCTGCTTAGGAAGGTATATTTAGAAGAATTGAACTAGGCGGTCACGTTTGGTCGACTTTCCCCGTGCACCCCTGAGCGGAAAGACAAAAACACGCCTGGCAGAACTTGAGAGCCATTCGTTGATCTGTTGAACGCCGTCTTCAATATGACTGGCTCAATTTCTCGAACCTAGGTGATCTCTCACCTGACCGCGAGCACCTCCGCGGTGACGGAGCCAATGCGAAACAGGCCTCTGAACGATCAGCAACTTACTTTGGCTACCCATACTCCTCGTTTCGTGGCCGATCAGCTATATCTCTTGCAGGAGAGGCATTTTCTGCCATAGCCACTTTTCAGCGATTCGTCATAGAACTCATCTGTTGATTTGCATCCAAAATTGACCCACCGGACAGTTTTCCACGCCAACTCACACCTGCTGCCGTCGGTACCGACCTCGACCCAGATGGCGTCGGATTTCAGCGCTCAAGCCACTGAAATACTAGCTATCGCCCGAGATTACCGTCTGGCCCAGACAGCAGTACCGGACGGCTGGCCGACCTATATCCGTACTTTCGAAGAAGCGGGCGTGGTCCATACCAAAGTGCGTTTTCGGTTACCCGGAGAATGGCACCTCAACGGACGCACCTCAGTGATCATCAACAACAGTACCGGCGAGTTGGTTATCAGTGAGCGCTCCGATGAGTCCAGTGCGACACGACGCCTGGTCAATCAGCTGTACCCTCTGCACTCTGGCTACGGCATGCATTTTGGCTATCGCCTTCTGATCCTGATCGCCGGCATCGCTCTGGCCTGGCTCGCCTTTACCGGCGGCAGTCATTACTACACCCGCTGGCTGCACAGGCGGAAACGACGCTGGTATCATCCTGATTGACTCGGGGCGCCTCGCTGTGAGGCCCAGTAGTAACCGTCGAGATCATCAAGGGCTTCTTCCCGGGCAGCGATCGCGAGTGCTTTGGCCTTCCTTTCACCGAATTCATTGACCGAGAAGGCCTGGTGGCCTTGCTGGCTCCTCCCAATCGGCCAGGTGGCCTCCCAGTACCACGACGCGATGACTTTACCGTTCGTCAGCGTGTACTTCTTGGCGTACCGGTAGACGCCGCTGATGCCACTGCGATTGTTGCTGCGCAGGGCGGTACAGAACTCACGCCGCGTCAGTGGTTCGGGCAGTTCCGATAGCAAGGCATCCCGATATGCTTTCGCCTGTACCAGGGCTTTGCGTTTGCCTCCCCAGCGCTTGTCCGGAAAGTTCTTAACGTAAACCACCCCGCGGCGAACCAGCTTTACACGCCAACCGTGGGTATAGAAACGATCCGAATCCATCCTGGAAACGCCGTACATCGCATTACTGGTATTGTTATTCTTGCGTCTTGTCTGCATTGCGCTTTCGTCACCTGATATTGCCCGAGCGATCTGGTTAATAACTTGATTTGCGAGATTGGACCTACCCCATGAGCTATCAACCATTCTTGTGATATGACGATAAGCTCGCGCAAGTACAAATCCCAGCCTAGATAGACCCAATCGTATCGAGCGAGTTCCGCTCTCGGCCTGCTTCCCGAGGATGAGCGCGAGTAACTCACCAGTATTAAGCGCTGTAACACGTTTGCGGTCGCGCTCGCTGTCGCTGATGCGTTGCTACAGCAGGTATATAGTCAGGTCTGAGTCAGGTTCCAGTAGGACTATGAAACCAAAGTATCCGTGCGCGCTAATTGGGCATGTCGTCACCGTCTTCCAACGGCATTGAGTTCCGAACGGTACTAGTTCCTTGTATATCTCAGTGCTACCGGTAGATAAATTGAATTCAAATCGACATAATTGCGCGGTTTTTAATCAATGGACAATGGAGTTCACATGAGCGACACCACAAACGCGCTGGTAAAAGAGATCGAAGCACTGCGCGCCAAGCTCGGAAAGGCGATCGAAGCAGATGCTAAAGCAGGCACCAAAGCGCTGGCGGCCCAACAGAAGAAAACCGCTGCGCTGCGCAAGAAGGTTGCAGCGGCCACAACCCGAGCAACCAAAGCGCGCGCTGCCGCCAAAGCGCGTCCGACCGCAGCCAACAAAGCCAAAATCGCCAAATTGCGAGATGAGCTCGCGGCCCTGAAAGTCGACCTGAAAGCCGCCAACGATGCTAAGCGTGACATCAATGCTGGCATTGCCGCCGCCAAGAACCTGTTGCGCGAGCACAAGGCCGTCGAGAAGGCGATTTCTGGCGCTCAGCGTGCAGTGACCAAAGCTGCCAGGAAGAAAGCGCCGGCCAAACGCAAGCCGACTGCTAAGAAGACCGTTGCCGCCAAGAAGCCTGCGGCCAAGAAAGTGACGAAGCAAAAAGTGGCTAAGCAGAAGGCGCCTGCTACCAAGCCCGCCGCTGCGAAGAAACGTGCTCCGGCAAAGCGCAAAGTGGCCGCGAAACGTAAAGCCGCACCGAAGACCGCGGCTCCCAAAGCGACCGCTCCTACCCAGGGCGAGTAAGGTCGATTGCAGTCACCGGCCACGGATCCGTGGCCGGTGACTTCTGCCCTCCCCCACACACCATCACGACTTTTTACATCTCCTGACGAGTGGTCAGGCAACAAGATCGTTTCGCGAACGTTGCCAACACCCCTCACATCACTATCTCTGCGGTTATTGATTTCTCTATCTGATGGGCCGTGGTCTCGGGGCCATTGAACGGATCATTGGTACGCTAGTACCGAGTTGAGCCGTATTTTTGTGATTGCCTTCCGATATCTTCACGCCAATCTGAATTACATTTCCAACCGAGAAATCTCTCTGTTATAACAAACAGGCCGCAGTTCCTCGACGAGCGCATCGTTCAAGGAACTATCACTGTTTCAGTAGCGCCCGATTACGGGTATTCAGGATACGGCCATAATCCAAGCGTATTGGCCGAGGAGATGATAATAGTCATTCGGTAACCGCCGGATGTAAGGGAGAGCCTTGTGGAAACCATCAAGTTCGGCGACATCGCCGTGTCCGATAAGGACACGGGCATTCAGTTCAAAGTCACACTTGGCAGTACCGCCGATATTGACACCTCGGATGTTCCACTCCTCATCGATTTTCTCAAGCAGCACCTGGATGAGAGCGCCAACCGACGATCCAGCTGGCGACTCCCCCTGAACAGTGTTCGAGGCACAGAAGCGGACGATCTGCGGGTGACTATCCTTTCCGGAGACTCCGAGCAGCGGGTCACCGCCGAAGACATCTCACTCACGGGCATCTTCATTGAGTCTTTTAACCCGATCGGTGAACGGGGAGAAAGCGTGAATGTTGACATTGAGTTTGCCGGTTATCACGCCAGCCTACGTGGCTTGATCGTCCGCCAGGATAAAGCGATGACCCGTTGCGCTCTCCAGTTTCACGATTGTATGGATGCACAGGGCATACCGTGTCCACCTGCAGCCCTCAGTGAAATATTCTACAAACTCGAACAGATCTGGCTCGACAAGCAACTCACGCTGGAATGGCGGTAGTTTGTCTTCGTCATTCGTCGCGGCACTCGGATGCATACATACTGAAGGGTGATCAATGCCAGCACCTCGAGATCAGTCACCTGGTCACAGCTAAACCTGTTCTTCCGATTATGCTTAGCGGAACTAACCGCTTTTTCTGATTTGATCAGGGCGCTAGACTGGCGCTTTTTTTGTCGAAGCATTCGGTCTCCATGAATCCACCCCAGCCAGATCGGCAGGATAGACGCCACACAAGATTACAGACAGAGGTGGCCAGTTTCCTTGGCCTGGGCCCTCGCAATACGTCCCACCGGGAAAAGTGGCTCTCGGCTGTGGGAGCTTTTGTCGGGATACTCAGCCTCTGTCTGCTCGCCCCCCAACTGTGGGGTGAGGCCGGTGTCCTCATCGCCACGTCCATCGGCGCATCTACCGTGTTGCTGTTCGCCATACCCCACGGTCCGCTGTCTCAGCCCTGGCCCGTACTACTGGGCTATATTGTGTCCGCTGCGATCGGTGTCAGTTGCGCCCGTTTTATTCCTCACCTCGCCCTGGCCGCAGCCTGCGCCGTCGGTGGCGCCGTGTTGGTCATGCACTACCTGCGTTGTCTGCACCCACCGGGAGGAGCCGCGGCGCTGGCCGCCGTGGTGGGTGGAGAGCAGGTCCGGGCGCTGGGTTACGATTATCTGCTCAGCCCCATTCTCTACAATGCCCTGCTGATGGTTGTCGTCGCGCTCGCCTTTAACATCTGGTTCCGCCACCGCCGCTACCCCGCCTACCTCTCGCACATCGGTCCACCGGCACACACTGCAGCGACACTCACCCGGGACCCCGCGGGCCAACACGTCACCCACGAGGACATGGCCTGGGCGTTGCAGAAGCTGGATCTGTTTGTGGACGTCTCACCGGAAGATCTATGTGAATTGTTCGAGCTGGCTGGAGAACATGCCCGCGACGGGGCTGCAACAGATGAAGCCGTGTTGCCGGGGTCCTATTACAGCAATGGGCTCACCGGCTTCCAGTGGCAGGTGTTGCGGGTCGATGCTCTGACGAATCCGACCAGTACATCCCGGACCCGCGTCGAGTTTCAGGTGGTGCACGGCCCCTCCCTGGGCGAGTACGGTTCACTACCCCTGGCAGCGTTCAGGGAGCGCGCCCGGGTGCGGGTGCGCTGGGAACAGGGGCACTGGATCCGGGACACCGCGGAACAGTAGCCGGGCGGGGTTGAGCGAAGCTATCCCTGATGCCACTGCTAGTTTCTCTTTGCGCCATTGAACCGCCGTCATCACGTCAGTGTGCGGCAGGCGCCTCATTGGGACTTCGGCGGCGCCCTGAACGCCCGCATGGACTGGAGATTCCGCTTTCTCGGCCACGGCTTCCCTGCAAGACAGACCTGTCGCATCCCTGACGCGGTTCGTCACTTCACCCGCACTACCATGGTCTGTGCGCTGCGCTCCCTGGGCCGAAGCGGGTCTATCAAGCAACGACTGTGCCGGGCGCAGGCGCCTGCGTATTGCTTTATCCCTCTGGGGGAGGTTTTAGCCTGGCATCCGTTGTGGCTTGCACCAGGCATCCCCCACCTTTCGCGCGTTCGCATCCTGATGGCTGCTCGCTCTCTGCAAGGCGGGTGGTTCCCCCTGCCTGGCGCCGCCACAGCCGGTTGCGGGTGCTCGTACCTCGCACGGTAGGGGGCTTCTCGCCCCCAGAGGGATGGGGGTTGGGGCGACCCAAAAACCAAATCCAAGTGCGAGGAACCCATTATGTCTATTGAACTGATTACGCTGGACCGGCTGGTGGCCAGTCGGCACAACGTGCGGGTGGCTAAAGCCAACCGCGAGACCCACGACGCCCTGAAGGCGAGCATTGCGGCTGAGGGGGTATTGCAAAACCTGGTGGTGGTGCCAGAGGGAGACCACTTTGCAGTCATCGCCGGCGGGCGGCGCTTGAAGGCGTTGCAGGGTCTGGCAACGACAGGGCAGATACCCGGCGGCCACCCGGTACCCTGTGCGGTGCGCGGCGCCGGGGACGCCGTGACCGCCCTGTCGCTGGCCGAAAACTTCCAGCGGGAGGCTATGCACCCGGCCGATCAGGTGCAGGCTTTTGCCGAACTGGCGCGGCAGGGATTGAGTGAGTCCGACATTGCGCTGCGCTTTGGGCTCTCGGAGGCCCACGTTCGCAAACTACTCAAACTCGGGCGGGTGGGCAAGGCCATCATGAACGATTACCGCAAAGGCCGACTAACGCTGGAGGACGTACAGGCCTTCGCGCTGGTGGACGATCCCAAGCGGCAGCTGGCCTGTTATCAGGCGCTGGGAGAGCACTGTTCGGCCTATGCAAGCCGCCGCTGGCTGATTGGTGAAGCCATCGAGGTGGGGCAAGGCATCGGTGCCTTTGCCGGTATCAACGCCTATGAACAAGCCGGTGGCGCAGTGGCGCGCGACCTGTTCCAGGAGAAGGTCTATCTCTCGGCCACAGAACTGGTCGAGCGACTGGGGTTGGAGAAGCTGAGTCGTGCCGCCCGTCAGCTGGAAAAAGGCGGCGAGTGGGCCTGGGTCGTACACGGCCTCGAGCGCGAGTCCCTGACCACTGGCCTGATACGATTGCCAGCCGTGCTGATCGATGGTCCCCCTGACAAGACCAGCGAACGCGAGCGACTGGCGCAGTGCGTGGCTGAGCTGGAGGCACTCGATGCCGACGCGCCATTGCCCGATGGGTTTGACAGCGAGGACGCGCTGTTTGAGGCCATTGATCACGCCAATGAAGCCCTGTGGCAGCTGGAAGACGAAATAGAACAGACCTACAGCGGCTTCACCGAGGCGCAGCGCCGCTATGCCGGTGTGGTGGTAACCCTCAACTGGCGGGGCGAATTGGAGGTGATAGAAGGATGGGCGCGACCGCAGGATATCCCCAAAACGGTGAAGGACGGCCAACCTGATTCCGATGAGCCAGGCGCCGGAGAAGGCAGTGATGGCACAACAACGACCGAAAAGCCCCTGTCCCAGGCGCTCGTGAGTGACCTGGCCGCCCACCGGCGGCAGATCACCAAACTGACCCTCCTGCAACATCCCAAACTGGCGAGTGATCTGTTGCACTACGGCCTGTGCATCCAGGTCCTGACCGGTCGCAGTTGGGAGGGACGCATTTACTGCAACGCCAGCTACAGTGAGGTTCCCTGCGCATCGGAGCGGGGCGATACCGAGGACAGCCCCGCCGCAGAACGTCTGCGCCTGGCGCGAGAGACACTCAATACCGCCTGGCTAGCCGAGGACGACGAGAAGGCCCGTTTAGCGGCGTTTTGCGCGCTGGCCAAACGGGACAAAGACCAACTGGTGACTTACTGCACAGCAATGCTATTAGAGCATGGGCCACGGGGAGCCAACGTGGAACGGGATGTGCTGGTGGATCAGCTGGCGCCGGGTTTTCGGGAACACTGGCAGCCGACCGGTGAGTACTACTTCAAGCGCATGACGATGGATCAGTTACGCGACACTTTCGGGCCGGTGCTGGGGGACTTCTGGGCCGAGAGCCAGCAGGGCAAGCGCAAGGGCGAGGTTATCGAGTCACTACAGCAGGCCTTTGCCGAGGACTACGCCGCGGATGATCCGCGGGCGACCTGGCTACCCGCCGTTTTCTAAATCAATACCGGCTCGCACCTTGGCCACCTCCGGGTGGCCTTTTTTGATCCCGATGCACAGTGCGCGCGGGCAACAATCCAACTGAACCCGGTATAATGCAAACGATGACGCTAGCGACACACCACGCACAAGGAGCGAAGCGTATTACGATGGTTGAACGTACCGACTGCCACAGGCGAAGGCCACTGCCTACGGCCAACACAACGGGATGCTGCCAATGACGGTCAGTCGAGGCGACTTCCAGTTATCACCGGAGCAGCGGCGTTTTCGGGACCTGATAACACCCTACAGCTACTTGACCCGCTACTGGGATTGGGAAGCCCGCTGTCTCGATGAACCCGGCCTGGAGCAGGCCATGGGGGTCTTCTCCCACGGTGAGCGGATCATGGCCGCGTTTTTCCGCAATGTCTGGTGCGGCAGTGACCAGGCACCACTGGGTTTGGTCGATGCGGTCCGCACGCTGGACAGTGAAGATCTCGCCATCATTGTCGGCTGGATGCGCGATCCCTTTTTCCCCTAATGACGGTTGAGCACAGCACCGCATGAGTGAACGTAAATCCCGCAGGGAGATCGACAAGGCCATCAAACATCTCATGGCCTATACCGGGCCACATGATGAGTGGGCGGGGCGATGGGACCAGGTCCAGGAGGATTTACTTAATCCGCTGGCAGAAAAGCTCGACGTGAGTTTCGAGGCGTTGGAGGATTTCTTCTACGCGGGCCCCTACAGCCACATGGTCATTGGCTTCAGTTTTGAGGAATATGCCACCGTCCTGTGGGATAACGAACCGCACAATCTGATCGAGGCCTACCTCGCACACCGCGGGTGGCGGGAAGGCCCTGCGGGTCGTCGATACCTGCAGGCCCTCGGTGCATCCGAGCTGCGATTCTGGGAAGTCACCGCAGTGAAACCCGGGGCTTACGCCGACATTCGCCCCTATGGCACCCGGGACGAGACGATACGCGTCAAAGAGAAAGCAGCGACCGAGAGTCTTCACCAATGGGATGGGCTGGTGGCCCGCGTGCTGTACACGGGGGCAACCCCCACATTCAGCGGCGCCATGCTGCCTTTGCCCCCGGAGTTGGCTGCCCGTATCCATGGGGTACTCTCTGCCATTCCGGCGGAAACACGGCAATTGATGCAACAGCTGGTTGAGCAGGGAGAGATCGAGCGTCTACCCGATGATCTCGACGACATCATCCGCCACACGCAGGAATCGGAACTCGCCGGGGTGGCCTTCCTGATCTGGGCCATGGATGTCTATCTACAGACCACGGGGCCGTCCCCAACCCTGCGGAACATGGATGACGAGCCCATCGCACCCACCAGTGTGCGATTCCCCCTGCAGGGCTCTCGCACGGCCGTTCTGCGCGCACTCGACGCGTCGCCAGTATTGCACAGAGAGGCGGAGGCCCTGTCCTGGACCTGGTTCCCCGAGCCCCACCAGGACATCGACGTTGGCGAGCGCGTGAGCGTGTTGGGGCATATCGCACTGGACGATAACGCCCTGGAACTGGACACCAACTCGACCGCCCGGGCTGAACGGGGCACCGCGCTACTGGCCGCGCTGCTCGGTGACCTTGTGGGGTCGCCCCTGACCGTCCACGAAAATATGGCGCTGATGGAGGATTGCGGCGATATGCCGATGCCCGCCGCCGACATCCCCGCCGAGGTACAGGCAGCAATCACAGCCCAGTTGACCAACCACTACCGCAAGACACTGGACGAGCCCATTCCCATGCTCGAGGGCCTGAGCCCGCGCCAGTGCGCAGCAGACCCCTCGTTACACAACGAGGTCATCAGCTGGCTCAAACACCTCGAAAACACCAGTGATCGCGGCCCGGACGCAAGCTATGATTTCAGCTGGCTATGGGATGAACTCAATCTGGAACGCCAGTAGTACACTGTCGCGATACAGCACGATAACGGGCACTGACGGCCATGGATAACACCACGTAACCCGCCTGGCGCTACCTTCTGGAAACAGGGGCCCTGGTCCCCTTCCGGGTGATTGATACGCACACTGAGGTCGGCCTGGACGGCGAGAACATTGCCGTACGCGCCGATCTTGTTTTTGCCGAGGCCGGAGCAGATAGCGAGCCCACAGCGATTGCCGAATGGGGCGCGCTGGGCTTCCTGTACACACTCGCAGTACTGTCGTTTAACGACGCGCAACCGCGAGGCGACTCGAAGCAGGACTTCGCAGCCAAAGACCACTTTGCCGTGAATGATTTCTTCCATCATGGTGCTGAACTGGTGCGGATCTTTGATGGATACTCACGCTCGAAGATGCTCACCCAACTCGCCATGCTGCACCATCACGGCCTGCTTGAACCCGACGAACTGGCGAATCTCAGTAAATCCACCCGGACATTCTTCGCACAATTTACACCATAGTCGGTGTGGCGTGGAGTACGCGCTGAACAGAGCGGTAGCAATTCGCTCACTCGCTTCAGTAAGGGACAAGTGTCACGCACTTCGATGCACTCTTGACGGGATCAGCGCCACTTGGGAGAGTGAAGACTCAAAACATACAGCGACCAGACGGGATGGCAGTATGGCGGCAAATCGTTCGAAATCTGATAACAAGGATCAGTCGGTCCTGTACGTCTATCGCTGTCCAGCGTGCGGGCACCGGGGCGAGGTACACCATGAAGACGACACGCACGAAGGTGATGCCGCCGTTTGTAGTGACTGCGGAGCACTGGTTACCCTCGAATGGGATGGCGGTGTGCAGTTAGCGTTTTCGGCTCCCAGCTACGTCCAGGACGAATCTTGAGTGGTTGAGGCAGACGGAAAAAAGGGAATCCGGCTAGATTCCCTTGAAGGTTATACATCATTCGCCGTTTGCGATCTCAGAGTAGACCGTGCTCTGCGAAGGAATAGCTCGCGCCCTCAGTGACGATGAGGTGATCCAGCACCCGAATATCGAGCAGGCCCAGACCGGACTGAAGCCGTTCGGTGATTCGCCGGTCCGCGGCACTGGGCTCGGTCACCCCACTGGGATGGTTGTGCCCGAAAATTGCCGCCGCCGCGTTGTGCTCCAGCGCGCGGCGGGCCACTTCCCTCGGGTACACCGCAGCCCCGTCGATCGTGCCGTGGAACATGTCCTCGGTCGCGATGATCTGGTGCTGATTATTGAGGTAGATCACCGTAAACACCTCACGCTCACTGGCACCAATCCGCAACCGCAAATACTCCGCGGTTCTGCTCGGGCTGGTGAGCGCCTCGCCATAGGTCCGTCCGTTCTCCTCCAGAAAGCCAATCGCGGCCTCGATCACAGCCTCTTTCGAGGCGTATTGCAAAGTCTCCATTGTTTCGCACCTTGAAAATATCTCCCGAGATGCGCCCAACGGGACGAATCCCGTTGGGAGGATGCCTTGCGGCGTTGTTGTTAGAACGAAGACCACCGGCTTGCGCAGGCGGTCTTCGTAGACTCTGGACTAGGCGTCCGGGTTATCGTCTTTGGGTTTGGGGGGAAAGACGACCAGCTCACCGCTGACCGCTATTCCAGGCTGGATAAGCAGATTAAAGCCCTCACCCTTGTTGTGGCGAAACAGTTTCCCCACTTGGGTGTAGTTCTTGCGCTGCTCACCGCCAGCCTCAAACTCCTCGACGACATACACGTTCATATGAGTTGCCATGGATCCATCTCCTTGCTGGTTAAAGATCCGCCAGAGCCTCGTCCCGTGGGGGGTACGATACCCCAACGGGAGATGCGGAAAATCCGCTACTTAATGCTGCTGTGAGCAGCGACTAAGTGACATTAACCTTCGTGGAAATCGGAAAATCTGTCAATGGAAGGGTTCTTACAACGTAAGGCGAGCCGATACCAGACTGCTTCACAGGAAGCACAGTACATTCAGTGCAACGGGCGCTGTAGCGCGGGGAGTGTGCTAGACCCGGCTCAGTGCAAACGCCGCCATTCCCAGGGGGCGATAGGATGACTGTCCTGCCACAGGCCGCGTCGTGCAGCCCGGGCCTCGCGCTGCGCCTGGGCCAATTCGCGGTCATTGCGGGCGTAGCGTTCATACCACCAGGCCCAGCCTTTCTCGACCAGCCTGAGATTGACGTTCATGCCGTTGCGGTAGACGGTACCGACAGTGCGACCATAACGGTCGGTGTCCTGAACAACCACGCTGATGTGTTGGCCGGCTACGAGCGCCTCTAGCGCTTCCCTGGCGGCATTACCGTAAGGCTGGCGACGCTCAGGCGTATCGATCCCGTGCAGCCGGATCTTGTGCTGGGTGTTGGTCGCATCCAGCAGGATCAGCGTATCGCCATCGGCAATACGGACCACTTTGCCCGACAAGTCGTAATCCGAGCCGGACTGAACGGGCTTATCGAGCGCGGTGTCCGCGATAGCGGTGGTATTGGCCTGAAGTGCCGAAAGACCGTTGCGCGTGCTGGCAAGCGCCTGATCCAATGAGTTCTCGACCGATTGCACGAGGTCATCGGTACTGCTCGGTAGACGGATCGAGCCGACCTGTTGACTGACCATCTGGTCAGCCCAGCGCAAGCTGGCAGTGACCCAGGTCACGTTGCCCTGTACCAGGTACTGCGCCACGCTACCGACAATAAAGAGCGCCAGTAGGGTGCGGGAAGACAAGAGTCGCCAGCCGCGGGGGCGCGTGAAGGGAAGGATGCGGGCCATGGGCCGGCAGTTTAACACTCCCTGGCCATGCGCGGTCAGGTGTGCGAGAAATTGCGGGGATGATCTGGCAGGGGAAAGAACCTGCCCCGGGGATCCGGGGCAGTAGAGGCTTCAGTCGATGGCGCGCAGGATGTGCTCGCTTTCCGGGTGCTCGATGGCCCAGTCCCGCAGGGCGTAGAACAGCTTGTTGAAGTGCTCAGGATCCGGCACGGACCACGCGAGGTGGTTGATCGCCACCAGGCTGACCACAATACCCGCGGCATCGGTGGACAGTTTCCCTTCGAAGCAATTGTCCTCACAGACCATCCGGACCTGATCGTCCGGCAACGCCGGAGACAGGTAACAACCGCCATTGGACAACTCCCACATGGTCCACATGCCACCGTTATAGTCGGGGCACAGCCGGTCCATGGTCTGGAAAATCATCGCTTCCAACTGCAGGAAGTACTCTTCGGCATACTTGGGGAAAAAGCCGAGACGCTGATCCTCACGCACAATGCTGCGGGTGATCGGCTGACGCTCGTGTATCTCCTCAATGCGAACCGGTGTGGGGACATAGACAACAACCCTCTGCTGTATAGACATGGATCAATCTCCTTCACGTTGAATGATCCGCTGAAGCCTACTCCCGTGGGGCAAGGCCCCAACGGGTAATGCGGATAAACCGCCACTCAATGCTGCCAGGGGCAGCGATCAAGTGGTTTTAAGATCGAATGATGGCGGTTTGCTGTCAATGGAAGGTTGTGTACCGGGGCAATACCAGCACGGCGACCTCGATGGAAGAGTGAGCCTGAAACTCCGTGGCATGAGGGTATTAAGCACTGTTACCCGAGATCTTCCAGCCGCGCTTTCCAGTACCCGTCGTGGCGGTAGGGGAGAAATTCCTGGTGTAGTGTTCCTTGAGGAACGCAGGGGAGCGCGATGAAACACCAGGATCAAACCAACCGGGCCGCTCGGCAGATACTGCAGAGCCAATTGTCTGTGGATGTGGAAGACGTCGAGCGCCGACGTCTTTACAAGGCGGACTTTGCTCTGGAGATACCTTTTACCGACGAGCAGCGTCGCGCTCTGAACGAAGCCGCACTGAGCCGCAAAGAACCCGTGGGCCGCGTCCTGGCACGGGTTGTGGAAGCGCCAGACCCAGGGTCGGGCAAAGATATAGAAGTGCTGACAGGCTGGGAGACGCTCAACGCCCATATCGAAGAAAACGCCTATACGCGGTGGGCGAAGGTCAGCCTCATTGACGCAAGCGATGCGGATGCTGTGTTCTATGGCATTCAGTATGCCTACGAGGAAGCAAAAATCGCCGGCTATCCAGTGACAGCCATTGAATTTGCTGAGGCAGTGTTAAGGGCGCGGCAACGGTTTGCGGAAAGTATCCCCACCGTAACCGACATGGCAGCCGCCTTGCGCATTGGCAGGCCGACTCTGGCCAACCGCCTGGCACTACTGGAAAAGCTGTGTCCCCACCTGATAAACCTGACCCGGCGCGGCCAGCTCCCCGAAACCGCCGCCAAGGCCATTGCCTCGCTGCCCAATGAAAAACAGCAGATACGCTACGCAAAACGCTACCTGCGCAACCCGATGCCGATCGCTGAACTCTATACCCTGATTCAATCTGGTTCGCCATCGAAGGATCCCAAAGCACCAAAGAATGACGAGGAATCGCCGCCGCTACACCCTGGAGAGCAAGCCTTTGCGTCGTCGATGGCGGACATGTTAGGTGTCCCGGTGGAATTAACGCCCTTAGTCGATCAAGCGTGGCGCTCGCAGATGCGACTACGGTACGCATCCGCGCAAGAGCTGGCGTCCATCACCGCAAAACTGATCCAGCTGATGGCTGGTGCGTCAAACGTACAGGGTGAAATTGTGTTGACTCCGAGGTCGGTTGAACAGCTGATGGCGTTGACCACACCCGAGTAGAGTCCGGTTCCGAGAGTTTGTTGAAAACAAGGAGCCCGGAGGCTCCTTGTCGGGTCGGCTGGCAGCCGGGAATCTCAACCAAAAATTAACTGGCTGAGCATAACGATGGTTGCCGCCACAAAGGATGCCCCCACTACAATGACCGCATAATCGCGGCCCGTGAGCAGTTGGTCCCTGTCTGACTTCACGACATCAACCTCCACAGCGTGTTACCTGTTGAACAATCCAAGCAATTGTAGAGCCCGCAATGGTGCCCGTCAGGGCAATGGCTTTTAACATAAACTCAGCCTTCCATCGTCGATGGTCCCCTTTGATCTCCAGCCTGAGCCTTGCGATCTCCAGTTCTAATCGAGCTTTGTCCAGTGCCTGCCGTTCGGCTTCCGGGGTCTGTCGATCAGTGCTGAACATCGTATGTCCTTACACTGTTCGACGACCACGGCGGGGGATTGAGTGGCGCGATCTTGACACGCTTGCTTGCCTCCTCCCAAGATACCCGCACGGTGACGGCGACAAGACCTTTGCAGCTCGACACGAGAATCGTAAAATCCGCGTGTTCGACCTCGTTGGCGAAGATATCAACTGCTTCCGCAGCTTTGTTCACCAGTGAGGCCAGGCTCGGGTTGTCGGGGTTCTGCGTCAACTCCCACAACTCATCATCGATGAGCACGGGATTCAAAAACCCCAATATCGGGAACCGACCATCGCCACTGACCGGGCGGACCAAACCGACCGTTTTACTGATATCGCTCATAGTAGTGCTCCTTTCGGATAGACACCGAGCAACATCGCCCATCGGGTGAGTTACCCGATGGGTTGATTACAAATGCGGACAGGCCGCTACCTACATGCTACGGAAGTAGCCACGAGGTTTACTAACCATGGCAAGGGACGCCTGCAGCGTCAATGGAAGGTTCCGTGCCAAAGGATGCGCAGCCAAGCTGCCGTCAGGAGTCATCACTATCAATTTATAACAAAAGAAAAATGCGAACGATACTGACTGCTATTCTTAGGCTGACAGCTTGACGGACCTCTTACACTGTCTAACCTAATTGAAGAAAAATACTATAGCGTTAAGACTGTGAATCATTGCATCCGAAAGGAGTTACAGTCAGTAGAACGTTGAAAGTGCTCTTGTATAAACGGTCTGTAGATCAGTAATCATTTACTCCACCGTTACATCGACAGGAAATGAAACATGCATACATCACTCAGTTATCGATCCAGCTGGATTAAGATTTGTAGCGCCGTTTTGATCAAAGTAATTTGGCTTTCACCAATTCTATTTCCGTCATCAGCCACTGCTGACGACGTTGACACATTCAGTCGTGCAAATTGCTTCAATAACGAATCCATTACATACAACTACTTCGATCCACCAGAATCAAGAGGGGTATTCAGTCATCACTTCAAGAATGGAACTCGAAAACACTATGTTACGGAGAGAGCTGGACCCCACTGATTGGACAGTGAGTGGACGAAGATAAGTGCTTCCTCCATCATGAGCATCGTGCTCAGGAGAGAAGCAA
>TARA_R110000772_G_C13310282_1_pt1 | contig 41646 bp, 63 predicted proteins | sample TARA_R110000772 | Tara Oceans TARA_R110000772 (sample SAMEA4397948) | marine metagenome | biome: Polar Biome; feature: [SRF] surface water layer (ENVO:00010504); material: water (ENVO:00002006), including particulate matter (ENVO:01000060) such as... | depth 5 m | reverse complement strand
CTTACCCCCTAAATCGGTGACAAAGTGCTTGATTGCCTGCCTAATGTGTCGCATACTTGGCTCATCTTATAGAGAAACCAAGGAGATCCACCGTATGATAACTTTCACATCAGCAGCTCAGGCATACAACCACCTTCACGCGCAGATAGCCGCAGCCACCGCCGAACTAGCCGAGACTACCCAAGGGCTGACCCCCGAGGCCGTAGACGCAGCGGTAGCCGATAGCAAGGCGCTCTTCACCAAGATCATGGCGGCGATAGAGGCCGGCAAGCAGGACGAGCTAGTACAGCTAACCACAGTCGAGTCGGACAACAACGCTCTAGGCAGCAGGATAAGCAATATCCTCGACAACCTTAAGGGCTTCAACGAATCGCTGGCCCTAGACCTTATGACCATCAGCGAAAAGGCCACCCACGTATTAGTAGAGAAGGGCGAGAACCTCATCTCCCCATCAGGCTTTCACCCCGAGGAGCGAGTATTCATACGCACACGCACAGCGGTAGCCGTAAACCGCCTCCCCCGCAGCTCAAACCTAATCGCATACAAACTATAAAGAAAACGCGCCCTTCGGGGCGCATAACTTGGAGCAACGAGTATGATCATCAATATAGAGCCAGAAGAGTTAACCGCAATAATCGCCGGATTGGTAAAAGAGGGATTGACCTTCGAAGCCTGTAAATCTGACACCCATAAGCACCTTTGGAATATCCAACTAACGGGAGGCTTCTAAAATGAACGCCAGCCAATACATCGAAAACATGAATTACCTCAACGACCCGCGCTCGCAGGGTAAGGCCAAGGAGCCAATATTGCTCGTCGAGAACGAGGACGGCGAATACGACGAGGTCAAGCTACCGACCAAGTTCGAGGTTTGCGACCTTTGCGAAGGGCGAGGAAAGCACGTTAACCCCTCCATAGACTGCGGAGGCATAAGCGCCCACATGTTCGACGACGAGGACTTTGCTGAGAACTACAACGCAGGCCAGTACGATATCCCCTGCAACCGCTGCGAAGGTCTGCGGGTAGTACAGGCGGTCGATTGGGACGCGATGCCAAAGGAGCAGGCTGCAGAGTACGAGGCGCAGCTTAAAGAAGAGGCCGATAGCAGGGCCGAAAATTTAGCCGAACTAAGGATGGGCGCATAATGTTGAAGACAATAGGCGAAGTCAAAAAGATAGTCCGGAAACGGGATCTGTATGTCCGGATCCACATCGAGTCGCTTGGCTACTCGGTAGCGGTAACCAAGAAAACCATTCTGGAGGCTCTAGGCTCTCAGGACCGAAATCGGAATCTCAATATTCGAGAAACTGAAAACTTACTTCTAATAGACAGCAGGTGGGCAGAATGAAGATCAGCCAGAAAGAAAGAACCTTGCTTTTAATCCTCGCGCTCCGTAAGAAAAACGGTCCAAGCCGAGGCGAATCCACTTCACTGGTCCGATACATTCGCGCCGAGCTAAGGAGCATAAAATGAGCCGAGCAACGATGAAAAACCTTAACGCCTTCCTAGCATCGAAAACCGACAACTTTCTGCTTTTCCACGGCGAGGGATACTTCTACTTCTACATCACAGACGCCGGTATTGAAAACCTACCCACCTGCAGGCAGGAGCCGCCTGAGAACATTTACGTTTGTTACCTGCACCAGATGCCCTACGACAAATGGTGCGAAACGATCGAGGGACAGCTAGAAGACTACAACGAAGACGAGCCGACCGATTTTGATAGCCCACCAACATTTAGCCAGCTATAGGAGCATAGAGAAAATGACGATTAAACTTACGGATAACACCCGCGCAGCAGCAAGAGCAATTAAACTTCTAATCCTTGATCTTGAGGATGAATGGAAGGCAAAATTTTCCTATATGAGAATGGTTGATCCAAAAGCGGCGAGTGTAGAAGAATGGCAAGCAGAAAGGCTTGAGGTTCAACAGCAAATCGCCGGACTCCGAGAAATCCTATCAACCACAGTAGAGAAATAAACATGAGCCTAACTATAACGAAGCACCGAAGCATGAAATCGATCACGGAATACGAGCATCGATTCGAGAATATAGACTGCAAAGGATCCGGATACGGTTTCCCTTGCGCCAAGGATGGGACGCCACATAATCATGATGGCGCATGGCTAGAGAATTACCGTAAATGCACCTCCGGCGAATACAATGTCCGCGATCAGGGTATTTGTAGCAGCGAGCGAGAGTTTATAGATTACGCGGATGGGAAGTGCAGCTGCGGATCCACTATAACGCTATTCCACCCTCTGGATAATACCTGCAACGGATGCGGCACCTGCTACAACTCATCCGGCCAGACAGTAACGCCATCTTACGAATGCAACGAGCAGGGCGAACCTTACTCGGACTATGAGAATTAGAATGATATTAGCTCCTCATAAATGTCAGGGTCCGAATTGCGATTTCACCACACTGGTGATGCCGGTATCCGGACACGAGATAAACCTATTCCTCAACGCGCAGGGAAAATACTGGATGGATTGGTATTGCGCCCAATGCGGATGGGCAATTCATCAAACTGGAAAATCGATCGATATCCCTATAATGAAACCACTGGAGAAGATATGAATACTTTGGCCCTAGATATACCAGAAGATCTGGATGCGTTTCTGGACCAGCTATCGGAGATCAAATTTGATGAGGTATCCGATAACTGGTGGATCCTGCGCTATAAGGACGAGGCTGCATTTTTTGGCGGCTCATTCGATATAGTGGTCCACAAATTCACAAACTGGATCAATCCCCCGAAAGGCGCACTTCAATAGCTAATTGGTGGGAGGCTGCAAATCGCTGTGGCCTCCTAGCGCCCTCCAGTCCCTCGTAGGCTCTCCCCCCGCCTCTAGTACAGAAACCTCATTTAAAAACAGCGTGCGGACGCTGGTTAGCCATAAAATGTCGTATTTTGCTATCGGATGCGGCCCTTCCAGCCAATCCACCATATCTTGGCCCATTTTAGCGATCAGGCGCTCTGTGTACTTCTGGCCCACTGTCCGCGCCCTAGCGCCTCCGTATTTGGCCTCCCCCTGATTGCACGCGGATCCTTGTAGATAGGCGTTACGGGGATCAAATCGAATAGAGATGCCCTTTCCGGAGCCGACCGACTTGTAATGGCCGCAGGTCATGCGATGGCCGCACTCGAATTGTCCACAGCTTATACATGGCTCTCCAGCATCAAGAGCGCGGATTAGGGAGTTAAATGCTTTCTGAGTATTGGCTATGGCGCGGGAGCGATCGGATCCTCTGACCCGAGTCTTAATTTCCCTAAATACTTTCTCGTTCTGGATCTTGGATTTTCGGAGGGCGCGGCGAATGATAACTGTCTGACAGCGATCACTACACCACGCGATTACATTATTCGACCCTTTTGGCTCTTTGTATTTCTGGCACCCGTTACATTTTCTTTTCTTTTTCTTCTGGCCAAGGGACATGTATTCCAAACTCCGACAATTTCTTATTTATTGGCTCGTAGATATTAGGATAATCTGTGGTCTTGCATTTGCTGGTAGATGTCTCGAATCCAATAACAGCTTTCTGCACCGGCCTCCAGATCTCCTGCTTTACAATAGCACTCGACCATTTTACCTCAAACCCATCACGGAAAAACTCGGTAAATGTAATCCCTCTCTCGTTAAGAGCCTCTGCGACTAGATCGAAGAAAACGTGGACGGCTTTGTTCTGCTGCCCTGTTCTTGCGTTACCGTAGACCCATTCGAATAGCACATAGGGATTATCAATCATTAGCTGGCGAGCATGTTCTAAGAACTTCTCTCTTGTGTGGACAGAATTACAAACCCAATATTGGCCTTTCATGCTTTATCCAGTGCTTTCATAATCTTGCTTTCGAGTAGTGGTTGGTCGTAGATTTGATCTCCAGCCTCAGACAAAACAGCCTCTAGCTCTGCGATACGCTCCGCATCACTACTGGTGGCGCTGTTGAGGTAGGCAAGCCAAGAGTCGGCACACTGGTAGTTAGTCAATTCAATTGTTGGCAAATCCCCATTTCTATCTTGGATATATTTACTCTCTGCCGCCGATTTAAAGAACCGCTCATTGCTGTTATCACTACTGGTGGCGGTGGTCTTGAATTTCTCCCACAAATGAGCATTCGATGGGCATTGCACGTTGTAGCACTTCATGGCTCTACCGACTAAGTTATAATCACACTCTTTACACTTGCTGTTATCACTCATTGTCGCCTCTCCGGTTTCTCACTGTTACATAATCCACAAGGCTGGGCTGGTGCGAAACCCCCGTAAGCACCATTCGGTAGCTGATTAAGCCACCCACATTTTCTACAGCCCCACACATCTGAACCCATTTTCTCGGCTGCTTGCATTGCTAACTCATCATTTACCTGATCACTTTGGTTAATGTAGTTGAGTGCGCTTGCGAACGATTGCTTTATCCCTGCTATCTCCTCATCACTACTGGTGGCGCATTCGCCACAAAGGCATTCCCCGTTTCTCCAATTTTTGCAATTCAATCCTTTTTTAACTACATCACTCATTGGGTTTTTCCCCTGTAGGGCTGCTCTTAGAGCTACTAAAACCTTTTGCTCTGCCTTTGGCTCAATACCACTTGCTATCCACTCGTCAAGCTCTCCCATAAGAGATTCATGTTCATCACTACTGGTGGCGGGTGCAATCTCATTACAAACGGCAATCATAAGCTGTTTATTTTTCTCCGGCACATCGTCCCAAGCTACCGCAGATTCTTTCCTAGTTTCATAGCCGAAGTCCGGTGCTAGTCTCTCGTAGGTTTCATGAAACTTTCTAGCGAGGGCATCACTACTGGTGGCGGTAAGCCGCTTGATTTCGGCTTGCAACATATTTATTGCCGTTGCAGCTTCGCCGGTAAATCCCGTTACTCTGTCGCCTAATAAAATAGTCGCTGTTTCGTTACTCATGATTTATCCTTATTTCGTTACCCGCACATATTAAGCAGACCTGAGACTGCGATACCGGATGCTGCCATTGGTATACAGGCGCTGCCCCCTTACAGGATCCGCACACAGTAAAGTTAACGTCACCTCGAGTCTCTTGGCTAAAACATTCCTGCTTCTCTTCGCCGCAGAATAAGCAGGGTTTTGTATCGATCATTCCCTTGCCCACCCAAAAAAAGCGAATCGTCCGGTACTAAGCTCAATACAACCTGCAGGACCAGACTTGCTAGAGAATTGACTATCATCGTCACCAAGCTCCCTTTCTATAAAATCATCGCCAGTCATATTCTCTGGAATCTTGACCGTAACAAAGCTGCGTTTCTCAGCTATAGATCCGGAGTAACCGCTGTGGCCATGCTCGTAATGAGCCTCTTCCACGGCGCTATTGAATGCCTCCTCTGCAGAGCCTCCGCCCTGCACTATGATAAATGTGCAAGCACCCATTATTTGAATGAAAGCTCAAAATTACAGCTATTCAGGGCATCGGATATTCGCTTAAGCATATCCAGATCGAGGAAGCATCCATAGTCCCGAACAGCCTCGATGTCCTCCAGCTTTTTCCTGCTAATGCCAACCTTCTCAGCAAACTCATTCATATTGTAGCCCTCTTGAATCCGGACGGCCTTGATCAGCTTTTTAGTTTCGATTGTGATGTGTGTAAATTTACCCATCTTCTTGCTCCGCGTTTTTTAGCTTAATGTAATAGTGAACTGCATCGTTGCAGTCACCCCAATAAATTCTATGTTTCAGCATGAATTCCGCGCCAGCCGTTTCGAGCATAGCGAACCATGCTCCGTCCGGCGCTTCATCATGGTTATTAGCATCCATGTGTGCCATGAATGCAGGTCGTAACCTTCTAGGAATATGAAAGCTCATTAGTAGATTATCGCTACGTTAGAAATTCGTTTCTTCGCTATCGCCTTGACTACAGAGACAGCCTGTTCTGCCGTTAGGCCGGTAGCGTTCTGGATATCCATTGAAGCCTGAATATTGACCTTTCGCTGGTTTTCTACATCGTTCTCTCGCACTCTACGAGCCTCCTCCTCGTCCTTTCGTTTCTCCTCTGCTAATCGCTCGGCTTCGGCGATACCGTCCAGCCTTGCCTGCTCTGCGTCTTCGTCGGCTTGCTTCCACGATTCTTCGAGATCCCTTCGTGCCTGTGCGGCTCTTTCGGTAGCCGCACCAGCTTCACGCTGCAGGCGGGAGTTTTCCTCCGCTGCGTCCCGCTGTGCTTTCTCGGTAGCCTCTGTGGAGATGCGCTCCGCCTCTTCAGCCTCTTGGCGCTCACAATCGGCCAGCAATTCTCTCTGCTCCCGATCAGCCTTTTCCTGCCGATGCTCCTCCAGCTCCCTAGCGTCCTGCTCGGCCTGCAGCGTCTTGTCTAACATTATCTGCAGGTCGGTCATCGATACCTGTCTGGTGTTCTCAGCCGCCTCCATAAACTCACCGTAATGCGTCTCGGTAATTAGCTCGTGCGTTACGTTAGCAAGGTGCTTCTTGTAGGTTTCCGATGGAGTCCCTGCAGGAAGATCCTGCCAAGCAATAAGCTCGCAGATCTTGTCGTGTATATCGGCCAGCCGTTTTTCCTCCGCGTCTGCGAATTCCTTAATCGGTATCGCTTGAAAGTCGATAATCTCGCTGATCTGATTTAGCAGATCGTTAGCCTGCAGGTCGAGAGCCTTGCCGAAATCGATCGCGCCTCTTTTGGCATCCGACTTCGCTGTAGTAATGCGAGTCTTTACCTTACGCAGTTTAGCTACATGAGATCTCGCAGCCGCCTCCTGCTTCTTATCCGTCAAATCGAATACCAAAGAGTTAGAGGATTCTTTTAGCTCCGCGATCTCTGCCTTTAGTGGATTAAATGTCGTTATTTGATTTGGGTCAAATACGAGTATTTCTAGTTCCATCTCTGCTTTTGCCATTTTCCTACTCCGCGATTTATATAAGTTCAGTTTGAATAGTGACTTCCGTTGGTGGCGCTCCAAGCTCGTGATAACTATCTCGGCGCACTCGGGTTTCAAAAAAACCGTCATGCTCCGGATAGTCCTCCATGAACATTCGCGCATAATGAGATATCCATCCATCGTCTACTTTGAATTCTCTATTCGGATGATTTTCCTCAACGTCTGTATCCCATCGGACCCGATACATGACCATCTTGGCCGAATAGTGATCTCGTCTCCGAGCAGCGTATAAAGCGAACCTCACAAATGCTTTATAGATATGCTGGTTCGCCGCGTGATGCTTCTCAAAATTTGCCCTCGTCCACTTCCCGTTCATAGCTTCATCTCCATAATGCCTGTGCCATTTTACTTAGTACCGGATCGATCGTTGGCTGCTTCGTTACCTTTGGCTTGCAGGTGAAACATATCCTCCCTGAATCAGGGAACTCACTCTTCAGCTTTGGCGTGCAACACTTGTTACAGGTTTTCAATTCTCTCTCAGTTGGCATGGTGACTCCTAAAAGGGAATGTCATCGTCAAAATTATCGAATTGCTTGGTTTGGCCTTGCTGGCCTTGACGATGCTGCGGGGATCCAGATTGCTCTGGCTGACGGTATTGCTGGCCTTGGCTCTGCGCCGGAGCCGATCGCTGCCCCTGATCCTGACCGCGAGAATCGAGCATCTGCATTTCAGTACCGTTGATCTCAGTGCTGTAATGGTCCTGACCGTCCTTCTCGTACTTTCGAGTCTGCAGCCTGCCTTCGACATACAGCTTGCTGCCCTTCTTTACATATTGCTCGACTATCTCAGCCAGTCGGTTAAAGAATACAACTCGGTGCCATTCAGTTTTTTCTTTCTCTTCCCCCGAGGTTTTATCCTTCCAAGATTCGCTGGTGGCGATCGATATATTGCACACCCCATTGCCGTTAGGCATGACGCGGAACTCCGGATCCTGACCTACGTTTCCAACCAGAATCACTTTATTTACACCTTTTTGAGCCATTTTTAAGTTTCCTTTATAGGTAAATTTTTAAAATCATGCCCTGCAATAATAGTTCTTGTGCGACAGCTATGCAACACTAATGTTGGGTATCTGCCCAACTCCGATCTAGCAGTTCACCGAGGCGCTTTTCTACGCTACCGCTACCAACGGCGGGGGCTGTGAGGCTAACGCCCTGCTCCTGCTTATACCCATCGCCTACAGCGAATAGGCCGGTCCAGCATCTATCCTCCGACTGATTTAGGACCATCGCTATATCCTCCCCCGCCATGAATAGCCGGAGGAGGTTTTTCATTGCCCGATTAAATCCGTCCTCACTTAGCGGCTTCTTCTTCGCTTTCCGCATGGCCATATAACTATCCCATGCTTCACGTGGAACATAGTCCGGTAATTCAGTCCCTGAGATCTTGATCTGCTTACTCACTGGTTATCCCCTATTTCATCCCAACACTCTTTGCAGACCGATTCGCCCATATACTCGAACGATTCATCACTATCGGTAATCGTCTCCCCGCAGGAATGGCAGGGCCACTCGCTAGGGGATAGATCATCAATCATCTGCGCCGTTACTCCGTCAGGGTAATTGCTATCGCCACTCATTGACCGTTCCTCAGTGATACATATTCGGCCTTTAGGAGATTAACCATTCCCAAGACGGTATCGCTTTGGCCGATTATCTTGGCCCAAGGGACCATGCTTGCCTCGCCTGCAACCATCTCAACGACAATTCTTTCAACTCCGGTCGCTGTTTCTCGCCACATAAAGGGGACGATCCCAACCTTAAATTCGATTCTCTTATCCTGTCCTGCTGGATAGACAACCTCTGACAACTCCATCCCATCTCTAAATTCATACATATTCCTACCTCTCTGTGTATTTAGGTTACATTTCCCCCATTTTCCCTGAGAAGGACATCCTAGTCCGGCTCCACCTTTTAGGTCTATTCTTGCGAATAGGGTAATAATTCGTTCCCTCCGATTACTCGGCAGATCTATCCGTTGATCTGGTTCGGGCCGCAGAAGCGGCATTCTCAGTGCCTGTTGACATGGGTCGGTCAGAGCAGGTCTTTAAATTTCTCGCAAGTTTCAGCCATGCCGTTGGGATACCCGTTTGGCTGCGGATACTAGATGTGGCGTTGACAAGTATTGGTAGGCACTAGATAATGTATTTCTCAGGTCGTCCTACCGGCCTGTCTTCCCCTCAAAGCCCTTAGAGTCCGCGCTCTAGGGGTTTTGTCTTTCTGAATACAAATTTATTATTGATCGTTTTCCATCTTTTTTACAGCTAAAAATAGCCTATTAATCCTCTGCCTCACCGATAAGGTGGGGAGATTCGGATTATCTAGGTCTAGATACCTGTTAACAGTGGCATGGTGAACCTTCGATCGTCTAGATATTTCTCTCTGGCTCCATCCGGTTTCTGCCACTATATACTCCAGCGCGGCTACCACCTGCTTTTTCGTCTGCAACATAAAATACTCCTAACATTGGCAATGGAGGGAGTATAGATCAGCCTCTAAATTGTTGCAAGGGTGTCGCAACTGCTCTATTATAGTGGCTCAAATTCAAATCGCGGAGATTAAGAAATGGCTAGAACACCTTACGACGACTTACCACCGGCAGGAAAAGCGCAGTCCGATTTTATGGAGGGAGGAGGGGTAGACGATAATCCCTATCCTGTCGATACTCCGGAGCGTCTGGATTACGCGCTAAAAATGTCCGAGTGCTGGAGCCGAGAGCTAACGGATCTCCGTAACGAAATGGGATTATAGATATGACTAGTAAGACTATCGCTAATTTATCCGATAAATTTAATCCGCTCGATATCGAATGGCGTATGCAGCGAGCAGGCTGGAAAGACGGTAAGCCGTGGGCTATGGTCCTCTGCTACATCAATAACCGCGCAATTATGGACAGGCTCGACGAAGTTTGTACGCCGTTTAATTGGGCTAACGAATTCCGGATCGATTCGGATGGCGCTATTACCTGTGGGATCTCTATCCGGAATCCATCTACTAAGGAATGGGTTACTAAATACGACTCCGCAGGCTCGACAGATATCGAAGCTGTAAAAGGTGGTAGATCCTCGGCGATGAAACGCGCAGGGGTCCAGTGGGGGATCGGTCGCTATCTCTACAATATGGAAAACTCTTTCGCAGAGACTCGACTGGACTATCCTCCGCAGCAGGAGAAAGCTCTTTGGAATAAGCACTACGATAAATCCGAGAAGAAAGCCTTTTTCTGGAAAAATCCTAACCTGCCTAAGTGGGCTCTACCGCAGCCCGAGCCTGCAGGACCAGATGTAGGCGACGGACAGGAGCCGTAATTATGGACGAGAAAGCCAAACTAAACGCTAATAGTCCCGCCATGCCTAACGATATCGACTCGCAGAGCTTTGGAATAATCTCCGGCAGTAGTAGCGTTAAGGAGCATTATCAATATAGAGCCGGACTTACTAAGCTGGAGGATCTAGCCGGTAAGTTATTCGTCGCAGAGATCTCCTGCGCGATTGGAGGTCGGAGTTATCAGCCTCGAAGTCTAGCCAATAACGCCATATCTAACGCTCGCTCTTTTTTCGAGGAGCTGGAGAAATGGGAATCAGTATTATTAGAAGAAACTAAGGAGCTAGACAAATGACAGCACTCTACACGCTTACGAGCGAATTTCAGGAAGCTATTAGAAACATAGGCGCTATGCAGGAGCGAGGCGAGATCGATGCCGAAACGGCAGATGATACGATTGAAGGTCTTGGTTTGGATCTCACCGAGAAAATGCGGAATGTAGGCCTGCATTGTAAGAATCTACGATCGGACCTCGATCAGCTGGTACAGGCCAAGGCGCAGTTTGACGATCGCCTTAAAGCGGCCAAGGCGGCATGCGAATGGTACGAGGGCTATTTGTACACGAATATGATTAAAACCAAGCACGCGCCCATAGCGGACGGCCAGATCAGCATTAGAGTAAAGCCTATGCCTGATCTGGTGGAAGTGACCGGATCCGCTCCGCTTAAATACAGTACGCTTAAGGCTGCGATACCGGCCACATCCTCGCCGGACAAGAGGGCCATTAAAAAGGCTCTTGACGCTGGCGAAGAATTGCCCTTTGCACACTTAATCAAAGACAGGACTAAACTGGAGATTAAATAAGATGGTAACTTTAGGAATTCGAGGACTTCTAATATTTATGGCTCTGACTTTATTGGGAGGGCTTGCAGCTTTTTTGCTCGACCGTGAAATAAAACAGGATACAGATTACAGATCGGTGATCCTAGAGCCTGTCGCGCCTACCCTGCCTCCGGTAATCATTCAGGTGGATAACGTCGACTGCGTTATCTCTGAGGAGCCTACGCTTACCTACTACGCCGCTACCGATACTGTCCGGCTAAATATAGAGTGCGACTCGGGTATCTTATTCCACTACTTACCCGCTGTACTTAACTCGGACGTACCAGAAATATAGTGGTAGGCTAAATAGGCTGCAATTTCGCAGCATATTTCTACTGCTTGGTTTAGGGAGGGCTGATTATTGGCTCTCCCTTTTTTTTGCAGAATACTAAGCGCCGCCTATTACGTTTCGACGCTTCGCCCACGCGGTAACTAATCCAGCATAGTAGGCATTACCCTTCGTCCTAACCGAGTTCCTTACAGTGGTTTCTGTAACTGAAAGCTCGGTAGCCACGATAGCGCAGAGCGGAGTAGTGGTAGCACCCTCGTCGAAATGGTAAACCTCCGTCCTAAGCATTTTTAAAACTTCGGTATCTAGCTCGTCGTAATCCACCGGACGCGCTGCGATCTTTTCATCGATATAAGTATCCTTCGCCGTAGAATTATTTTGCTCTATCTCTCTCTCTAGCCTGTTAGATTCTGCTTCTGGAAGCTCGGCCCAAGTAGTGCCGATATAAGTCCAGCCGCCATCGACATAATTAGCAGGCAATGAAGAAACATCAACTTGATCATGGTCTGCCGAATTAACGAAAATCTCTCTCTTTCCCTCGGCGCTTCCATTAACTAGACGAGTTTTTGAGTAGATTATTCTGTTTGTTGCTTTCTCTCGTATACATGGAATCATCTGCTAACCCTCCGCTTTTGTAATTTGTTGAATATTCATATAATTAGAAGTTGCGGGGCCGGTTAGAAGCAGTTTATTGTCTGAAATTCTAACAAGGTCGGTTGCCGCGAACCCATCAAAAAACTCCGATGGGCCTGTCGCTGCTATTACATGAGGACCAACATTAGTATTTGCATAATGACTTATAAGCGTTAGCTTTCCATCATCATCGCATGAGATAGTGTCGAAATATCTGGTATAAAAACCATTCCTGCCAGTTGTACCGATCAGCAAATTACCCTCTAAAACATTAATGTGAGGCATGGTGTTATTACTTGTCACCACATTCTCAGTTATAACCGAGTCATTGAAAGTTAGCGTATTTCCACCGCTAATCGTAAAACTTGTATACTGGGAATGCGAAATATTCGTTGATGTTCTAAAAGAATGGGCAACTCCAAGAGTAGGAGAAAGCATCACAACATCGACATTGCTTTTACCGCTACCGATAACCGTTTCCACATCCTCCATCGTGGGGACGGTTCCACTAACAGAAACGAGAGCCAGCTTTGGAGTCGTAGAAACAAAGAGCCAGTGAGCTATTACAAGTCCATCACTAACATAAGTACACATAACATTAAGTGCCGTATTGCTACCGAACACTGCCACACCAGTCCCCGCCACACTAATCGTATATCCTGCAACATCGAAAATCGCACAATATACATAGGAGCTAGTATTCAGATAAAAAATCGCGTACTTGTCGTCCTGCACCCTACAAATACCCAATGGAATGCTTGCAGGAGTGCCAGTGATTATGCTCAGTCTAGTATCTTGCAAAGTTGGAGTCGTTCCGCTTACTGTAAGAACATAAACCGCTATCGTTGTCCCCTGATTAACAGCAACAACCATTTCGTCATCGGTGTGCGTTTTTATAATTCGAGGATAGCGATTCGTTGTTAATGCGCTAACCTGAAAAACTGTACCGACTGTATAGACTCCATCAAGCTCAGTAAGCACAACCATTTCGAGAGTGCCTGCACCCAATTTATAAACCATAGCAATTTTATTTGCTGAAATTAAATCACAACAAACCTCGGTAGAAGCATAGGCATTGATAGTAATGTAATCCTGCGGCACTCCAATAGGGGAAAGAAGCGTAAACAGAAACACGCCTGCCGCTGTACTTGTATCAGTAGGGATAAAAATAGCTGTTTGTTCAGGAGGTAGATCACAAAATATCCTTCCACCGGATGCGTTATCTTTTAGCTGGAAAGTATAGCCGCCTGTATTTTTTACAACTATCGCCTGAGTCCCTTTATATGACGAATAGTTTGTTGCAGCGGCTAGAGAGATAACTTTATCAGCCGCAGTTACAGAAACCTCATGCGTTGGAGTTGCAAAGCCGAGAGTTGCGTTTATGGCGGTGCTAACGCTTGTAACTCCAGAAAAACTAGCAGGAGGCAATTCCTCCCAATAAGTCGCCCATCCTCCAGTTACATTAGGCTCGACTGTAGTTACATCGGCATAACCTAGAATAGCTCTATAATCTACGCCATTATGCGAAACGGTATAAGGTAAAACAACCGCGCCGGTTAGGTTTCCCCATAGACCCTTGAATGCTACCGCAGCATTAGCCAAGATAGACAGTGTAGCTCCATCCTCTATCGTAGTAATCGAGACATTTAGCTCGGTTATCATAGTAGGCAATTCGGATAAATGCGTATCCATGTCAGAATTAAAAGTCGACGGAGAGGTTACGCTATTAGGTGTAGTTGTTAGTGGCGTGACAGCCATTTAAATCTCCTCGGCAGAAAACGCTATTCGCGCCTCCTGACCTTCTGTAGTTTCTATATCAAATTGCTGGTGAACACCTAGAATCGTTACGGTATTAGTCCAGTCTCCATCGGTATCGATTCCAGTGTATAGAGCCGGTTCCGCATCTAGTAAGGATCTTACTTTAGTTACTGCGTCTATTAGTGCGCTATCTAGAAGTAGCGTTCCGGTAAGTTTCGGCAGCATTTTTCGTTTAACCAAATTCGCATTTCCGAATAGATCTCTATCTACCGTCGAGAAACTTACGCCTACATTTCTAGCAGGTTTAAGCATTTTTCCGAGAAAGTAATTACTACCTATAACTAGACCGCCGAGCTTTACGTTTCCGCTTGTCGAAGTTAGTACGACAGTTATTACGGCATCCGATACAGCAGGAATATCGATAACCACCTTAGTCGGTCTGGTAGAAAACGGCTCGAAGGAATAAGTATAAGCGTCATACACTTCGCGAGTATTGAGATCGAATATCGCGCCGGTTACGACTTTCCAGTAAGTAGCATTAGGAGCCGACTGTCCGACAGTGCCATCTAATAAGCATTCGTAGATAGTCGTAAGTCCGACCGTCATAGCGTCATATTTGTTATAAACCTTAGTCGCATCGTAGGCGAGAGGATAGATTATTCCGCCATTCGCTACGGAGGTAACTTTTAGGGAGGCTTCATTAGCCGCCATACCTACTAGACCGACAGTATTAATCCTCTGCGCCGGAGTTACTACAACCGTCATAGGCGAAGTGCCGACCGTCTGAGTATTCCTCGATAGATCGAACATCGCATAGCGCATAGTCGGCCCTACATCTAGCCAAAACGCAGTAGCTATTTCAGGGAGTACCGGCAGCGGATTAGATACCGACTGCAATACTAGCGACTCGTAGATCCGATTATTAGCAGAGCACGTTTCGCCTAGAGCGTAGGTAAGTTTCCCAACATCGTAGACCGTTTCTAGTACGCCGATTTTTCTCCACCAGTTCGGTTCGCTTAATGGAGTGTTTCCAGTGTTCGCCGCTTTCAAAGATTCGTAAGTAGCGTAATCAGCATCTACCGCTACGATATCGCCGAAGCCGTAAGTCGTTCCACCAGCATAAGCCGCAGGCACATAAGGCTCCGCGACTGCCGGAGTCGTAAGTTTAGTCGAGTCCATATCTATTGGAGGTGTAGCTCTCATTATGCCGCCACTGTATTAAGTGCTAAATCGCCGAAAGTAATCTGCTCGAGTAGCTGCCTAGTCCTTTCAGAAGCAGCCGCCGTTACATCGTTAGAGGATTGTAATCTAGCGAGTTCTATACGCATAGCCCTAAGCTCCGCGACTAGCTCGGTATTATCAGGAGTTAGCAGGCTCCTAGTTTCTGAATTACTGCGTATTCTGCTCGGCCCTGTAGCCTCTAGCTCCGGTCCATTCTCGCCGACTAGCCGAAGTCCTCCAGAGAAGTCCCCGCCATTAGCAAAACCCGCAATACCTGAAAGACTCGCGAGCCTGTCATTCTGCCTTGCGAGTTCCTCGATAATGTAATTCGGATCGACTCCGAAATTTTTAGCTACCTGATCGACTGTAACCGTTCCGCTATTCAATCCAGCGACCACTCGATCTACTTCGGATTGAGCGTAATCATTATCGACTTCTATTCCTGCCAAAAGATTCTCCGCCGGAGTCCGCTGCGCCGCTGCGTTGCGCTGCGATAAAGTTCTCAGGAATGCCAACATCTCTATATTTGTAAGCGCCATTAATTCGGCGAAGGTTTTAGTCTCTAGCCCTGCTGCAAAGTTCGCATTTACAAGCTCTAGCGCCGATTCTGAAACCAGCGCGTTAGCCTCGTCGAGATCCTCCAGAGCAGAAAGTAAGTCGTCCATAGGACCAGTGGCTAAAAGTGTAAGCGAAGCCGTTAGAGATAATCCGGACTGTAGTGCGGAGTCTGCTAATTCCTTCGTCGCTTTCGCAGCGGCTAGATCGTTTTGCGCTATCTCCAGAGGAGTCTGCGAGGCTTGGAATACTGGATCGTTAGCAGGACTCGCCGCCTGTACTGCATCACGGACACCAAGCAATGTCGTTCTGACAAAAGCCTCCTGTCGGAAGAAGTCAGACCTAGTTGAACTGCTCGACTCTGCCGATTGTATTACCTGAGAAGCCTGAGTTAATAAACGAGCCTGCGCGTCGAGATCCCCGCCAGCGGCAGCGGAGGCGGTTTCGGTTAATTGAGCTTTCAAAGCCTCTAGACCTTTGCCAAAACTAGCAGGGCTAAGAGTGATCAGGAATTCATCGATAGTTTTCGCAAAGGCTCGCATTTCTACGGCGCTCTGCCTATTGAGATCGTTTATCCTCTCCTGCGCTCTCTGAACGTCATTAGCGGCACTATCAGCGTTCTCTTGCAGATATTGGACTTCATCGCCAACGGCTCTCAGGGCGGACGCTGCGCTCTGGAGTGCGCCTTTAAGCGATAACTCCGCACTTACCGCCTCGGCTAGAAGCTGAATATGACTAATGCTGTCGAATAACGCCCGATTAGACTCGTCCAGCGCATCACGCTGCTTTTCTAAAAGCTCGATATTAGTCATGGTCAGTTTGTCGTATTGATCCTGTAGCCTGTTTCTCTCTTTCAGTGCGGCCTCTGATACCTTCGCCGCCTCCTCGACTTCTAACAATTCATCAGCGAGTAGCGCGAAAACTTCCTCGGCTCCGGAGGCAGACTGAATAGCGACCATCAATTCATCGCTCAATCCGCCAACATGATCGACAAGCTGCGCGATAAACATATCTAGTTGAGCATCGATATCGCCGCCGAGTCCGCCATTTCCGCCTAGACCGAGGAATGTGCCAGAACTGCCGGCGGTTGCCTCCTCGTCCAATCCTGCGAGAGTGGCCTTGCTTAAATCAATCGTGCCATCGAGTTCTTTAATCATCGTAGTAAATGCGGAGTCGATATCGCGGAAGGTATCGATTACCTCGACAGCCTTATCCTGTTCTGCGCGTCGAGCGAATCCAGTCACATTCAATCCAGACTCGAATGCGTCTACATCGAAAGCTCTGTCGCTGCCATTCAGCGCCGGAGTATCGCCCACCATGAAGCCAGCATTCATTCTGACTTTGCCATCGTCATTATTGAGGATCGCGGCAGCGGCACCGGCAGCGAGAAGCGCCCAACCCCAAACAGGGATAGCAGCAATCGCGCTAGTCAATGTAGATCCTAAGCCAACGCCAGTACCACCAGCGGCAGGCATCATAGAAGGTGCCACCCATCCTCCGGTAGTCGATAGAGATCCGAAACCAGCAGCGCCAGCTAAACTAGATCCGGCAGTACCGACTCCAGCAAGCAGGGCGCTAGTCCCTGTGCCGCTAATAAGTCCTGAAGTAATCGCGGAGGTAACACCGGAAGCCGCTCCTGATGTTCCACCGCCTCCAGCATTCCCGAAGTTCCCGCCGCCGAATACCGCGCCGAATAGCTCCTGTCCTGCCATTTCTAGCAGCATTCGCTCAAACGATTTAAGCAGCGCATCGAACGCATCTTCGCCATCCTGTACCAGATCAGCGAAAGTCTCGCCGAAAGTAACTCGAGTCTTATCCCACTCTCTCTGCATCCTGCGGTTTGATCGCTCGGTTTCCCTAGCTAGATCTCTAGTCGCTCTTTCCGCCGCCTTGATAGCCGCCTGCTCCTCGTAGAGAGTGTCTATCATTTCTCGGGCTGCATCGATCTCCGCTTCCGTGGCATTCGCGCCTAGATTTCTCAACTCATTAAGGATGTGCTTTTCCTTCGCAGTCTCCCCGATAAGCGTCATTTCAAACTCTAGGTCTGCGATGAAGTCCTCGGTCGCTTCGGTTTCTTTTAACAGCGCCTCGGTCGCTTCTTCGGTAGCGTCGACTTCCGCCTGCTTTGCTTCGGTAGATAGAAGGATCGTCGCTATTACTGCCATCTGAGTCGAGTCAACTCCGAGCAACGCTGCCTCGTAAATCGCGAGTTCTAATGCAGTCTTTCCAACTACATCATTCTCTTTCTGTATATCGACGATGAATTCTTCAATAGTTCGCTGCGCTTCTAGCTCCGCCTCAGTCAACTCATTCACGGTACCGATAAAGTGACGCATCTCGGCTTCGTGATCCGCCAGTACCTCCGCCGCCGCTTTATCAGCTGCACCCTCGTCCTGCGCGGCTCTGCGATCCTCTAAAGCTCTAGAAAAAGCGTAGTTACCGGCCTCCATTTCATTTAGCTTTAAAATGTATTCGTCCGCTATGTTGGCGTAGTCTTGAAAATCGCCTCTCAACAGAGCTTTAGTCATGGCGAAATTAGCAGCCATAGACAGCCCGATTATAGTAAATACGTCAGCCGTGGCCTTGCCATAATCAGCCAGAGTAGCGAAGCCATCCGTTATGCTCCGCATCCACTCGTCTATTTCACCGTTCGCTGCCATTTCGTCAAGCTCGCCATTAGCATCTTTTAGCGCAGAGGTGAATCCCATCACTGAGATAATCAGTAACTCATTGAATGTTTCGCCGATCTTGAGTTTCAGATTCTCTTGATAGCGAACCATCGAGTTCAACTGCTTGCCAGCGGTATCCATCGCCGCCTCGTAGGAGCCGGCAATATCCACACCGCGCTCCATCACAGAGTTAATGATCGCTTGCGATTTCTGAGTCTGATCTAGTTGGCTAGTAGTGATCCCGAGCGTGTCGGCCATCTTCTGATAGGATTGCTCCATACTGATATTCAGGCCTATAGTTCTCAAAATTCGAGTTTGGCCTGTCTGGATACCGTGGATCATCGAAGCAAATGCTTCTGAGGAATTCATGTTGCCGATCACCGCCGCATCCTGCGCGATTCTTGCCAGCTTCGAAGCGTTAGACAGATCTATGTGAGCCTGCACTAGCTTAGTAGCCTGCTGTCTCGCTTCTAACATCGAGATACCAGTGGCCTCCATCGATTTCACAGCATCGTTCATCTGTCCGGAGGTATAACCGGCATTCCTGCCGACTACGTTCATCACAACTCCTAGAGTTTCATAACGCGCAGCTAATAGCGCAGCGTCCTTCGCGTATTGGACGGTTTTTAAGACAGCGTAGGAGGCAACTAAGGCGCGAACTGCGCTAGTTAATACCTGAGTGGAATTTGAAAGCCGCTTAGTTGATTGCTCCGCATTGGCTCCGCTTTGGGCTAGATCATCAAGACCGACTTTTCCGGCTTTCACATCGGAGGAGTCGATCCTGATTTTTAGGTTTGCGTCAGTCACTACCTTTATCCTTTGATTCCAGAAAAACTTTATCTAGTCGCTTGATCGCCTTTCTCTGCCAGAGTTCGATAGTCACTCCCTCTGACCACTGATAGTCGTGCATCATGCCAGAGGTTATTCTTCCTTCTGTTCGCTCGTTGGATAAGCCTACAAAGTAGGACCATACATCATCGGTCATTTCGGGGCGCTCTGGAGCCGTTTCCAGCAACTCCGGAAGCACCCCGCTTTGCCGATAAAGGCTATTAAGGTGTTCCCGAAGTGTAGCGCCGTCCTCTTGAACCTCGCTTAATTGAAACTCTGATCGGGCATAATCTACAAGCGCGTCGGTCAGAGATTCAAAAAATTTCCAGAATTATCCGAAGCCTCAGTTACTTGCGCCGCAACTTCTTTGTTCTTTCGGCAGAGTCTTAACGCTTCCTCCGGACTCCAATCCTCGATCAGATTCTTCCAGCCAACTAGCCTAATCGCTGCTAGTCTTTGACCGAATTCCAGATCGCTTTCTAGAGGCTCGAACTCCGCCGTTTTCTTATTCCGGAAGCTCTCGTTCATCTTACGGACAGCTTCTTTTTTCCGGCGCTCATTGATTAGTTCAGCGATAACTTTCTGGACTCTCTCGACCTCTGATCCAAGCACAGAAAGTATGATGCCTGTGCCTGTGCCGTCCTGATTCATAAACTCAAAATCGAAGGGCGTTTCGCCCAATTTTGTCGCGTCTAAATCATCAATACTGTATAGCTTTTGTTCACTCATGGTGATTTCCTTTCTCGGGTTTTAGTGTTGCTCTTACCTCCCCGCCTTCCCCCCGAGAGAGGGGTCGACGGAGCGGCAGGGTGCTAGGTTAACAATTAAGCAGCGGAGTCCTGAACGCTGATAATTGTTTGATCGTTTGCGAGTGCCGCACCGCCAGCCGTATTAATCTCAGCGGTAAACGGGTAAGTTCGCATAATTGCTTTTTCGCCATCGTCCGGCGCATCGCCTGTAATCTTAATCCGGCTCATTGTGACGCCAACGAAATCGGCTGTGCCTGTTTCATCGCCAGTTAATACCAGAGAGATACCAACATTCGTTTCAGCATCGTAAAGATCACTGATAGTCGCTGACTCGAATAGAGCGGTAAAAGATCCAGATACTTTAATCCGGCCTTTGTTTACATCGCTTCCCACATTCGATCCGATTACGGCTCCAGAGTTAGCAGCGGCATTCGTGATCGTAAAACTGATCCCGCTCGCGTTTGCCTGAATTGCCGCATTGACAACGATCAATCCGTTAATGGCTCCCATAATCGGAGTCGATGTAGTAGTCGGAGAGGTTAATACCTGCGCTCCGGACAAGGAGCGAGCAAGTCCAACGAAGCTGGTGTTAATCGTAGCGTTACCGCTAGCAGGGAGAGAGAACGCTACCTGACTAACCACCATGTCGGTGAATAGCTCAGATCTAGTTAGATCCGCGTAGTATTCCTCGACAGTGTAGTAGTCGGTCGTGTGAGCCGTCAGTGGCGCGATAGACTTCTTGCCAGTAACGGTCAGGACAGTCGTAGTCGAAGCGCCTGCGCTTACTGTGACGCCATCTAGAGCGCGGAAATTGATCACGGTAGCTGTAACGCCAGTAACGAAGAAATTACGGTCATTATTGGCAGTAACGGAGCCGGTGGTCGCTCGAATCGTATCGCCAACCTTTATGCCAGTTGCCAGAAAATCAGCGGAGCCGGTAGCGGTCCAATTCGGCGTAGTTCCAGCGTAAGTAATCGTAGCAGATGCTTCGATAACACCGGTGGCGAAATCCATTTCTAGGATCGAGCCAATCAACTCGGCGAATGTTCCGGCAGATAATAGGCCGTTAATAACGCCATCTGCTTTCTTCAATCCGTAGGACAATCCTGTAGATTGATGGTGGTCGACAATCTCATTCGACTCGAATGTATCTCGATCCGCTTTAAAGATTGAAGTTACGCGTCGAGCGGTAGAACCGCCAGCGCCAGCCGAGGCAGAGCCAAGGGCTGACTGTTTTAGCCATGTGGTAACTTTAAGTAAGCCGCTTGCTATAGTCATTTTGTGTAGCCTCTATTATGAATTTGAATAAAATTTAATTTTCACAGGCAACGAATACATTTCGTCATCAATGAATCCTGATCCGATCTCCGGCGTTTTGTGAATTATTGCCGTCGACCCCCCGCTTGTAAAGCTAGAACCGCGAGAGAATGTAGTCCTCAATAGTTCCGCCCTTGCTAATGCATCACCCACGCCTTGCTGGACTGGATACATTAGCGTGACCTGCATATACCCTAGCTCCTGATACTCCGATCCGTAGACCAGATTATCCGGAGTTGCGAATAATACGTTTACTCTCTGCCTCGGCTCAGTGAGAGCAGGCTTGTCGAAGTCGGCATTCTCATAAGCGGTAGGTAATGCTGGTGACATTGCTGCTAGGGCCACCTCTAACGCTGCTCCGATCTCTAATGCACTCACGCTGCAATCCCTCTGACAATTTGCTCGAACTCAAGCTCGACTAGCCCAACCATCCCTTGCGGAGCCTGACCACTCCATCCATCCTCTAGCCGTTGTGCATAAGGCATATTGTTGACGATGTAGTGAATACCGTTTACCTGTGCGCCTAGAACCTTATTAGTGATTCGACTGATAGCGACAGTTGGGTTCGCCTCGATCTCTGCTAGAGTTCCATCGGCCTCTTTCCCGAATTCGTACTGCCAGTTGACTCGAAAAGCTCCTCCGACATATCCCTCCGGCGGTGGACTCTGCCATGTACTCGGATCTCCAACAGGCGAGCGATAAACTAGCCTAGTTCCGATCTCGATTATCACTCCTCGAACTACTCTATCGAAGTAGGGCTTCGCCTCTTTCTCGGTAAACGTCTTGAGTTCGGTAGTGAAGCTCATTAAGCCCTCAGATGCAGATCATAAAATACCTGCGTACCCGCTGGATTAATTCCGCCGATAGAAACGATGGTAAATTCGACTCCCTGAATAATGAAATGATCGTCCATTTCGACCGATCCCTCCGCATCCAGATAAACTTGCTTGTCCGTTTTATTGATTAGCTCCCCGCGGATCTTCTGCACTCCTGCTCCGATATCAAAGACAACACCCTTGCGGGTAGTGTTAGCGGTCGTGGGAGTTGTCTTTCTGGTAGCTGGATCGTATGTTCCGGCGGTATAAGCCACTCGGGTAACGTCTTGACCAGCGCCTGAGATCTGCCTTAGTGCGGAGGCTTTAGCCTTGACGTAATCAGGCATTTAAGACCTCACGACTTGCAGTTGCCTTGCTCCATTATTAGCGAGATAGGGACGCAGCATCGCATCGATAGAGGAATAGCGAACTTTAGTCGGGCTGAATTCAGAGAACTCTGTCTCTAGCGGCCCGATCTTCTCGCGGATAATTACTTGTGATTGATCCGGATAGAGATCCGCAGTCGAGGCTCGAAGCGATAAAGCGCCACAAGCCATCTTCACTTCTTCGGGAACGATTACGTTTGATACCTCGTAAGGGTAAACGCCATTCTCTCCGGAGATAGCAGGATCTAGAAACACATCGATTCTAGGCCAGTCCAGAGTTTGAGCTACATCTTTCCGGAGACCATTCCACGTGAAACGATAATTCTCGATCATGTAGGTAGTCGCATTCCGGAGAGAAGCCTCCTTGTCACCCTGCGAAATAATCAGCCACGCCGCATTTCCTCGACCGATATGGTATGTGGTCGCTTCGTCTAGACTCATATAGGTGTCGGCATTCGCCACCACCGTTCCATCTTCGACTATAAGCGTTGACGGAACGGCGGTGGTTCCCGCACTAATGGCCACAGCGGAGCCGTCTACATTGGAGGCGGTCACGGAGCCAGTAATTACAGCGGCGATATCATCTAGGGTTAGGGTGTAGGTATTAGAAACTTCGCTATCGATAACAACTCCATCGCGTAGCCAAGCATAAACATAAGCAGTAGGAACATTATCCCAAGTCCCATTAGAGAGACTCAGGACAAGCCCGACAGTAACCGTTCCAGTAATAGCCGGTAATACCGTATTGGCTGGAATAGCCATTTTTTACTCCGCGTCCAGTTCTGCTTTCTTTTCATCGAGCAGAGCTTGTAGCGTTTTCATCTTCGAGCGCGAATTGTATTCCACGCCCATCCCATCCAATTCAGCCATGACGGCATCCTTTTCAGTTCCTTGGGGTTCAACGGATTCGGGCGCATCACCAGCGACCTCTATCTCGGTAGTCAATGGGTTATGCGCGAACGCAATCCCTGCCGCTATCCGCTGGTTAGCATCCACAGAGTCTAGCTTCGTAGGATTGCCGTTTGCATCGTAGACTGTTTGCATATCTCTCTCTCAGTGTCTTTCAGTTAATAAAACAGTTGTTTATCGCTTCGCCAAGAACGCGGAGTAGTTGATACCAGTAGCAATCGTGCCAGCTACCAGTGTATGCAGACGGACGTATTGGAATGTCACGCCAGCTTCTTCGTTGCGGAAGGGAAGGATATAGCGACCTGCAGCGTCGATAGCGCCATCCATCGGTATTACCAGATTACCGAATACCTTTTTAGCAGCGCAGCTAGAGCCAGTAGCCATACCGACTACATTGCTCATTTCTAGAGAGACTGTGTAGATCTCGTCACCAGTTGCGATTTCGCAAGCAGTTAGATCGATAACAATCTCGCCATCAACTAGACCTTCGCCTAGATCGAGGATAGAGCCGGAAGTTGTAGCAGCCAATAGACCGGCAGCTTTTAGCTCCAGTTCGGTATCAAAAATTCTTCGTGCATAATCATTGCTCATAATGTTTCTACCTGTTCTTGCTTAAATTTAAGTTTAGGGGGCTTTCACCCCCGATTATAGAGCTTTACGCTACGATTGCTGAGTCAGCGATTGAAGCAAGACGAACAGCAGATCGACCGTTAAAGATCGCCATGCCGTTATACCACTCGACTCTAGATCGCAGAGTAGGCTTAGACTCAAGCTCTCCAAGATCTCGAACATCAACACCGCCGTTCTGAATGCCTGTAAGCGCATCCGGACCCATTGATACGATGTAGATTGATCCGGCTGTAGCAGTACCACCGTAAGAGCCAGAAGTGTAAGAAACCTCTGTGAAAGGAAGTATCTTAGTGCCTGTGCCATCTTCGTCAACAGTCATTATTGGGATATCGTTGTACTGAGTAACCCGCTTACCAAGCTGATCAGTCGTGTAGGTAACGTAGCCAGCAACCGCAGTTTTACGAGCAGCGGAGGTGAATTTGCGAGCCATGTCCTTCGACATAAGGAGGTGTGTTGGATTCAGACACTGATCGATAGCCTCATCGAGCTTGTCCAGAGAGAGCGCAGTACCACCATCGGTAGAACCGGCTTCGATTAGCTGATTGCCGCCAATGCGAACTTGCAAGCCATCGAACTCTTTAGGATCGGAGGCAGTATCACCCTTGATGAATTTACGAGTCCATGCCAAGCCTAGAGCGCGGATCTTCATAGATTCTTGGATAGTTCTCTGACCCTGACCCATTGTGTCGAGGATAAATTTGTCTACATCGAGATCGCCACCGGCAATAACCAGCGCCTCAGTCAATGGATTCAAGATACCGATATCGGCTGTATAGCCTTCGTTCACGCCACGAAAACCGATGCTAGGCAATGAAGCCTCACGGTTATACTTTAGCGCGTTGCCGGCTATATTTGTAAATGGGAGATTTAGGAGAACGCTTGAAGAACCGGCGTAAAGTTCAATAACGCCTGATTTGTAAACATCGCCAGTTTCGAGTTTTGCAGCTTCTAATAGTGTAAGAGACATAGCCTTAGCCATCCTTTATTGGTTGAGTTGATTAAATTAATTCCACCGGCTCAACCGATTGGAGACCAAGGCTCTGCCTTAGTTAGTGCTACGCAGCCTTAGCTCGGCCTGCGTCCATCTTTTGCGTTGCGGTCATTTTAGAGAGATCCGTAGGTGTAGGTTTATCGCCATCACCGCCTGATCCGCCGCCCGTAGTCTGATCAGCTGCAACGTAGTTCTTGCCTATATCGCTATCTGACCATTCTTTAACGTAGTCGACAATCGACTTCTCTCCAGCCCTAGCGACTCGATCCTTTCCGTCTGCTACTACGTCCAACCCATCTCTGAGTAAGGCTCTAGCTCCTGAAAGGTGCGCCGGATTAGTAACTCCGTTCGCTGTCAATTCGGCGGTTAAGCCGTTGTCGATCAATAATTTCTTAGTGAATTCTTGTTCACTACCGAGATCTTCTGTCAATTTCTTGACGGTTTTCTCGCTTTCCTTATTCGCCTTAGTGCTTGTTTGCAGTTCGGCTTTGAGTCCATCGATCTGTTCTTCCAATTTAGTAACATCGGACGGATCGATATCCTTACCTCTTTTCAGTTGCTTAACCTCGCGTAATAGCTCGGTATTCTTGCTCTGCATTCCTTCGATTGCATCGTCAATAGCAGACTGTAAAGCGGCTTTTTCCTCTGGTGAATCAAACATATTTCAAACCCTCTAGGTTCTATGGACACAGTCCATAATTGCGTTATACGGGAGTGGAAATAATACGTCAACGTCAACTAGCATATTTCTCTCGGAGTCGTTTCAAGCTAAGAGGCTGATTAGTCCCTGTAGTTAGATCCTGCAACGTAATTTTACCCTTCCTCCATAGTTCAGCTCGGCCTACGCCAAGCACATCATTCTGGTACTTATCGCCTTTGCGCTCCAGAAATTTCTCGAATGTCAGGCTGGCCTTTACCGGCCCTTCATCGCTTGCTCTTTGTCCGCCTTGTGGACCATCTATAACAATGGGAACAATCACACAGCGGCAATTAAAATGCAGGGGATAATTCGGCATCGGCCTGCCGTGGCCAATGGGATTAAAATTCTTGTCCCACTCCAGATCCGCGAGAGGAATACACTCCGGACAGACCTTTCCATCTAAAGCGGTAACCGCTCGATATCCTTTGATTATGTCTTTATTCAGTTCAAACGTAGCAGTTCGGGCGTTATTCATTACCGTCTGCATGGAAGTCTGTACCAGAGTAGCGGCAGATTTCCTCGTCACATCTAGCTCTCGCCTCACTCGCTGGATTATCTGTTGATTAGTCTCCGAGTTAGCTATGCCCTGCTTTACGGCCTGCTCGTATTTCCAGCGAGTATTATCCGCCTGCCGTTTCCACCACCGGCCTTGTACCGCGCCTTGCACTACAGCGCCTCTCGCTAGTTGATCCAGTACCGCCCTAGTTGGCAAGCTCGACTCGGCATGAGCAAGCGCCAGTGCAGCAGTTGTAGCGGCACCAGCGACCGCTGAGACAGCCTCTGACGCTTCTTTCGTTAGATCAGAGATCTCTCGGTAGTTGTCAGCGATCAGTTGCCTAGAATCTAACAATTGCTTCGTTAATCGAGCTTTCCCCCATTCGGTAAGGTTTCCGCGACTGAGCTTCGCGAGTAGCTCTTGTTCTAGCTTTTTCAGTATTTTCTGGACTTTCCGGCGCGTTGCGGCATCGGAGCGCATTACATGGAGGCTCAGATCTAACGCTGCGTCATATTGAGTAGTAGGCATTAATCGTCATCCAGTGCTAGGCAGATCAGTAACAGGATTGCTTCGAGATTTTGCTGATCCTGCTTTTCCAGTAACTCGGCTAGTTCCGCCTGAGTTGGTAGGATAATACCCTTACTAGGATCTGGAATCAGTGTTCGTGGATCGAATATCTCTAGTTTCGGAGTTTCTAACGGATCCGCTAGGAATGCCTCGACCGATTCCCTGACCTGCTCCGCGCTAGGAGCCTTGTTCACTACCTCGTCATTATCAGCGCGAGTCTGTAGCAGGCTGGAGATCTCGGCTATCGTTTGCCTACGATCAAGCTGCAATAACGCTATCGGAATATCCGGCCTAGACTTAAGCGGAGGCAAGATCTCTAAACGATTCTTCTCGGCGAGCTTTCTTCGTGCTTCGACTAGCGCCGGATTGAGTCGGCCTGCATCCTCGGCAACAACTAGGGATAAATGTCCGTAGGTGCCAACAGAGAGAGGGCCGGAGCCTGATAGCCAACCCCTAGAGAATACCTGCTCCGGATATCCCATTACGTCCTAGTAATGCCGGTCGGTGTAATTACTACCGTATACCCGCCCACGACAAGGGTTTTCGTTGCTACGCCATCGCCGGAAGCGACTACAGGATCGCTAGCGTCTAAGCCCATGACCTTGTAGATCTCTCGAAGCTGGAGAGTGGTATCGCTCTCGTCCGAGATAGTACAGCCAACTTGCGATAGATCATTCGGCGCATTGGAATAGTTTCCTCGTATGCTGAAAGTGCCGCCGGTATTATCCGCCTGCGCATGAAATCGACCACCGGTCATGTGGATAGAGTGTGTGCCGCCTACTGAGCCGTTAATACTAAAACTCCCTGACCAGTTTCGAACCTGTAGGCTCGCGCCTGCCATAGCCGCTAGATAGAATTGAGGCTGGCCTGTGCCTGCCACGAACGAATAGCAATCCAATATCGAGGTAGCACCGATCATTGTGCAGTCAGAGTAAAAGCCACATCGCTGGAATATACCGCTAACTCCCGTAACAACCTTAACCCAGCAATCCACGACAGTATTCACGCCGTCTAGCTCACCTTGCAGGGATAAATGCTCCATCGCCGCGCCGGTAGCATCTGCGCTTGGATCGACTGTAAGGGTAATAAAAGGATTGTCTCCGACAAAATGATAGTTCTTATTGGAGATATCGATTCCAGTAAGAGTTGCGTCTTCCATGAGCCATATAGAGGTTAGCCCCTTTGTATCGAGTAGCGTAGCCACATCGGTCATATTATTTAGGGGGTATTCTCTTGTGCCAACAACACCGGAAGCAGGAGGGCTTGCTATCGTCCACAAAGAGGAAGGCTTCCATGCTACACCGCCAGCGAATAAGCCAAACTCTAGAGATTCCTGAGAGGTAGCAGTAGCAGATGAAGCCGCCGTTCTTACGACCTGAACCATCGGGGCTTCTAAGATTGGGGCTAATTCAGCACCCACGCTATCAACAGCAACCATGTTGCCGCCCGACACGCTTCCCTGCACTTGATTGTAGGAATAGATCGAATCGCCTATCTGCCAATCCTGCCTTGAGCCACCGGTCAGAGGTAAGCAAGTCAGCTGGGTTTCACTATCGATAGTGAGAACAGTCTGCATCGCCATTGTCGTGTCATTGATAATGGTATCACCACGCAAAATGCCGTCAGATATGAAGGTGGAGGTGCTGGATATAACCAACCGCCCATTGGAACTAGCAGTCGTAACCAGCTTTGTACTATCCACAGCAACAGATCGTGCCTCGAAATATATCTGAGCATTTTCCAGAGTTGCAGTTATTCCAACAGAAACACCGCCACCTAAAAGCTCCTTACCAGCCGCGCTGATAAGAAAGTCGTAGTATTGACCAGTGATACTGTCCTCCCAATCCCGAATCGCATCGATCAGTTCTTGCACCGATGCGGAGGTTTGGGGGGAGTCCACCTGAATAACTCTAGGCGAGTAATTAGGATAGACCGTTATATTAACCGACATCGATTTCCACCCTGCTCTCGAAATCGGCTAGGGTGCGTTCTCTTTTTTCAATAACTTCAATCATGCCGCGATACTCTTTAATCGTGTCACGTTCTTTTTCGATGGCTTTCTCGAACACTTCTATGGTGTCCTTACATTTGAGAATGCCTGCCTCTAAAGCCTCGGGGTTATACATACGCGCCTCTTATGTGATGATCGTGTCCGGAGTTCGCGTGATCTGAACGCTTGCATTGGCAGAAGTCACGTTACCATCCGAAGAAAACGGCTTGATCTTAATAGTCGCTCGACTATTTCTAGCCTTGACTCGGTAGTATATAGCAACTTCTGGATCGATGAACGCCGCCGATTCAGAGGAAGTTTCTGCAATCTTATCGATATAGGGAACATACATATCATCGGCTGTATCGAGGCCCACTGGCAGGGTGTTAATACCGACAGTATTGCCAACGGTATTGCCTGCAATTCCAGCGCCCTCTAGCGTTATCTGAGTATCAGAATCGATAGTCTTAATGTAGCCGCCTAGATTTAAGGTTTCGTTCCATACAAAATCACCGCGCTTCATGGCGTTAAATCCACCAGTAGCATAGGTAACCTGAGTGGCAGTATTGGTGCCGGTAGTTACGAAGCCAGCGATATTAGCAAAAGTAAAAACACTGGACGCGCCACTGTGAGAAGCATAGCGGATCTTGAATTCCTCTGCTGTTGCGCTGCCTGCATCCTTAGCAATAACAAGGCTTCCAGAATCGGGAATAAACTCGATAGTGTTAGCCACAGTCATCGTGCCCTGACCCTCAGTAAGCGTTCCGGTCAAGCCTCCAAACATATCTTTCTGGATATTGCCGCCTGCACCAGTAAGCTGAAAGAAACTAACTCTATCGTCAACATCAGTCGTGATAGCGGTCGAACCGACTAGGTTAGTGATAGCGAAGGTCAAACTTGTTGGACGCTGGTAAGTGCCGCCATCGATATCTGTCAGAGTGAACAGGTTAGTGTCATCTGCATGGTAGTCCGTAAGCAATACGCCTCTAGCTCCGAAGAAGTTACCACCAGCGAAAGTACCCAATGGCGAAGTAGTTTTCGCCGAGAAGTTGCTTGCTGTAACGGTTGTCAGAGTCGAACCATCATCGTCTGCATCAATCGTATTGGTGTCGAAGGTTCCACGAGTCGATCTAAGCAGGATCTTCTTATTGGTAGTGTCGTGAGATATCACTACGCCAGTCGCTAGGGAGGTCTGCTGTGTCACTGACTCTCCTTCTGCGATATTGGTAGGAGTTGTGCCTGCAACGTAAGTGATCGAGGCAGTACCACCTATGAATTCCTCGCCGAAAACATTAGCCTGCGCAAGATCGTCAGTGAACGCCTGTTCGATTGCATCTGTATCGCCCTGACCATATTGAGCGATGAACTTCACCCACTGATAGACTGCCGATAGTCTGTTTTGATTACAGTCAATCGTCATCGAGTAGAACTCATTAGTCGTATCGTTATTAATATCGGCGAGAGCGTTACCGATAGTGATAGTTGGTTTGGCTGTACCACCAGCGGCAGTGAACCAAGCCAACAGAGCCGCGCCATCATCAGCGGGTGCTCCGTTAGTCGTGCAAGTCGCACCGCTATCCGCTCCCGTTACTACCTCGGAGGAGCCAATCACTGTTAGTGCGCCACCTACTGCGTCTGTAGCTATCGGGAAATAAACAAGCTCACCGCCAGAGGTAACAGTCGAGTTGGTAAGATCGAGAATGCCTCGACCGCCGCCAACGCCTGTTATGATTTCGCCATCAGTGTAAGTGCCTGTTACCGCGCCAACAAATGAAACGACTTTAGTTCCATGCGATTGGTCAGCATCGACAGAGGTGCCTAATGGAATAGGGTTACGACCGCCAGAGGTAGTGTTATTTGCAACCTCAAAACTGGCCTGAAAGTCTCCGCCTTTGCGAGCGAATACGTTTATAAAGCCACCATCGATAGTCGGCCAGCCTGCCTGAGTGAAATCGTTTAGCGCGATAGTCGTATCGATATGACCGTTGCCATACCAATCCAGAGTATTGTCGTTCCATGAGAATTTTCTAGCTCTAGAATCGACAGTTTTCGCTTCGCCTTGATATAGGAACTGGTGAACAGACGGCTCAATCGTGCCAATAGAATAAATATTCGGCCAAACCTGTTCGCCTGTAGTCGCTCCGGCGAAAATAGTGGTCGCTGTATTAGCGTTACAAGTCAGCGTTCCTACTGTTCCATCAAAATCATTCGCCGCTGCGCTAGAGTCTGGACGGATCATTAGATAATCGTAAGTCCCGCCATCGCTTAGAACCTCTAGCAACGTACCTGCGTCACTGGTGGTGCCATTAGAGATATCGAATCCTTCGTCAGCCTTGACAATCGTATTAGCTGCCGCTGTTACTGTTACGCAGACGATACCTGTATTGCTGGAAGTAACTCGCGCCCAACTAGCCGTCTGCAACGCTCCTGCCGTTACTTTCTCCATCAACTCATAGGAGACATACCACGGATCGTTAGATCCCTGATCTCGAATTCCGGTCGTGTACTCTGTCGGTGTTTCAGCGGTAAAGCATGAAGGATTGTCGATAGTTGCAGTTTCATCTTGCAAAGTCTGCATCGCCGAATAGATCTGGTTCATTGTGTAATTGGTATTGGTTCCACCGATCCACTCCAATCTTCGGTTGCGGTTGTTATCGAACCAAGTGACTCCAACGTCCCCTGATAATATTGTTGTATCTGCCATCTTGGTAGTCCTTTAAGTAGTTGAATTGTTGTTCGGGTCTATGACTAACGTAACGTCTAGCGTAAGGCCAGATGTTGTAATCGTTTGTATTGATGAATAGCTTTTGTACTTGGGGGAGTCTGCACTGCTCCCCTTTCTTATATAAATTTTGACCTCTTGCGGCGTAGAGCCAGTAAAGGAAGGGTCAGTAGTGGGCTGGCCGTCTGCCGCCGTTGTGTCATTAACCAGAACAGTGTCATCTGATGTTTGTTGCACGTTTATGACTGCGCCTGAGATTAAAGCACCATCCACATCTTTAACGGTAATCGTAATAGCCACCGATCCGCGTATGTCTACGTTTACGCCAGTAGAAGTTATGGGGTTAGACGTTCCTGACTTGGTAATAGCAAGTCCGTTGCTGCCAGCCTTGGCGTTCGTTATGTCGCTTGTATTGTTTGTGAATACTAAATCAGTATAGGTGATAGGCGTAACCACTGAGTATGCATCTGATACACCAAACTGATCGTCAGTGCCTCCTGTAAGACTATCAGTAGTTAATTGGATATTACTATCTACGGATAAGACCTTCGCATCGGAGCCGTCTGTCTCATTAAATACAATGTCATTGACCGCAGCGGTAGTTAAGAATGAGGCTGCTGTGTCATGCAACACAACTCCTAGACCATCAAACGTAGTTACAGTGCCTACTGCATCACCTGTTGTACTGGTATGCTCAGTACCTTCACCTAGGGTGTTAGCAAGGAAGTTACAGATCTGAATATCTATGCTGTCATTCCAAAGCAATGCGCCGGTTGTAGATACGGTGCTGATAAAGTTGCAGTTTCTTAATACCGGAGCGCCTACTGGGTCAAACTGGGCGCAACCCTCAAAGGTCGCGCCGTAGAATAAATGTTGAGCATCATCACCACTGTTCAGTACACCCGTACAATCTTTGATCGCTGTACTATAAAGGGCTGTTACTGAGGCTGCGTTGCTGCCACCGTATAAATCCATTGATACGTCTTGCTGAGTATTACCCCTGAACAATGAGCCTGAACGACCATCCGTGCCAACTGCTACACCGTCAGTAAAAGTAGTTGTCCAACTGGCGTGGTCTTCAATAACAATACCGTGCGCGGCAGTACCCATTGATGACTTCCATGCGCCGGTTTCGTAGTATTCTGATAAACCGAATTGCACCACCGCGCCTGTATCCTCAAATGATACGGCTGCTGTTTGGCTTGCCGCGTCACCTATGATGGTCTTACCGTAAGAGAAGAAAATACCTTCTCTCTCCTGCCACATTCCCCATGCGCGATTAACAGTGTAGTCGGTGCAGTAAGTAACCATGTCTGAAATGGCTGTCGTGCTTGTGCCTGTTACTCTTATTCCACTACCCACCGCCATCTGGTCAATGAAAATGGAATCGGCTCTTGCTGATGTTGACGTATCAATCCACACACCTATACATCTAACTGACGCGATAATGCTGGACTGAGTTCCGCTTAATCTTGAAGGTGTTAGTGTTGGGTCAACAACGAAGCACTTGAAACCACCAGTCCATCCATTCTTGTCATCGTTACCTGCAATTAGGTAGTCAATATAATTAGTCGTTGATGGGCTGTCGGAAGAAAACCTAATGCACAATCCGAAGTTAGCGAGCGTGTCCAACGTACCGAGTGCAGTCATTGATATCCAGATGTAAAGCATCTGACCATCTTCGGTTCCCGAACCTGCTGTGAAGTCGAGTTCGTTACCTGCGCCTAAATCAAACTGTTGCACACCTGACTTGCTTGCGTACTTTCCCCCGATAGACGCACCGTTGAATAAGAATACGTCATTGGAAATGGACATTGTGCCACCGCCCTGCTCAGTCCAATCGCCTGTGCCAGTGCCGCCAGTATCATTAGTGATGGCATCACAGTTAGCAATGACACCCTTGCCCTCTATCGCATAGGTTAGTGCCATGTAGCGCCAAGCTCCTTAACGTGAATTTTAAGGGCTTCGTCACCATAAACGCCTATCGATACTTGATCGCCTTTCTCTTGCACAAAACGGAACGGCCTGCCTAGGCTTACAAGATAGTTCAATACTCTTTCTGGAATGGTTTTGCCAGTAGGAACCACATAAGGAACCATCTGGTCTTTGAAATAGATAACGTCTTCGGTCATTACATTGACGATAACGCCCGACTTGTCTGGTCGCATCCAGATAGGCATATCATTTAGCCGCCACCCGCACTCGTACTGGCTGCACATAGAGGGTCGAGATTCGTAGATGCTGCACCCACTCTTGCCAAGGTTCTTGCATTCTCCAGACGCGCACAAGTCTTCACCGTCCACTACAGTTTTCAGTGTGTCCTTACAGCATTCGTGGCAGCTTCCGCAGTCTTTCATTGCTTACGCGCTCTTACCTTTGCGTGATTTCTTCGCCGGTTTGATATCGGCAGGCTTTACACGATGGAAGTAACCCTTCTCGTCTTTCCAGCGGCCTTTGAATCTTCCTTCTTTTTCTAGAGTATATTTCATGCCGATTCCTCAATAGGATGGGATGTTGCGCCCGTTACCTTGCCGTCCGTATAGACCAGCTTGATCTCTTTACCGCCTCCGGTATTGAAGATGATGGGGGCTGGCTGAACTGGAGCCACTGGGGCCGATGTCTCGACTTTAACCTCTGGTGGCTGCATCGCCTTGATAGCGTCCACGAATGGCTGGAGATCGAATTCTGGTGCTTCCACGTTGATCTCAGGCGGAACGATAGCCTTTATCGCCTCGATCAGAGCCGCCATGTCTATTCCGGAGTTCTCGGCTTCATCGTCCGGATCTTTCAGAGGGTCATCGTCGAACTCACCTTCAATGCCTATCGGATTGTTACCAATACGCGCCTGCTCGTCCTCGAACGTAATCTTCTGATCGATGATTTCGCCACGCTTCAAGTTCTCGAATAGAGTTTCAGAGCTAAACGAGCCAGCCTGCCAAGCGCCGACTAATGCGCCTAGATCCTGCGCGGATAAACCAGCAGGCATAAAATCGTCATTCAGTTGGTATTTGGTTTCGCCTGCGGAGCCGTTCCATTCCATTAGCAGGGTTAATGCCTGAGTTAATGCCATAGACACGATTTTTGCTGCTCCCGCTAGTTGGCTTTGCTCTCCGGCAGATCTGTTTTGTAGTGTCTCGGCGCTCTCGACAGCTGATTTCTGAGCCTCCAGCATTCGGGCACCCAATACCGCCATTTCAGCCTTTTTCTTGTCTAGGTTCTCGCTGATCGATCCAAAATTACCATCGGTTTCGACATAGTAAGCAAGCGCGTTAGGATCTGGTAAGACGTTAGCAGTAGGTCCACCGATATGAATCGCCGGAGTATCCGGATCTACAACTAGGCCTGAAACGAATAGAGTTGGTAGGCCTGAGAAGTGACAAGCATGTTCCCAATCGGCTGATACTTGATAATGGTGGATATTCAGAGAGACTAGATCCAATAGCGGAGGCAGATCCGGATCAGGACTGATATCGTCCACTGACACGAAGAAGAAAGCTATTTTTCTGAGCTTTTTGCCTTTAATCGTAGGATATGATTCGCCGCCTATCTGCTCGTCCGCGCCTGCATCAGTAACCTTAAACAATCTCTGCCTATAGAATCCGGATTCATCCAGATCGAGAACTCTATAGCGAGGCTCTGACTTATGCGAATACTCGTCCTCTCCATCGATTGCCGCCATTTCCTTCAATACGACTAGAGAGGTAACAGTCTCATTATTAATTCTTTCTACTTTCCAGTTGATAATATTCTCTGGTCGATATTGGTTCATAGAGGGGCGTAATCCCTCTCTCTGAGCATCTGCTCTCGTTCTAGTTGGATCGATAGCAACAGCAGGATAGTCGACTAGAATGCCAGCGCGACCCTTCACCATTAGCTTTTCAACTATCTGCGCGGCGAATACGTCCATCGGCGTACCGGCCTGATCTACATCGAGGAGCAATTCTTCGCCGCCTGCGGGAACTATAACCTCTGGATCTTTGCGAAACAGCATGCCCTTGAGTCCCGACATAGTTCGCCAAGAGGCATTGAAGAAGGGAGTTCTAGCTACCCGAGCATCGTATTGCTTAGTGGTTTCTTCGGCGAGCTTAGGGAGATATTCATCACCTGCAGCGTGTATTGCGTGTTCGCCATCGGCAGCGTCCCCGCATACCTTCCAATGTGGAAGCATCGCATCATAGCTTGGGTGGGTGGTCGATACGCCTTTTTTAGCCTGCATTTCTTCGCCCTTATGTGCCGCGTGTAGGTAGTTTTGCCAATCTGCCTTTAGTTGCTAGAACTCGATAACGGATCATATCGTAAACATGATCTTCTGAGTTAGTATCAACATCTTCTATTTTCTTCTCATCTCTAGGTAGAACAGGAAGTTGCGATATGGATGCACGACAGCTTTCCATAAAATAAATCGATGGTAGTTCTGGTGTATCCTTAGCCGATTCTCTTACATATTGACGAAGTAGCTCGAAACCAATCTGCCTAGATCCTGATGATTTATCTGATTTTGTCCATAAGACACCTTTCTTCGCCATTTCAGCGGCCAAAGTCGGCGTTTGTGAATCGATAACATTGTCTATCTGGTTATCTGCTGGACCAGAATTTACCCGAGTAGATATCAATCCACCACGCTTTAATAATTTCTCGCGCTCTATAATGCCGATTGCAACATCTGTAGAGGACATTTTCAATCCCTGATTGGATTTACCTGCGACACAGCCGTACCACTCAGAGATCTGAATAATCGATCCTCTAGGTGGACAGAAGGCGCGCTTTTGACCCTGTGAGACTATAAAAGCCTCCGTTCCATCTGCCTCTGCGAACCAACCGACCGAGAAGGGATGCGCTGATCCCCAATCGAAAGCTCTGTCTATGCGCCATGATTTAGGAATAATGAATCTCGGCACAACCAGCCTTTCGGTATTCCATACATCGTCAAATGCACCTCCAGCCACGATATTCCAGTCACCGTCTCGCATCGCCTTAACCAAGTGGGCAGCGCCGAGGCCCGAAAGTGTATCCTCGTAATCCGGATCGTTCTCCAGCATCGTGGGGTTATCTTCCAGCTTCGATGGAATGAACTGCCGGAGCTTTCCGCCTTCTTCTCTGCTCTGCTTAGTGATATCGAATGGTGGGGCTGAATCAATAAACGCCCTTTTTACCCAGTTATGACCAATGCCTGAAGGGTTGGATCCACAGATGATGCGCGGGAAGAGCCCTTTGTATTCCTTTGGGACTTTCGTTTTACCAAGCCTGCAGCGTCCGCGCAGGTATCTATAGATCGATTCACTGAAGTGGGTTAATTCGTCTATCAGCAGCAATCCTATCTGCACGCCCTGATAGTTTAATTTGTCCTTCTCATGCTGACAGTGGCTTAGATAAATCGTGGACCCATTCCAGAATCTAATCTTGGTCGGGTGATAGGTGATCTTGCATAGCTTGGCCTCAATCCAAATAGAGAGCATGTCAGGGAATCCCCCCTCGCCTTCCATGTGGTTTTTTTCAAGGTCATTTGACAGCCTGCGGAACAAGTAAACCTGCAGGTTAGGTATCGCCCCACACCAGTGAATAGCTGCAGCCCTCATTAGATGGGACTTGCCTCCACCAGCAGCGCCACCGAACAGTTGCTCAGTAGCGGTAGACTTGAAAGCGATTAGCTGCTTCTCGTGTAACTCTAAATCGAGTACAGCCTCACTTTTTGGATTGATAGACATTGATCACTGGCACGATTTGTGACCCACCAAGACCGACTATCTCTTTTCGATCGATAGCAACGCCTGAATGCTTGCCCCTAGCAATCTCTGCGCGTATCGCTGCGCCTAGATCACCGGCGTTGTTAGCCTTGTTCCGTAAACGTTTAAGATCGTCCAGATGGCCCTCGAGCGTCATTTGCGCGGCCTCGATAGCCGGTTTCCGCAGTTCCGTCAACCTTGATACGACCTTGGGATTCTTCGATAGCTTGCTGGCAGTCTCGTTTCGAACCTTGTCGCTCATCTTGTTTGGGTAAGCGTGCCTGTGGGATTCGGTCTGATTCATTCCTGCGACCAGCCCTAGCACATAGGTTTCCTGCTTATTTGTAAGCGCCCTCATTCAGGAGCCTCCAGTAGTATTGCCGTCTCCCCTGTGAACTCTTCCCACCGTTTTACTATGACGTCACAGTACCGCGGGTCAAGCTCCATCATTCGGCACTCTCTGCCGTTTTGCTCGCAAGCGATCATCGTTGTTCCGGATCCACCGAAGCTGTCAACTACGATATCGCTGCCCTTGGTATTGTTCAGTATCTGGTATTCAAATAGAGCGACCGGCTTCATCGTAGGGTGATCGGGGCTTTTACTCGGTCGATCGAATTCTAGGATAGTTGTCTGCTTGCGATCAGTAGCCCATAGGTGTCCGGCACCCTCTTTCCATCCGTACAGGCATGGCTCGTGCTTCCAGTGGTAGTCCTGCCTGCCCATGACCATAGAGTTCTTCATCCAGATAAGGCATTGGCGAACCTTCCATCCTGCCTTTTGGCATGCTCCCCTGAAGTTGTATCCCTCTGAGTCTGCGTGCCAGATATAGAATACAGCGCCTGCTTTCATGATTGCGTCTGCAGCAATACAGCAGTCAGTTAGGAATTGCAGGAAGTCTTCATCGCTCATGCTGTCGTTTTCGATCGTGAGCTTGTCCTTGGTTTTGCCCTCGTAGGCTACATTGTAAGGGGGATCGGTCAGCCACATATCTGCTTTCGAGCCGTCGAGTAGAGATTCGAGAGAATCGATACTGGTAGCATCCCCGCACATAAGCCGGTGCGCTCCCAGCTGATAGATATCGCCGAGGACTGTTTTGGGCTTCTTGGGTGTTTCAGGGACCGCGTCCGGATCCGTTAGTCCGTCAACGTGTTCAGGCTCCATCAGGATCCCGAGTTCTTTCTCGTCGAAGCCTATTAGAGATAGGTCGAAATTATCATCATCAAGCTCGTTTAACTCCAGCCCTAGCATTTCCTCATCCCAGCCAGCGTTCATCGCCAGTTTGTTATCGGCGATAATGTAGGCTTTGCGCTGATTGTCAGTCAGGTGGGATAGCTCAATAGTCGGGACTTCTTTTAGCTCAAGCATCCCAGCGGCAAGAACTCTGCCATGTCCGGCAATAATTCCTCCGGTTTCATCTATCAGGACAGGATTGTTAAATCCGAACTCCTTTATCGATGCAGCTATTTGAGCGACCTGCTTGTCGCTGTGCGTGCGGGAATTCCGCGCGTAAGGAATGAGCGTTGTAAGCGCCCTGTGCTTAATCGTTATTTTTGCCATCAGTGAATCTCTCGGGGATTGCGACTAAGGGGTGTTTTCGTAAACTGGAGCATCTTTGTGCTTTTCGTAGTTTATGTGGACGGTTGTGTTGAAGAATGGATTGCTGCCTATGGATACATCGCCAGTTATCTCGATAGATCCGTATTCATCACCTTCGAACTCGGCTGTCTCTAGCAGAGATCTAGCGTCCGCATCGGTAGCAGCGCAGCTAGCTAGGGTAAACAATATTGTGATTAGCATAAGAATTCTTATCATCGCTTAGTCCTCTATAGATTTCTCGAAATCGTCAATCAGCTTTTGGAGATTAGCTCGGTGGGTTACAAGTCTACCCTTCTCCGTTTCGGTAAGTCCATCTTCGATATCGCGCTTGGTTTCGTAGAACTTTACAAGATCCTCCAGCTTTCCCTTCGATTCGATGAAATCGTCCACTCTAGTCTTTAGGTAAGTCTGGGCTAATTCTTCTCTTGTTGCATACTGAGAATGGATATCGACTACCATCGTATAGGTCGAAAATGCAGTCGTGACTAGATAGGTCAATGTTCCAGCGATTGTGACTAACACGCCCCATATTGCAGATAGCTTTTGCCAACTCATGCGGGTTCTAACTCCGGCATCCACCGGCATTTTCTGCCGATAGGAGCGATTTTAATTTTCTTCTCTGCGTCTGGATCGATACTGCTGCCGCCGAATACCTCGACTCCTCGATAAAATGCAGCCCTTCGTAGGTAAGCCATGCCGTCCTGTTTGCAGATCTCGCGGAATTCCTTATCGATATCGGCTTTACGGTACGCAGGGATTAGTCCTAATCGGATCATCTGATAGAGAGCGTCATGCACTAGACCCGCACGCATATTGGTATCGGTGTCTCGAGTCGGTCCGGAACAACCATCCCATGCGTAATATTTAAAGATTACTAGGACGCCGCCATCGATCTTGCTGTATTCGTTTTCGCAGTCCGGCAGATCTCGCAGAAACATTAGTCTATGCGAGTGCGATCTAGTTAGGACGTATTTATATCCCTCTCGGTAATAGATTTGATACCTGTCTGCAATGATTGGAGTCATCATTCCCCCGTTACCAATTCGCCGTAAGTCTTTAGAATCCGGCGGACGTAGTTAGTGGTTTCTTGGTAGCCATCCGGACTCACCTGCGGCAGCTTTTCGATGATCTTGCTGTAAGGGTAAGCTCCGCGCGCGATTCGCTGACTCTCTAGCAATCGACCTAGGCCGGTATTATACGCAGCCGCCGCGAGACAGTAACGATCCATAGCAGGTCGTGGGCTAGTCCACTGAGAGATTTGGTATTTCATGTAACAAGCGCCTGTGAATACGGAAGCGCGCGGATCTTTGCGGTCGTGTGTCGGAAACCCTGCTTTTCCGCGCCATTCTAGCCATGTTGGGAGCATGAACTGAGCTAGTCCCTCTGCACCGACTGGAGACTTAGCAGCGGGCTTAAACCCTGACTCGTGCCATATCTGAGCTTTAAATAAACGCCAGTCATGCTCCGGAAAATAGAGCTTTGCCGCTTTCTCGATCAAATCATCGTAGGTACTAGGGATAGTCATCTGGCTTGTTGAATTGCCGTTAGACGAGAGATTATGTCCCTATAATCTGCGCGTATCTGTTTTCTCATTTCGATTAAGTCCGATTCGTTTCTATGCACTCCGCTTTCAATCACGGAGATTCTGGAATTCAGATTAGACCATCCAACGGCTAGAGCTAGGATCATAGCCAGCGTCGAGAGGATATGTCCTAGAGATATCGTAGGATCGAAATTGAGTTTGTCGCGCTTTCGTCTGTGTGGGGGGTTAGTACCTGCCATCGAGATAGCCTCCGTTGCTGTTGACATACTGCGGCTCTCTCGTTATGTAGGATTTATCCCACGACCACTACGGGTCCGGACTAAAGAATTCTATCTATGCAGCTAGGATAATCAAGCACTAACAGATTTTGTTTATTCTAGCCTGTCTGCCTGACTTCTTAAATAGCCGATTTAACAAGTCAGATTTATTTTCTTCCCCCATGCCCTTTGGCCTGCAGGGTGCCGGATCGCCCTTTCCGATCAGAAATACACGGCAAACACTAGCGATGCCATTTATTTTCGTCACGTCCCCTTTGGGCTGCAGGGCTGAAATGTCCTGAATACGGGGCTTCCAGCCAATTCCTAAAAAGTCGAATGGTATCATGGTCCTGTCAATTGGATTACCGATTGAACCTTCTACCACTTGGTGGATTGAGATCTTTAACACACGCGGAGATAGAAATATGAACTACTTTATTGTAGCGAACAACAATTCATGGGGACATTCGGATGTATCAATATCGGAGGCAATGAAAAAAGCCAACCTATTGAATATGAGCAAGCAGGACGCTTACTCCGAGATGCTTGAATGCTATGTCGGGGATGAATTTCCGAAGCTAGATCTAGCAGATGTGCAAAATTATCTAAACTGCTCTGACGAGGACTATAGCGAGAAAGAAATAGAATTCGTACTTATAGCGGTAGACGATAATTGGGAATTGGACACCGTCTGCGACTACACCGGAAGCCCGAGGTGGAAAAGCACCAAGGACGAGAAGGACACCCCTGAGTTTAAGGACGTACAGCTGAAACTGCTAAGAGAAGAAAGCGGCAAGATCAGCATTAGAAAGTAAGACCAACGCCCCGAGAAGGTTTCGGGGCATCTTTAAAATCGCGGAGATACACAATGAGTAATTTAAATAGAGTTTGGATCCAGCTAGAAAAAGGCACCGAGCAGCAAATGGCGAAGAGAGTCGAACTGGCTAACAAGCTGCTGCACCGGATGTACGGGGACTTATGGCTTGAGATACCCTTCCCGAGATTCCAATCGACCGGAGGAGACTACATCCTAATCCTCGATGCCAGCCAGATGTACCTAGACCTGACAGATGACGGCCACTGGTTCGATCTGGATTTCTTCGATAAGTAGCCCACCTTTATGCCCTGACTCCGGTCGGGGCTTTCTTTGTCCCGCCTAAATGCCCGTAACCCCCTAATATCCCTAGTCATTCTTACCCCCTAAATCGGTGACAAAGTGCTTGATTGCCTGCCTAATGT
>TARA_R110000772_G_scaffold268419_1_pt1 | contig 42552 bp, 38 predicted proteins | sample TARA_R110000772 | Tara Oceans TARA_R110000772 (sample SAMEA4397948) | marine metagenome | biome: Polar Biome; feature: [SRF] surface water layer (ENVO:00010504); material: water (ENVO:00002006), including particulate matter (ENVO:01000060) such as... | depth 5 m | reverse complement strand
GTTCACGATGGGCCGGAATCACTGTTCACGATGCTCCGGAATATGCAGTTGGCCTTTACCAGCATACAAATAGCACTAGGCGCACTTTCTTTTTTTGTTATTACATTTTCAACAAAAGCGCGCAGCCCACCCAAAATAGTATCTGATGTGGATAGGCACTCTTTAATCTGGCTCTCCATTTGTACTGTGTAGTCTCGTAAAGACTCAATATAAAGCCCTTCCTTAGAGCCAAAAGCAGAGTAGATACTGCCAGGTCGCATATTAATAGCTTCTTGTAAATCACGCGTCGATGTTGCATGAAAACCCTTTTCCCAAAATAGCTGACTTGCAAGGCGGACAACTGTCTCACGCTCAAACTTAATCTTATTCGCCATCTCATTTCTCAATTATTTGAACACATGCTCAATTTTAACTTGAACAACTGCTCAAAATAAAATGGTATGTGTCTCGAAGTTAACTAACTAATTATTTATTGGAGCTAAACATGACAGAATTTACTTTATATACAGCAGAAAATGCACCTGAAGAATCAAAATCTCTTATGGCCGATTCAGTAGCTGCGTTTGGTATGGTACCGAACCTACATGCAGTAATGGCAGAAGCACCTACTTTACTTAAAGGTTATCAAGTACTGCATGAGCTGTTTCAAAACACGTCATTTAATGCTGAAGAATTAACGGTTGTATGGCAATCAATTAACGTTGAACATAACTGTCATTATTGTGTGCCAGCCCACAGTGCAATTGCAGCGTCAATGAAAGTTGATCAAGGTATTGTTGATTCGCTAGTAAATAAAACACCACTTGCTGATCCTAAGCTTGAAGCACTTCGTGAAACCACACTTGCAATGGCACGTGACCGCGGTGTGATAAGTGATGAGCAGATTGAAAAGTTTTTTGCAGCGGGTTATGGCAAGCAACAACTGCTTGAAATTATTGTAGGCTTATCGCAAAAAGTAATGAGTAACTACACTAACCACCTTGCAGATACGCCAGTTGATGAACCATTTAAAAAATTCATAAAGTAGTTTATAAATTCTAAGTAGTTATGAAAAAGGCAGCCTTGGCTGCCTTTTTCAATTAAATGTTGTTATAAACGCTTTATTGAAACTTAACCTGATGGTTACTGCGTGTATAGGTTCGGGTTGCAGGTTTAGTCCACTCGCCTTTTTTTAAGTACGAGGTTGATACAATAAATTCATCACCTTTAATTTCGCTGGTAGACTTAACTTTAGTTATGCCTTCTTTATTTCCCGTTACTTCTTCATAGGCTACAAACTGAGTAGGGCTAAGTATCTTCATTGTGCCTTTAGTGTAAAACCCCGCCGTAGTGAAATAATAAAATACTAATGAGTCTTTTTTACTATCGTAAAATATCATCGACTCGCCGCCATACTCTCCTTCATTGATTGAATGTATAGTACGAATAGCTTTACCGTTTAAAGCCCGCTGCCATTTATTAATGTCTTGCTTTGGCTTTGCGCCTTCAGGGACTGTAAAATTAGCCTGCCATGTGCCTAAATATGGCTTAAATGCGCTGAGCTCTTTAGCTAAATCAGCTGGCTGTGCATTTACAGTGGTTGTAAATACAATGCAAAAGGTTAGTATCAGTGTTTTTAAATATGACATAATTACTGCCTAGTATAAGTGAATCTGGGTATGGCCTAGATACAGTATAGGTGAGAGTTACTTGATTAAAAAAGCATTATTACTTTTTTCGATTGGTTTTATGTGTGTATTAACCGTAGGAGGGCTGTTTAGCTATTGGCCTACAATTGCCGCAAGTGTGTACGTAGTTATGAGTACAATTACCATTTTAGTTTATAAATGGGACAAACGTTTGGCCATGAGTAAAAAGCAGCCAGTGGTGAGAGTGCCAGAGCGAACTTTACACCTTTTAGCATTATTATGTGGCTGGCCGGGGGCGTTAATCGCTCAGCAATGGTTTAGGCATAAATCACAAAAGCGTATTTTTATAGCCGTACTTTGGCTCACCATAATTATTAACTGCAGTGCGTTATTTGGCGGCTACTATTATTGGCAACTAGGGTAAAACATTACTCGTAGATAGCTTAAAGTAGTTCAAAAAATGACTATTAATTAAAATATTAAAATATTAAAAATAAAAAGGAATAATATTAATGAAATCTTTTATTTTAGGTCTTGGCCTAATGTTTGTAAGCCTGCCAGTATTTGCGAATGACTTAGAGCCCGCAATAAAAGACTTTGGCTTTTTTTATAATGTACCCTCACATGCACCTATAACGCAAAACACACATTTTAAAATTGCCTTTGATGTTGGCAAAGGCGCGCAAAAAGGTGAGCAAAATAATGGTATGAATTCTTTAGCGCGGTTTATTAATATGCATATAGCACATGGTATTAAACCAGAAAATATAGAGCTGGCACTCGTAATACATGGCAGTGCAAGCGTAGATGTGCTTGATAATAATACATATAAAAACCGCTTTGAAGTCGATAACAAAAATCAAAGCTTAATTGAGCAATTACTTGCTAATAATACGGTGGTTTATGTATGTGGGCAGTCGGCCACGCACTATAAAGTAGCTCCTGAGCAGTTAATAAAAGGCGTAAAAATGTCGTTATCGGCAATGACAGCACATGCGCAGTTACAACAGCAGGGCTATACGCTAAACCCTTTTTAATGATAAAAAACATATTATGCTTTGGGGATTCCAATACTTGGGGTTTAAATCCGCAAACAGGAAAACGATTTAGTGCTACAGTGCGCTGGCCAGCAAAGCTTGCTGTAAAGTTAGGGGCTAATTTTACAATAATAGAAGCTGGGCAGCCTAACCGTGCTTTAGTAAACAACCCACCGTTTGCAGGTGAGTTATCGGGCGTAACTTATTTACAGTCTTACTTAAATGAACTTGAAATAGATTTAATTATTATAGATTTAGGTACTAACGATCTGAAAAATCGGTTTAATTTAAATGTGCACGATATTGCCGCTGGGTTAACAGCATTAATAGATTCAATATTGAATTTTTATGAGCAAAGCAATGCGCCAGGCTCTCCAAAAATTTTAATACTTAGTCCCGCTCATGTACGAGAAGTAGGAAGTTACGCAGGCGTATACAAAGGGGCAGAGCAAAAAGTAGTGCAATTAGCTGCAGCATTTGCAAATGTTGCTAGCATAAAACAATGCTCATTTTATGATTTGGCAAGGATTGTGAGTGTTTCAAATGAGGATGGTGTGCATTTGGACGAAAAACAGCATCAAAAAATTAGTGATGCATTAGAGGCGATTATTCGTGAGTTTTAATTTTTAAATATTTATTGTAAATATATTATCAGAAACTTGAATTTTCAGTTACTTATGTAATTATTAAAGGACTTTGCATAAATGGGGATACCTCAATTTACAATGAAACAGCATCCTAAAAAAATAATAGTAGTACTGCTATCAGGTGGATTTATATTTGCATTAGGTTGCTTTATTTTATTGTACTTTGCGGGTCAAAAATTAGTAGCGCAAACACATTCAGACTCACAATATTTACTCTCCCAAGTAGACGATGGTGTAGAGGAAAGCGTTCGTGTTTTAACTAAATTAAATAACCTAAATTTTACTACTTGTAACGAAGCGAATTTACTTGCTATGCGGCGGATGCTATTTGATGCCAAGTTTGCTATTGATATAGGCTACTTTAAAAATAATACATTAATCTGTACTACAGGTACTGGTATGCTTGAAAATCCTTTACCAGATAACCAACCAGATTATATTGTAAATAAAAATAAACCCTCACAAATAGGCATACGCTTTGAGCCTGAACTTTACTTATTACTCTTTACCGAGCGCCCACTAAAAGTACTAATTATTCGCCAAGGCAATTATAACCTCATACTAAAATCAGAAGTATTCGATCCTAAAATTATTGTAACGCCTAATTGGCAGGTTTTTTATAAAGAATCTGAAAACTTATTTCATTTAGCTGGGCAAACAGGGATTCATAATAATATAAAAAGTAATGACTATTTACATTACGAAACGAATATAACGTGCAGTAATAATAATAGAAATTATTGTGTTGCTTTGTATTTGCCATGGGATGTATTTTTTGCCGATAATCGTCAACTATTTATTATTTCGTTTATTTTAATTTGCTTGGTGAGTATTTCGTGTGGCTTATTAGTTGATGAGCACCTAACTACGCGCCGCTCAATTGTAAGCAGGATACGTAGGGGATTAAAGAACGGTAATTTTTATTGGGTTTATCAGCCAATAGTTAATTTACAAAGCGGAAAAATAATTGGTTGCGAGGTACTTGCGCGTTTTAAAGATGATTACGGGGTGCTTACACCGGATCAATTTATTCCTATACTTAGACAAATTAATTTAACTTGGTCTTTTACCAAAATAATGATTAACACTGTACTTAATGAGTTAGAAAGTGCAGAGCAGTTACCAAGTGGATTAAAGGTGTCATTAAATATTTTTCCTTGTGATGTAGAGCAAGGAAATGTGTTGTCATTACCGAAAATAGCCGGGTTAATGCAATCTAAATTTGTAATTTGTTTAGAAATTACCGAAGACGAGTATTTAGATTCAACTATTGCTCATGGCTATTTTAAAACATTAATCGAGTCGGGTTTTCGCTTGTCACTTGATGATTTTGGCACTGGGTATTCAAACCTAAAAAACTTACATAATTTGAGTTTCCATCAGCTTAAAATAGACCGTTCATTTGTACAAGACATAGCTACGGAAGGCTTAAAAGCCTCTATGATCCCTAATATTATGGAGTTGGTACATAAATTTGGTTATACCTGTGTGGCAGAGGGCATAGAAACAACAGAGCAAGAAGTCATTTTAAAAGAAGCAGGGGTACATTACGGGCAAGGCTGGAAGTATGGCCGGCCTATGCCTATTTTAGAATTTAAAGAGTATATAGCTAGATCGATAAAGTAACGCTTAGCGTATATAAAAGCACAGGTATTACTTTAAAAATTATAATTAGGATTTACTATGGCTAAATCAATACTCACTGCTTTTTTATTTATATTTTTAGCGGCATGTTCTACTCAGTACCCAAATCAGCAAGTAATTGGTAAACAATTTCCAACGATTGACGGCGAAAGTTTAACGCAAAATAAAGTGACGATTCCAAGCAGTCTTACTGCAGATAAAACACTTTTGCTTATAGGCTATAAGCAAGATAGTCAGTTTGACATTGATCGCTGGTTAATTGGCTTAGATATGAGTGGCGTAGTTATTCCTACCTACGAACTACCCACTATTGCTGGTATGGCACCTCGCATGTTTAGTGCATTTATAGACAGTGGTATGCGTAAAGGAATTCCAAAAGAGCTTTGGGCTGGGGTAATCACTATTTATAAAGACGGCGAAAAAGTACAAAAATTTACTGGTAATCAAAATCCTAACAATACCCGTGTAGTCCTTATAAATAACAGCGGTAAAATACTTTATTTTTACGATAGAGGCTTTTCAGTTGATGCGTTAAATAAGTTAAAAGAGACTATAAACTAAATTTATTGATTGCTCTTTTTTATAGCTTTACTCTAAGTTTTAATTTACTTGTGCTAGCTAGCCCTAGCCTCTACTAATATGAATTTTTGTTTCGTTAATTATAGTGTTTTAGACAATAACTAATGGTTGTTCTGGGTTAAATTAATAGATACTTAAGGCTGCAAAGTACACTGATAGTTAGCTGAAAATAGGTGGTTAACAACTGTGAACAAATGTAAAAACCGTATTGTAAGTTGTTCAAAAATTAGGTAGTGTTACATAAGAATTCTAAGGAAGAGTTTTATGTTACAGCAATCAGCTTTTATAAAAACAAATTTAAAATCATCGGCTTACTCGTATAGTTATAAGGATATTTTAAGAACCCTCCAGGCTTTGTTTAACACTATAAATATGGATGATGCACTGCCAAACGTTGAGCAACGTTCACAATATACTTTGTATTTAATTGATGGCGCCACGCATAATTGGCACAACCTTGTACCTGCAGATTTAATCGCTTTAGCGAGGCAGTATAATGTGGTGATATTTAATGTTGAGCGTAAAGCTATATGTGAGAAAAACTTGCTACTTAATCATGTTAATGGTGTGTTTTATAAATCGACGCCAAGTGAGGAAGTTTTTAAAGGTTTAGTTAAAATAAATGCAGGCGAATTATGGTTTACTAGAATGATACTCTCCCAAGCATTTAGCGACATTTTAGTTGCGACCTCTTCGTTTAGTAGTTTACACGAAGGCATAGAATTAAAGCAGGACGATTATCAACATTTAACTAAACGAGAGCGTTCAGTTATTCATCTTATCGCGCAGGGGGCGAGTAATAGTGTTATCGCAGATAAATTAAATATTAGCGATCATACAGTCAAAACTCATTTATACAGTGCATTTAAAAAAACAAGTTCTCGTAATAGGGTTGAGCTGGCCAACTGGGCGCAGCGTTACATATCGGTTTTATTACCAATGAGTAAACAATAATTACATACATTAAAAATGGCTACTTTAATAAGTAGCCATTTTTATTTGTTACTTAACTTGCTTTTTTAGCCCACAAGCCTTTATCAATACCTTTAGTTATAAGATCAGTGAGTGCTTTTTCAATTGCTTGAGTAACACAAATACTCATTGGCTCGTTATCACTATAACCTGCTTCTGCCTCGGCAAGGCGCTTATAACTTACATATCTAAAAAAGCCTGCACGCATCTCTTGGCTCAATACTTTTTTACTGGTTGCTACCGAGAGTAATACTTGCCCTGTACGTACGTCTACGGCACGTAAATAAATAGATATAGCATCTTCTCTATATAATTCAGATGCACCTATACCAAAGTACTCCATTCCTAGGCCACCGGTTTTTACATTGGTGTCATAACTAATAATACCGCCTTCTAAAATAATTTTAGCTGTTGTTAATGGCGGTAAATCGGCTTGATTTGGGTTTTCTGACTGGGCAGCACGAATGATTTTCCGCTCAGTTAGAATGTTTTGTAACCCTTCGCGCTCAACCGGTGTAAACCAATCTGATTCATGCAATGCCTGAATTAATATGGAATTAGCCCCTTGAGTAACTGCGGTTGAAAAAGAGCTAACATTCGTTTGCGGTTTGTATTGACCCGTTTGATCTCTAAATGAATAAACAGAGACGGGAATGCTGCCCATTGGCTTGGGTAAGTTTTTTAAATCAGCAAAAATCTCAGTAGGCTCTAAACTTATGGCTTTTTGTTGCGATGGCGGAATTAAATTTCCTATCGTTGTACAGCCCGTTAAAGTAAGTAATATTATTGTTATTAGCAGTTTATACATTATCCAAACCTCGGTACTTCGATGATTACAATGGTGCCATCTAGCATATTTGTTATTTTTACAGTAATAGTATCTGTGGTACTGGTGATCACTTCAATTTGGTAGTCACCACTCATAAATATAGAGTCTTGATTAAATATGCTGTCTTCAGAGTCTTCACCAAATGCCATATTGGTAATTTCTCTGACCATTCTATTTAGGTAAGTACGCTGTAAAGAGTCTTGAAATTGTTCTGCATAATCTCTTTCGATGACAGGTGCTTTGTGTTTGTTTTGCGCTTGAGCTTTACTCAACAACATATTTGCATTGAGTGGGTTGCCGCCAAAACTTGGGTTAATTGGGGTGTAAATTAATTCAGTTGCACTAGCTGAAAAGCTTAGAGTTATTATTATAAGTAGTATTTTATTCATTTTACCATCCGTTTACAGCCATATCGGGAGACGATACAGCCATGTTTGAGCGAGCCATTGCATCTATTACAATATAAACTGCTTGTTCAACGCGTTCGTCAAGAGGCTCTAACCTACGACCTAAATAAGTTGCATAAATAAGTTGGTTATTCATTATTAAAGAAAGCCTGGTGCCAGCCTTAGGTAGCACGGTTTCTTTTATTTCAATATTAAACCCCGCAGTTGAAGGTAAGTCTCTCCAGTAGTTTGAAAACTTGTAATAAAACTGATGGCCAAAACGGCTAATACTTCTATCGAGTAATAAGCCATCTATTTCTAGTTCATCATTTGCAAATGCTGCAGGTGAGAAACACAGTAAAACTGATAGTAAGTAGCTAATATATATGCTTTTATTATTTTTCATATTATAAAAGGGGGGAAGTATACCTCCCCCCCACCTTAGCAATTACATTTGCGTAACTGTAGCTGTATTTCCGTCACCAATTTGCGTAACAGATACCATGTTATTCGAGCCGATTATGCCGCCTTGAACAAGGTTATCGTTACCAATTTGATTAACAGTAAATGAAACATCCTCTCCAGCAATTAAAAAGGCTGACTGATCCATACCTGTAACCCAGTTTCCTTCACCTTCTTGTGAAATATCAATGCTATGGCCGCTACCTTCAACCATAATGTCAACTAAGTTGATTTCACCGGTTTGCGATATATCAATTCGGTTTGCATTACTATCTAATATACCAGCAAGAGTAACCATGGTTTCATTTGCTACACCACTTTGCATGATATCAATATTGTTATCATTAGAAGTTAGTGCCGTATTAGGGTAAGAAGACTCTACAACTGTTGTATTTTCGTCACCATTTTGAAATACATCTACATCGTTACCAGTACCATTAAAGTTAACCAGATGTGCGGCATTTAAATCACCAACTTGGTTAATTAAAAACTCATTATCTGAACCAATAACACCCATGTATGCTTCGTTCCCAAAGCCATTTTGAGTTGCAGTTAATTCGTTATTATCACCAATTAATTCAGCTGTAGCTGAGTTGAGAGTATCTAACTGAGTAATAGTAATTTCATTATTATTGCCTAAAAATAGAGCCGAATCTGCTGTATTGCTAGTACCTTCTTGATCAAGGTCTATTTCGTTATCACTACCAACAATAGCAGCAAAGTTAACTGCATTAGATTCACCATCTTGCTCAACTTTTAGCTCATTAGCATCACCCGATACATCGCTAAAGGTTGCTATGTTGCGCGAGCCATCTTGTTCAATATCAAGGTCGTTATCATTACCTTGTAAAGAATTGATCGTAAATGCGTTCCAATAAACCCCTGATTGCTCAATATCAATAGTATTTTGATCACCGGTTAATGACGTTATTTCAGCTTCGTGCCATTCACCAGTTTGTACTGCACTGATTTCGTTGGCATTACCTTGCATATCAAGGTTATAAAACCAATGGCCACCAGCACCCTGAGCTACATCAATCGTATTATCGTCACCCGTGATAATGTTTATAGCTTCGTTATTTACTAAAAAGCCAACACCCTCTTGGGCAACAACTAAAGAGTTGTAATCACCGGTTACTTGCGAGATTAAACCGTTAGCAACACCATCTTGAGAATACTCTTCTGTATTACTATTGCCCACAGTAGCAACGCCTGCGTAATTACCAGTTTGGTTTTGCGTAATTTCTGTGTAATTTTCATTACCATCAATGGTAGCAAGCATGGTGTTGTTATCACCTACTTGTACTAATAATGCATCGTTATTGTTGTTGTTTTGTATCAAAGTCATGTTATTTGATGCGCTCATTACAGAAATGGCCGTACCTATTTCTGAATTTGAGGCTGATTTAGTATCTGTATTTGCATAAGAAGCGAAGCTTGCACCCATTGCAACTGCAACTGCGCAGCTTAAAATTGATTTAGTTAATTTCATTATTTATTCTCCTTGAATAGTAAAAATAAAATACCTAGATATTATCTGTTTTAATTAGGTATTTTCTGTTTCAGCATGCCGTGCTGATATAATGTGTTGTGATCCACTTGATTACTTTTAAGTATGTAAAGTGTTAAGTATGACCAGCGCTCACTGCTTATTTGCATCTTAGATAAAGTACAAGCTGCTCACAGTGAAACAATAATCATGGTGTTAACTGTATTAGTTAATTTTAATTTGTTAAATCATCATTTTTTACCAATTTTAAAGTGCTTATATTTCATGTGCTTATGGTTGTTTTTTGTTTTTATTATGGTTTTATGCAAAAAGCAGTAAAAAAGAAGGAGGTCTACGCCTTTTAACTTATTTAACAAGTTCATAACAACGGCTGTATTTTATGTTTTTCCGATGAAAATCTAGTCAAAATGATTGGTTTTTGCTTTTCTTGCTTGTGTAATTTTATCTTTAGCTGTTTTCTAATAGCTTGCCATGTGATCCCTTGTACTGAAGTAGTAAATAAAATTACTTAGTGTTACTAAGTTAACCCAAACTATGGATAGAACAATGAAAACAAAATTATCTATTATTACACTTGCACTCCTACCTTGCTTAGCCGCCGCTAAAGTGCCCGATGTTGGTGTGATGCAACAACAAGATGCAGCGACTAGTGATTCTTTAATTGTTAAATATAAAAAAAATGCCACCCCAGCAATGCGAAAGCATGCAAGATCTTTAGTTAGAGCTAAAATTTCAGATTTAAATAATGATGAAATAGATGACAGCTATACCTCATTACTTTCAGGTCGCCTTGCTAAGTTTAAAGTAGCGGGCATGAGCACCAAAGAAGCGATTGAGCGCTTAAAGTCGCACCAAGCCATTGAATATGTAGAACCTGATTATAAAGTTAGTATTGCGAATGTACCCAATGATCCCCGTTTTGATGAACTTTGGGGCTTACATAATGTAGGCCAGTCAGGTGGTACCGTTGATGCAGATATTGATGCTCCAGAAGCATGGACTATTTCTATTGGTAGCCGAGATGTAGTGGTAGGTGTAATCGATACCGGTGTTGATTATAGCCATAATGACCTTGCAAGTAATATGTGGGTAAATACCGCTGAAATTGCAGGAGATGGTATCGATAACGACGGGAATGGTTACATAGATGACATTTATGGTATCAATGCAATTACTGATAGTGGCGATCCAATGGACGACCAAGGGCATGGTACTCATGTGTCAGGGACTATTGGTGCAAGTGGCAATGATGCGATCGGTGTTGTAGGGGTAAACCATGAAGTGTCTATTGTTGGCTGTAAATTTTTAGCTGCTGATGGCACGGGGAGTACTTCTGGGGCAATTAAATGTATTGATTATATGATTAGCCTTAAAAATTCAGGTGTTAACCTTCGTGTGCTAAACAATAGCTGGGGCGGCGGCGGGTTTAGCCAAGCACTTGCTGAAGCGATTGATGCAAGCGAAGCGGCGGATATACTTTTTGTAGCTGCGGCAGGTAACGATGCATTAGACAATGATCTTAACCCTCATTATCCATCAAGCTATGAGCACGATAGTATTTTATCTGTAGCAAGTACAGATCGTAATGATGCTATGTCGAGCTTTTCACAATGGGGCTTAACAAGTGTTGATTTAGGTGCCCCAGGTACTGCCATTTTATCTACTGTGCCAGGAAACGCTTATAGTAGTTACTCAGGCACCTCTATGGCAACGCCTCATGTTGCTGGTGCTGCAGCACTTGCTTTATCAGTTAACCCAGATCTAACAGCGTTAGAATTAAAAGGGTTATTAATGAGTAGCGGCGATGCTAACGCAGCACTACAGGGTAAAACGGTTGCTGGTACACGATTAAATGTAAACCAAGCGCTAATTGACGCAGATCCAACCCCAGGCTTTAAACTCAGCGTTAGCCCTTTGTCACAGGAGATCACTGCGGGTGAGTCAGCAAGCTATACGTTTAGTGTAGGCTCAATTGCCAATTGGGATGGTGATGTTGCGTTTGCATTGACAGGTAATTTAGATTCAGCGTCACTTTCACGAAACACTGCTCGCCCAGGTGAAGAAGTACAGTTAGTAGTACCTACCACTGAAGAGACGCAGTGGGGTGAATATGAGTTTACCGTTACAGCAACGTCGGATGATAGAGTTAAGGAAAGCACTGTAAGATTAATGGTTAAACCTATGGGGTTGAATGATTTTACTTACAGCAGTGATGAAAATATTGCTATTCCTGATAATGCGCCAGAAGGTGTAAGCTCTGTAATTACGATTGCAGATGAGTTAACCGTTTTTAATACAGTTGCCGATGTTAACATTAGTCATACTTGGTCTGGTGATTTAATTGTAAAGCTTATCTCAGCGCAAGGCACTACAATAACGTTACAAAATAAAGAGGGCGGTAGCTCAGACGATATTATTAAAAGCTTCACTTCGGATGCATTTAATGGCGAAGTAGCCACTGGCGATTGGGCATTACATGTACAAGACACTGCCGGTGCTGATACAGGTAATATAAATGGCTGGTCACTTACTTTAAGTGCAATTGGAGAGGTAAGCCCGCAACCACCACGTGCTAGTTTTAGCGTTGAAACACAAGGCTTAACGGCTTCGTTTACCGATAGTAGCACAGATGCTAATAACGATATTACACAGTGGCAGTGGAGCTTTGGTGATGGTGCTACATCAACCGATGCAAGCCCTGTGCATGCTTATGCAGTGGCGGGTAGCTATGAAGTTGAATTAACTGTTACCGACAGCGAAGGCAATACCAACGCATCAACTCAAACTGTAGTAGTGAGTGATGTAGAGATTGAGCTAAGCCTTAAGCGCGCTAATAAATCACGCTTAGGCACAATGCGTGTAGAGCTAAGTTGGCAGCAAGTGGGTGCTCAGTCATTAAATGTATATCGTAATGGCGAGTTAGTAGGCACAACCTCAGATAACGGTCGTTATCGTGATTATGTACGTGGTGCAACACTACCTGCGTACGACTATCAAGTGTGTGTAACTGAAAACGTGTGTTCAAACATAGTGACGGTAACTTTTAACTAATAAAATAGTTACCTATTAATATGACACAAGCCCAGCAATGCTGGGCTTTTTTGTTTCAGATTTTATTAAAAAAGCGGCAGCTAATCTATTTTAGTTGTGATTTAGCAACTAACTAAGTTTATATTTACTCACAATTAGCCCGTTCACATCGGCGTAAAGCCAATCATTAGGCTCAATGCAGACGCTTAACATGGCAATAGCTTGATTATTTTCACCACAACCTCGCTTTAACGTACAGCGTGGTGTTGAGCCAAGCGCCATAATAGGTAAATTTAAGGTAGCAAGAATCTCAATATCTCGGCAACAACCATTTATAACTATACCTTCCCAGCCATTTTTTAAAGCACGCTCTGCCATAATATCGCCAATAAATGCAAAGCGTTTACTAGCAAAGCCGTTAATAACCAGCACTTTACCTACGCCATTTTGATGAAGTATTTCAGCGGCAAACGAATTGTCATCGGGGCACGTTACAGTAACGACTTGACCACTAAAGGTGGTTTTGTTGCCAAAGTGCTGTAATCCACAGTCGGCTACTTGTACGCTATCACGGTGTTCGTCGTATAGATCGGGAGTCGTGAACTTGTTCATATTTGCTTTCTCTGTTTAGTGAGTTATTTAACCACACCACTGTAAAAGTGGTAATACGAGACAAAAGAGTCAGTAACTTTAATTTATCTAGCGTTTGTGCTGCTTTGCTAAATTTAAACACTGAATGGCTGTTTACGCTTATTGCTTATAACTATAGTGATAATATTTAGCTTTGATAATGCTAGTTATGCACTGCTGATTAACGGCATATTATTGTTAAAATAAAAAATTACTGTTAGTTTAGCTGCAAATTATTAAGTAGTACTTTAGGTTTAATATGGATTTTATAAGCAAAAATAAATATACACTTTATGGAGTCGCTGCAATACTACTGTGGAGCTGCTTAGTGGCATTACTACGGGATATTTCTGAGTTGTTTAGCCCCATTGGTGGTGCTGCGGCAATGTACTCTGTCAGTGCGATATTTTTAATTTTGGTTATGGGAGTGCCTAAGTTTAGTGGATTTTCGAAACGCTACTTGGTAGTAGGTACTTTATTATTTGTGTCGTACGAAATTTGCTTGGCACTTTCTATCGGTATGGCAAATAGCCGCCATCAGGCTATGGAAATGGCGGTAATTAATTATTTATGGCCCACGCTGACTATATTGCTCTCTATTATTATTGGGCGTAAAAAAGTAAGTTACTGGGTTTACCCAAGTATGATCATTGCTTTTTTAGGGGTTGCTTGGTGTATTACGGGCGATCAAGAAATGTCAGTCGATACGTTAGTTACTAACTTTGCTGATAATCCTGCTACTTATTTAATGGCATTAGCTGCCGCGTTTATATGGGCTATTTATTGCGTAGTAACGCAAAAAATAAGTAATGGTAAAAATGCTATTACGTTATTTTTTACTGTTACGGCAATGAGTTTGTGGGCGCAATATGGTTTTAGTAATGAAGCGCCATTAACGTTTTCAATCAGCTCAAGCATGACATTGTTACTTGCGGGTGTAGTTGTTGGCAGTGGTTATGCACTGTGGAATCAAGCGATTATTGGCGGTAACTTAATGCTGCTAGGAACGCTTTCGTACTTTACACCGGTGTTTTCTACTATTATTTCGGCGTTGTATTTGTCTATTACGTTAAGTGCTTCGTTTTGGCAAGGAGTGGTGCTGGTAACAGTTGGCTCGCTAATTTGCTACTTTGTAACGCGAGATAAACCCCAAAAATATAATGTAGAAGTAACGACTTAAATAAGCAGTCAACTAAAGTTTAATTACCTCTAAAGCTCTTTTATAAGGGCTTTTGAACTTTATTTAGAGTTTTAACCTGCGTGAGTAAATTGAGCACTTTTTGCTGGCCAAATGTGTGTGCAAATTGCTCGGCTGTTTGGCCTGCTTTGTTTTGATGTGCGTTGTCGCAATCAAGTGATACCAGTGTTTTGGCTATACTAAATTCACCTCTAAAAATAGCGGCCATTAGCGCTGTGTTGCCTCGGTTGTCTTCCATGCAAGCATTAGCGCCTAAGTGCAAAAGTGTGTTAACCGTGTTTTTATTACCATGGTAAGTGGCAATCATTAATGCGGTGTAACCTTTATTGTTGTAGCTGTCGATAGGAATGCCGGCACTTACAAATTGCTTAATTACAGCGGTATCGTTGGTACGTGCAGCAGCAAAGTAATAAGCAAATAAACTCTCGTATTGTGTTTGCGCTGAGTGTTGGTTTTCAAGTTGTGTACTAGGTGTTTGTGTATCCGTTGTATTTTGAGCGTAAACACTACTGGTAAAACTTATTAGTAGCACTACTATAATTAATAAATTACGCATTACTTTATACCTTTTAAAAAGAGGAAGGGGATTGGTTGCCTCCTTCCTCATGGTTGTGGTTACTTATATAACAGCTTGTTTAGTTGGGACTAATGTTTTGTAACTTGCTAATTACAGGTTAGCTGCAAGCTGCTTAACTATTTTAATATCGCCATTAATGGCTTTAGTTAAACGTGTACCGTACTCACTATCAGCTTTGTAAAAGTGGCTAAGCATTTTGTGCTTAACGTTACTGTCTTTTATTTTTACTAAATCGCCCGCTAGGTTATTGATCAGATTAGTACGCTCTTGCTTACTAAAACCTCGGTATAAAACACCTGCTTGCACGAAGTTTTGCTGCTTTTTAATGGCGGCTTGTTGTACGTAACCTTGCAGTTGCGTTTGGCTTCTACGGGCAATTGGGTTTTCAGTTACGTTTTCTTGGCTTGGTTGATAGTTTACGTTGCTTTGAGTATTACCATAGTTCATTGCGCCGTCTTGGTTGTAGTTAACTACCTCCACTTTTGCACGGTTAATTGGTAACTGTTGATGGTTAGCACCAAGGCGATACATTTGCGTATCTGCGTATGAAAATACACGCCCTTGTAATAACTTATCTTCTGAGGGTTCAATACCCGCAATAATATTAGACGGTGCCATTGCTACTTGTTCTGTTGACTGAAAAAAGTTAGTTGGCATGCGATTAAGCGTTAATGTACCTGCCTTCACTTCTTTTACACCTAACCACATTTTTGTTGCATCTAATGGGTTGTAATCAAAGTCGTCAAGCTGCGACGGATCAAGCGTTTTAATGTATAGATCCCATTCTGGGAAGTTACCTTTATTTACTTCGCTGTATAAATCACGTGTTAAATGTTGAAAGTCTTGGCCTTGAACTTCAGCGACTTCTTTGGCATTTAAATTCTCAATGCCTTGTTTACTTACCCAATGAAATTTAACGTACTTAACATCGCCCGATTTATTGATCATTTTATAAGAGTGAACACCCCAACCATCCATTTTACGTAAGCTTGCTGGTGTGCCGTAGTCGCTATAAACCCACGTTAACATGTGAGTAGAGCCTGGTTCGTGCGAGAAAAAGTCAAAAACACGGTTAGGATCTTGAATGTTATCTACAGGTGATGGCTTTAATGAATGGATCATATCTGGAAATTTAATTGCATCACGAATAAAAAACACCGGTAAGTTAAGGCCCACTAAATCCCAGTTACCTTGATCGGTGTAAAATTTAATCGCAAAGCCACGTGGGTCGCGCAGTGTTTCTGGGCTACCTTTTGAGTGAATTACCGATGAAAAACGTACAAAAACGTCAGTTTCTTTACCGACCTCGGTAAAAGGTGCTGCCATGGTTAAATCATCTAAACTTTTTGATGCCACAAATACACCATGAGCACCCGTACCACGCGCATGTACCACACGCTCAGGAATACGTTCACGTGCGAAGCGTTGTAGTTTTTGAATTAGTTGTACGTCTTCTAATAACACACTGCCGCGCTCGCCTGCAGTTATTGAATTTTGGTTGTCGCCAACAGCTGCGCCGTTGTCTTTAGTTAATGTAGCCGCGCTTGCTGGTAATGCCATCGCAAGTGTTAACGCGCTTAATGTTAGTTTTGTATTCTTGTTTATTGCGTTTAATAAAATATTCATGTCGACCTTATTATTTAAAATTGCCGGCAGTGCTGCTGGCTGTTTAACTGTTGAGGAGTGTATGAACATTCCTTTGTTCGGTAAAGTTGATTAAATAGATTGGAATAATTCATAAATAAGATTACGAGAGGGGCTTAAAATATACTTTTAGATCCAATTTTAGGTTTATATATTTTTTGTAAACTTGATTAAATACAGCGGCTTTTAGTTTTGTTTATTTATGTTTGTAGTAGCGACAAGTAAATTCGTTCACTTTTTGTTGACATTCAAAAACAATAAAGGGAATATGCTCGCTAGCCGGGCTTATGCTCATTTGGTATTTTGCACAAAAAGTAAATGTTTAAGGTAACCCAATGAACGCTAAAATTGATTTAGTAATATTTGATTGCGATGGGGTAGTCATCGACAGTGAAATACTCAGCGCTCAAGTGTTGATTGATATGCTTGCGTATTTAACGGTTAACATTGACCGCGGATATGTACAGCAACACTTTTTGGGGTGTAATTTTAAAACCGTAAGTCAAAAAATCCAAAACGCCTTTAATGTCACTTTGCCAAATAGCTTTGAAGATGATTACCGAGAAGCGCTCTTAAACGAGTTTGGTTCAGCGCTCAGTACAACCGATGGCATAAACGAAGTACTTAATAACTTAGCTGTGCCCAAATGTATTGCCACAAGTAGCAGCCCAGCACGTACAGCTAAAGCATTAGATATAGTTAATTTAAGTAACTGTTTTAGCAATACGATATTTACCAGCAGTGAAGTAAAGCGTAGTAAACCCGCCCCCGACTTATTTTTACATGCAGCTAAGCAAATGGGCGTAAAACCAGAGCATTGCTTGGTAATTGAGGACAGCGAAGCTGGCGTATGCGCAGCCATAAATGCCAATATGCAAGTACTGCATTACAGTGGCGGGCAGCACATGCAAGCGGCCATTAACTATGTTCGTAAAGTGTATCCAAATGTTGCTCACTTAACTCATTGGCAGCAGTTTTTTACAGCTTATCCAGCACTTAAAAGTAAAAACATTTAAACATGGCTACTTATACCAACACACATTTATAGGGTTTATAAGTGGCAAAATATAAGCGTTGTTAGTACTGGTATTAATTATAAAAACTAAAACAAGTGGTTACGCGTTTATAAAACTAAATTATAAGAAGCAAAGTCTTTAGGTATTAAGTACTTTGCTGTTAACAACTAGGAAATACCATGGCAACGAGTCCACACACACACACATTTAAAGATGTAAACGAAGAGCAACTTCCGGTTGCTAATAATAAGCTTCACGGCTGGAAACATTTTGCAGGGCTATACGCTGGTGAACATGTTGCTGCCACTGAATTTGTTATTGGCGCAACCTTTGTTGCATTAGGCGCATCAACCATCGACATTCTATTGGGGTTATTAATAGGTAACCTGTTAGCAATGTGTTCTTGGTGGCTAATTACGGCACCCATTGCAGTACAAACCCGCTTAAGTTTATATAACTACTTAAACAAAATTGCTGGTAACTCAATGACCAAGCTCTATAACTGGGCTAATGTAGTTATTTTTAGTGTTATATCGGCGGCCATGATCACGGTATCCTCCACCGCCGTGCGGTTTTTGTTCGACATACCCGCGCAGCTTGATTGGTATCCAAACAGCTTTTGGTTTGTCGCCATTGTTTTAGCCGTTGGCTCAATTGTTGTATTTGTTGCTATGTATGGCTTTTCAACCGTTGCTGACTTTTCAAAACTGTGCGCGCCCTGGCTATTTGTTATATTTATTGCAGGCTCGTTCGCGTTATTCCCTGAGCTTTCAAACCACGTATTAGGGTCTACCTCTTTAACTAGCTTTAGCGACTTTATGACCATAGGCGACTCCTCCATCTGGACGGGCACCAATGCCGATGGTGAAAAAGGCATTGGCCTATTAGAAGTGATTGGCTTTGCATGGGCTGCTAACTCAATTACTCACTTTGGTTTAATCGACATGGCTATTTTTAGATTTGCTAAACGCAAAAGCTATGGTTTGTTTTCTGGTGTGGGTATGTTTTTTGGTCATTACTTAGCGTGGATCTCTGCCGGTATTATGGGCGCAGGTGTTGCGGTATTACTTAAAACAACCATTTCGTCACTTGATCCGGGCGATGTTGCATATCATGCATTAGGTTGGACTGGCTTTGTTATTGTAATTATTGCCGGTTGGACTACAGCTAACGCAAACCTTTACCGCGCTGGCCTTGCAGCGCAATCTATTTTTGTTAATCAGTCACGTGAGCGCACCACCGCCATAGTGGGTGTGGTAACCGTAATAATTGCGTGCTTCCCGTTTGTATTTTCACAAATGCTACCACTACTTACCTACGCCGGTTTATTAGTTGTGCCAGTGGGCGGCATTGTGTTTGCTGAACATGTGTTATTTCCTAAAATTGGCCTAACACGTTACTGGGCTAAATATAAAAATATTACCCGCAGCATCCCTGCTATTGCCTCATGGGCACTTGCACTTGTGTTCGGTTTTGGCTTAAACGCAATTGATGTAATGTCGTTTTACTACTTGTTTATTCCTACCTGGATTTTCACCATCGTTATTTACACACTTTTAGCTAAAAAATACGGTGCCGGTGAAGATTACACGCAAGAAATTGCAGCAGAAGAGCAAGAGCAACGTGATATTAAAGAATATCAAGCAGCTGAGGCTAAAGACATTCCAAAGCCAGTAATTGACAGCTCTGTATTTACCAAAGTTCTTAATGGCATATCGACTATTTCATTGGTGATTATTTTTATTTTTGCCAGCCAAGTGATGTTTTTCAGTGACACTATGGTGATGTACAGCGCTAATAAGTCGCAGTTCGAAATTGCCTGTTTTATTTGTACTGTTATTTATTTTGTTACTGCGTACTGGTCGTTAAAACGCCATAAAGTACTCAATACAGCATCGTAATTACTTATCGTAATACAGTATCGTAATTTATATTTTATTTTTGTTTAGTAAGGTCGCACCATGACGCAACATCAACATCAACACACAAACGCTCTTGTTACAGGGCTAAACCAACAGAGCTTGGCTCAATTACCAAGCCATGTTGACACACCAAGTTACGACCGTAGCGCCGTTAAAGCGGGGATTGTTCATATTGGTGTAGGCGGCTTTCATCGTGCTCACCAAGCGGTATATGTTAACGAGCTTTTAAAAACCCCAGGCTCTGAGCAGTGGGGCATATGTGGTGTTGGCCTGTTAGAGGGTAACCGTGGTCTGCGTGATATTTTAAAGCAGCAAGATTACCTTTACACGCTAACTGTTAGACACCCAGACGGTAAAATAGATAACAAAGTAATTGGCTCAATGATCGACTTTTTGTTTGCTCCAGAGGACAAACAAGCGGTAATTAATAAACTCGCACACAGCGATACTAAAATTGTATCGCTTACTATTACCGAAGGCGGTTATAACTTTAACCCGGCAACGGGCGAATTTGATTACAGCAATCCAGATATTATTAACGACATTAATAACCCGAACGACCCAATTACGGCGTTTGGTTACATTACTGCTGCGCTAAAACTGCGTAAAGAGCAAGGTTTGGGCGCGTTTACAGTACAGTCGTGCGATAACATTCAGCATAACGGTAACGTAACACGCAAAATGCTTTTAGCCTTTGCCACAGAGCAAGACAAAAACCTAAGTGAGTGGATTGAGCAAAACGTATCGTTTCCAAATGCGATGGTTGACCGCATAACACCGGTATCTAAAAAGAGTGATATTGATTACGTGGTTGATGCCTATGGTGTTAGCGACGAGTGGCCAATTACTTGTGAGTCGTTTACACAATGGGTAATAGAGGACACATTTAGTGACTCTCGCCCAAATTGGGATGTTGTTGGTGCACAGTTTGTAACTGATGTAACGCCTTATGAAACCATGAAAATACGTTTACTTAATGCTGGGCATTCTGTGCTTGGTTTATTAGGTTCAATTCATGGTTATGGCACAATTGACGAAACGGTATCTGATGAATTATTTGCCACATACCTACGTGCTTTTATGGATAAAGAAGTAACGCCAAACCTTGAGCCGCTTGAAGGTATTGATCTTCAAAGCTACAAAGATACGTTAATAGAGCGTTTTGCTAACCCTAATATTAAAGACAGCCTGGCGCGTATTTGCAGTGAAAGCTCAGCTAAACTGCCTAAGTTTATTATTGCTACAATTAACGAAAACCTAGTACAAGGTCGAGATGTGTCACTGGCAACACTTGTCATTGCTACTTGGTGTTTATACAGCGATAAAGGTGTAAGTGAAAAAGGCGAAAAGCTTGAAATTCAAGATGCGATGTACAAAGAGCTAAATGCATACGCGCAGCAAAGCCAAGCTAACCCAACTGCATTTTTAAAGCTAACAAGCTTGTTTGGTAAGCTTGAGCATAACGAAACGTTTACTGCTGAATATAAAAAGTCGATTGCTGCGTTGTATGCACCTAATAGTAAAATTAAAGCCATTATGCAGGCTGTACTTGAGCAAAAGAGTAACTAATTATGAGCATTTTAATTAATCATAAATCAGGCGAAAACGTAAGTGTTAGCTGCTTTGGCGAAGTGCTGTGGGATTGTTTTGACTCTGGTAAACGCTTAGGTGGCGCGCCACTTAATATGTGTGTGCGTATTAACTCACTGGGCATAAAAGCCGATATGATCAGCGCCGTTGGTAACGACGAGTTAGGCGCTGAGCTGCTCGGCGAAATTGCGAGCAAAGGCGTAAGCTGCGATTATATTGCTATTAACAGTGACAAAAAAACCAGCACGGTTGAGGTAACACTCGATAGTGGTGGCTCAGCAAGTTATGAAATAGTGGCAGATACAGCGTGGGATAATATAGCGCTTACAGATGAGTTACTGAGTAAAGTTAAAAGTAGCGATGTATTTGTATTTGGCAGCCTAATAGGGCGAAGCGAAACGTCTTTGGCAACATTAAATCAATTAGTTGATGTAGCAAACTTTAAAGTGTTTGACGTAAACCTACGTGCGCCTCACTACACATTAGCAACACTCGTAGATTTAATGAACAAAGCCGACTTCATCAAATTAAACGACGAAGAGCTATACGAAATTGCTAAAGCTATGGGTTGTAAGTTTCATTCGCTTGAGCAAAACTTAGCCTTTATTGCTGCACAAACTAATACCGAATATTTATGTGTAACTAAAGGCAGCCATGGCGCATTACTCACCATTAAAGGCGAAAACTACTATAACTCAGGCTATTTAATTAGTGTTGTTGATACAGTTGGCGCAGGGGATTCGTTTTTAGGCTCGTTAATTTATCAGCTGTGCAGTAGTGATTGCGCACAACATGCGGTTGACTTTGCTTGCGCTGTTGGCGCTATGGTCGCCGAAAGTGCCGGAGCAACACCTACTTTAACGCATCAACAAATAAATGAGTTTATGAACCCATAAATAAATTGGTGATAAGGTATTATTAATTTTTATCGATAACTTATCGGGCAGAATAAAAAAGGCAGATTTACTCAGTAAAACTGCCTTTTTTATTACTCTAAATCTTTACATTCTGCACAGTTAACGCTCAATAAGGCCACGAAATAGGTCTAAGTTATTTTATTCGACTATAGTATTAGCTAAACGTCTTATAGTAAGAATATTAATCCTTTGTTAATGTTCGTCGATTATTCACGGAATGAAAGGCCGGAGCGGCAAACAGTGCGCTCTTTAATACAAATACAAAAAGAGAAACATGCTTTATGATCATCTTTTTTATCTGCATCACAATTTTAATACTGGGTTATAAATTTTATAGTCCCTTTGTTGAAAAGCAAGCAGGTTTAGACTCAACGATTGAAACACCACAACAGCGCTTTAGCGAAGGTGTTGATTACGTGGCTATTCATCCTGTGCGTGCATTTTTAATTCAATTTTTAAACATCGCCGGTGTAGGTCCTATTTTTGGTCCTATTCTTGGTGCTTTATACGGGCCCGTTGCACTAGTTTGGATTGTGCTAGGTAACGTGTTAGGTGGTGCTGTTCACGACTTCTTCTCAGGTGTTATGAGTATAAAAGAAGACGGGAAAAGCCTGCCAGAAATAGCCGGACATTACTACAACATTGTATTTAAAGGCTTTATGCTGATATTTACTGCCATGCTACTATTTTTTGTAGGCGTAGTATTTATTATGAGCCCTGCGGGCTTATTAAGTAACCTTGATTTTTTTGAAGGTACAATGCTGGCAAATAACACCTTTTGGGTGTTGGCTATTTTAGCGTATTACTTTTTAGCTACCTTGCTACCAATTGATAAAATTATTACTAAGTTTTACCCAATTTTTGGCGCTTTAATGATTGTAATGACAGTTGCTATTGCAGTTTCGTTATTAATTAACGCACCACACTTACCCGTTGCAGGTGACTTTTTAGCTTACTTTAGTGGTGACCATGCACATGACTTTTTAGAGCCAAATCCGGATGGTTTACCTACGTGGCCATTGTTATTTATAACAATTACCTGTGGCGCTATTAGTGGTTTTCACTCAACGCAAGCACCTATTATTGCACGCTGTTTAACAAACGAAAAATATGTACGCCCGGTATATTACGGCGCCATGATGTGTGAAGGTATTGTTGGTTGTGTTTGGGCACTTGCTGGTATTGCAGCATTCCCAGAAGGTTATGCAGGTTTAAAAGCATTACTTGATCAAGGTGGCCCAGGTTTAGTAGTTAATCATATTGCTAATAGCTACTTAGGTGTATTTGGTGGTGTTATGGCTATTATTGCTGTAGCTGTATTCCCAATCACTTCAGGTGATACTGCGTTCCGTTCACTGCGTTTAACTGTAGTTGATGCGTTTAATATTCCACAAAGCTTACGTAACCGTTTATTAGTAGCGATTCCAATTTTAGCAATTGCTTACTTTATGACTAAGCTCGACTTCTCGCTTATTTGGCGCTACTTTGCGTTCTCAAACATGCTGCTTTCTACTAGCGTATTATGGCTGGCAACTAAGTACTTGTTTGACCGCGGTGCATTCCATTGGATTGCCAGTATTCCTGCAGTAATCGCCACAGCAGTGACGCTTTCATATATTATGACAGCGGCAATTGGTCTTAACCTATCAAGTGATATGGGCAAACCAATTGGTGCAGTGGTAGCAGTGATTGGCTTTATTACACTTGCCATAGTGCACTCTAAGCACAAAGGTAGAGTAAAAGTTATTAATTAAAAAATGACTATAAATCATAAGTGTTAATTAAAAACGAGCAGCTAAACCTGCTCGTTTTTTTATGCCTAATAATAAAAGCTCCATCACACTTACGGCTAAATAACATGACTTAATTTAATGCTATTAATATAACTGTTATTATTTGTTAATTGCTTTAACTGAGTTAGGAAAAAAAATGAAAATAGCCGCTGATTTTAGTAAGCGCGTTGTTGTACATAGTGAAAAACTAGAGTGGGTAGCCTCGCCAATGGCGGGAGTACATAGACGCCCTTTGGACAGAGTAGGTGATGAAGTTGCCCGCGCTACAAGCATAGTGCGCTATGCGCCTGGCAGTGAATTTTCGCCGCATATACATACAGGTGGTGAAGAGTTTTTAGTGCTCGATGGCGTATTTCAAGATGAGCACGGCGATTACCCTGTAGGTAGTTATATTCGCAATCCTCCCCAGTCAAAGCACAAACCGGGATCTCAGGGGGGCTGCGTAATATTTGTAAAATTGTGGCAGTTTCAACCACAAGATAGACAGCATGTGTGTTTACACACTAAAAAAATGCAAGGCGTTACGCACCCCCAGTTTAATAATGTTAGCGTAATTTCTTTATATAAAGATAACTTTGAAGAGGTAAGCTTACTGCACTTTAAACCTAACGCCGACATGGTTATAAATGCAAAGGATGGGGCTGAGCTGTTAGTACTTGAGGGGTTGCTTAACGAGCAAACAGATACCCTTATTAAAAATAGCTGGTTAAGAGTGCCTATTAATAGCACTGTTAATGCTAAAGCAGGAAGTACAGGCGCAACAGTCTGGCTTAAAACCGGTTATTTAACTGATGTAGCAAACCAAATCACTCGATTAAAAAATGCATAATTAACCACTTCAAATGAAGTAGCAAAACACCCGTTATAGCTGATCTTTGAGTTGTATCAGTATGGGCCTTAAGCTATCACCTATACTCAAAGAAAATCATATTTTGCGAGGTTCGATATCTTTAAAATACCACCGCAACTATAGATTGATTAGCAGTTTCGCTGTAAACCTTTGTCCTATGAGAAGTCACACGGATAAATTACTTTAAAGCCTCATAATATGGGGCTTTAATCGTTTAAATTACATCAGCTAATACAGGTAATGCCGGAAAGGCTCCTTTAGTTAAACAGGCTTTTGAGCCACATTTAAGAGCAAAGTGCAGGGCGTCTTTTACGCTCGCTTTATCATTTAGTTTATCTGCTAGTGGTAAATCACTTCCCAATTTATTTAAGTAGTATAAAACCCCCGCTATAAATGCATCACCCGCGCTTGTTGTATCTACGGCGTTTATTTTTGGTGCCGATTCGTTAAGTGTAAATGCGCTGTGGTAAACCTTTGCAGGCTCTGGCCCATCGGTTAAAAACACCAGTTTTACTCCGGTATTTAATAGTGTTTGAATGTAATCATCGCTCGTTGTATCGCTATGTTGGGCTAAAAAATTAAGCTCATCACGCGAGAGTTTTACTATGTCACAATAGGTGTAACAAGCTTTTACATTGCTTGCTATATCGTTTGTGTTTTCCCACAAGCTGTAGCGTAAATTCACATCAAAACTGACGAGCTTATTATTCGCTTTTGCAAGTTCTAGCGCTTTAACCGTTGTGCTGGCAATGGCTGATTCGGTCAATGTGTTTGAGCAAAAGTGTAGTGTACTTATTTCTTGCCAATTTATACGCACTAAATGCGCCTGGGTTAATAGTACATCGGCTGTGTTATGGCGATAAAAGCCAAAACTACGCTCGCCGGTTTCATCAAGGCTTACTATAACCATAGCGGTTTGTGAGCCTGCAATGGTAAATAAATAGTCTGTATTTACATTGTATTGCGCTAATGCATTACTTAATTGATTGGCAAAATGATCGTCCCCTCTACCACCACAAAATGCAGCTTCACCTCCGAGTTTTGCATAGCCAACAGCTACATTGGCAGGTGCGCCACCTGGTATAGGTAAATAGGCAGAGTTATTCGCATCTTGTGGCAGCATATCAATTAATAGCTCGCCTAAGCACAGAAGTTTGGTCATTTGGAATATCCTAAAAAGCCTAGCAAGGCTAGGCTAAAAAACGTGAAGGGTGTTAATTATTCATACTTTAAAAGGCGCTACAGTGACTACTCACCGCAGCGCAATACACATTTAGTTAAAAGCGTATTTTAAAGTTACCGACGTTGTGCGGCCGTTAATAGCACGGGCACGAATAATGTTGTTTTCAGGTACTGAGCCTTCTTCTGCTTCTGTAATACCTACTGTATCAAATAGGTTGTTCACATTAAGCGCAATATTAAGGTTTTCAGATAAATCATAGCTTACAAAGCCATTTACCTGTGTGTAGCCGTCAAATTGCAAGTCGTTATTATCTTGAGCGTACGCATCGGTAGTACCAATGAAACTTACCCCTGCAGCGCCTTTTTCATAGTTGTAACGTGCCATTAATGAGTAAATTAAATCGGCTTGACGACGTGGCGTATTACCTACAACATCTGGGTTAAGCGCATCTTTTGCTATTTCTGCATCGGTCCAGGTTAAATTACCGCGAAAATCCCATGCATCAATAAAGTAAGTAGATTCTATTTCAATCCCTTTTGCTTCGTATTCACGGTCAAAAAATGTTTGTGATGTTGCTTCAAAGTTTTGCTCTTCAGTTTCGGCAAAAAACGCAGTAGCAAATACTGATAACGAATCAAAGCGCTTCTTAACACCAAACTCAAACTGGTTTACTTCATCAACAGCGTCTTCTTTTGCAACAGAGCCGTCGGCGCGTACTTTACCAAATAAAAGACGGTCAGCATTTGCACGACCACCTTTACTAATACGTGCAAACGTAGCAAGGCTTGGGTCAATTTGATAATTAGCACCAATTGAATAAGAAGAATAGTTCCAGTCATAATTTACTGGACTTGCGTTTGCAGTATCAATACCTGCAACGTTTTGCTCAGGGATTGATATTTCACCGTCGCGGTTCATATCTACTGTTGAAGTCACTGCACCTGCGTATGTTCCGCGAGCTTCACCGCTATCGTAGCGAGCACTAGCATCAATACTGACATCACCTAGCTTAGTAGAAAATGCTACGTAAGGGGCGCGTGTATCGTATTCCGTATCGTAATCACGTTGGCAGCAGTTACCAAATGCACTGTAAGCGTATAAACCGTTTTCAGATAACTCAGTGCCATCGGCACCTGTTACATTTAATAATGCAGCATTGTCACCCTTGAGCTCCATTACGTAAGAGTTCCATAACCACGACATCGCAATGTTTTGCGTAGATGCATAGTAACCAAATGTAAGACTGGTATCATCGTCGAACGATTTAGTTAATTTAAAGTCATTAACTATAGATCCAAAGTCATTCATTGTGACATCAAATGTCACCATCTTCATTGCTAAACCATCGTTAAACGCTTCACCGGTGTTCGCGTTACTCAAGGTTGCACCTGCGCCACCAATGCTTTCTGCTATTGATGTTGCACTGCCTACTTGTTCTGTGAAAGGTGAATTAAAGTTACCGCTAATTGATGATTTACGAAAACGGTTTTCGATACGCCAATCGTTATCTAAATCAAATACAGCTTCGAAACCAACAGAGTCAACCTTTGGATTCATACCATCGTGGATATCGCCGCTACTGATTTGGTTTTCACTATTTAAACGTACTGTTTTAGTAAATAACGCTGAGTGAGGTGTGTCTGATTGCGCATCAAAGCCAGCAATAGAGTCACCATTTGAGTACATTGGCATAGGAAGGTAGCCAACACTTTTATCGTCTAAGTGTTTGTAATAAAGGCGCACGTAACCGTTGTCGAAATCTTTAGTAAGGTTAGCTTTTATTTGGCCACCTTTATTAGACGTGTAACCTGTTTCGCGCGGGCCTTCGCCTTGACGAACAAAACCACCAACATGAAAACGCACGCTATCGGTTAAGTAAGTACCGTATTCGAAGTCTGTACGAACGCTGTCATAATCTAGGCCTAGAGTTGTAGACACACTGCCAGATTCGCTTTTGCCATTTTTAGAGATAAAGTTAATAATGCCACCAGGTGCATTACTTGCTGCAGTAGATGCTGAGCCACCACGAATCGATTCGATAGTCTGCACCGTATTATCTAATCGCATAAAAATATCTGAATTACCAAAGGCAACATCACCAAACTGCATAACAGGAAGGCCATCTTCTTGTAGTTGTAAAAACTTAGCGCCACCCGATGCTACAGGTAAACCACGAACAGCAATGTTAGCGTTACCTTCGCCGCCAGTTGACTCGGCGCGAACACCCGGAATAATTCTAAATGCTTCAGCCGTTGAGCGAGGTGTAGACACCTCTACTTGTTCAAGCGATAAACTGCTTACTGATGAACTCGACGCCATAATGGTTGTTCGGCGAGGTACACCGGTAACAACAATTGTTTCAAGGCCCTTGTTGGCTTGGACTTTGGTTTCTTGCTCATCTTGTGCATGAACGCCTTGGCTTACAGCAAGTGCCAAAGCACTGATTAAATATAAAGGTGTGTGGTGTGTTGTCATGTTAACGCCTCATTGTGTTGAACCCGATAGGATTTGTTATTTTTACTTAATCGATTAAGTAAAAATAACAAATATTTTACAATAAGCAAATCATTTTGTGTTTAATTTGTTCTTTTATTATTCATATTTTGATTTTTAAGGTGTTTTTATTGTATTGAAATACAAGTTTATTAAGCTGTTGGGTTACTTTCTTGTAAAGCACTCATTGATGGGTCGCGTAAATAATTGAACAACATAGCTACAAATAAAATCACGGCAAACCCTGTTGCTAAGTAAAAGCCATAGCGCACATGGCCAAAGTAATCGCTGATCATACCCATAAATAAAGGAGCTAAAGCAGCCGATAATGCGGTAAAAAACAATATAACGCCGGCTACGGCTCCATGGCGCTCAGCAGGGAAACACGATATACCTTTAGAGTTTAAAGTTGGATAAACCATAGACATAAATAAACCTGAAAGAGGTAGTAACCCTACAGCCCAGTCAACACCACCAATAAGTGTACCCACATAACAAAGCGCAATGCCTAAGCTTAAATAAGCCATAACACCTTGCCAGCTATAACGGTTTAGTAACCATACGGCAATAAAGCGACCTGCAGCACGTAGTATAAAAAATATAGTAAGTGCATAAGTGGCAAGGAGCGGCCAAGAGCCTGTGTAGTCTTTTAATAGCGTTGGCATCCATACATAAATAGCCACTTCAGTCGCTACATACAGTGCAATGGCTAAAGAAAAGCCAAGTGCATAAGGGTTTTTTACCATTTTCAGGGTAGTGGCAAGCGAAGCAGGCTTTTCAGTTGTTTTAACCACGTCAGGGTAGTCTGCGCGCCATGCTAATAAAGCAAGGATTAAACACATTACGCCCGCAGTAATATACAGGTATGTCCAACTTACGTTTTGCACTAATAAAACACCAACTAGGGCAGGGCCTACAATAGCGCCAATGCCAAAAAATCCCTCAACCTTGTTCATGGTTTTAGTATGGTCGTCGTTACTATGTGAAATATCGCCAAGCAATGCCAGTGCGCCGGTTTTAAATAAACCAATGGCCAGACCTATGCAGCAAAGCAATACTAAAAAGAAGGTAAAACTGGTGCTAAATGCAAATAAAAAACAACTAGCAGAAAATATTAATAAACCCAGCATAATGGTTTTTTTACGGCCAAGGCTGTCAGCTAAAAAGCCTAAAAATAAGCCACTAAAGGCTATTAATGCCATGGGAGCGTAATGAAATGCACTAGCTTGAGTCATGCTCAAACCGAAATCTTTTATAAGTTCGGGGATTATCATGCCGACTGCGTCAGAGGTCATGGCAAACATAAAAAACATCATGTATGTAAGCCAGCGTATTTGTTGCAGTGGGTCGCTGCTTACGTGTGTGTGTGATTTTGTCATGTGTTTATTCCTCGTTAAATTCTCTATTAACACTTCGTAAGTCAGTCAGTTGCTTACTGTAGTATTACGTGAGCCACGAAATTTGTATGTAAAATTATTAAAAATTACTTGTAAATTCTTACTCGCTAGTTAAAGATATATCTTAATCGATTAAGTTTCAACATGGTAATCACACAATGATGAAGAATAAAGTTCAATTGATCACATACGCTGATCGAATCACTGGCCAAAATATAGGCGCGCTAACTACACTTTTAAACGGCCCTTTAAAAGGCGTATTTGGTGGTGTGCACTTATTGCCATTTTACAATCCTATTGATGGCAGCGATGCTGGCTTTGACCCTATTGATCATAGTGAAGTTGATTCTAGAATAGGTACTTGGGAAGACATACAAGTATTAGGTAAAGATCTCGACTTAATGGCAGACCTAATTGTTAACCATGTATCGGCGCAGTCTTTTCAGTTTCAAGATGTATTAGCTAAAGGTAAGCAATCAGAATTTTGGGATTTATTTTTAACCAAAGAAGATGTATTTCCAAATGGTATGAGCGAAGCTGAGCAAAAAGCAATTTACCGCCCACGCCCAGGTAGCTGTTTTACGCCAATGCATTGTGGCGACGGCCAAACGTATGATTTTTGGACCACTTTTACCGACAATCAAATCGATATAAACGTAAAAGCAGAAGCCGGTGTTGCGTATTTAAATAACGTACTTACTAAATTTTCGGCTAACAATGTAAATATTATTCGTTTAGATGCGGCGGGCTACGCCATTAAGCAAGCGGGCACTAATTGCTTTATGCTTGATGAAACATTTGGTTACCTAGATAACTTATCTAAGCAAGCAAACGATTTAGGCATGGAAACCATTGCAGAAATACATAGCCATTATCAAACTCAGGTAGAAGTGGCAAAACGTGTAAATATGGTTTACGACTTTGCGTTACCACCACTTATTTTACACAGCTTATTTAACAACGATGTAGATGCACTGCTCAAATGGTTACAAATTTCGCCACGCAATTGCTTAACCGTACTTGATACACACGACGGTATTGGCATTATTGACGCAGGTCCAATGGGCGACAAGCCAGGGCTATTAAATGCACAGCAGATTGATAACCTAGTAGAAACAATGCACGCCAACAGTAACAACCAAAGCCGCCAAGCTACGGGCGCTGCGGCGAGTAATGTCGACTTATATCAAGTTAACTGTACGTACTACAACGCATTAGGCGCTAAAGACTTTGATTACTTACTGTCGCGTGCAATTCAATTTTTTGCTCCAGGTGTACCACAAGTATATTACGGCGGCTTATTTGCCTGCGAAAACGACATGGATCTATTAGCTAATACAAATGTTGGCCGTGATATTAACCGCCCATATTTAGATGCAAATATAATCGACAAAGCCTTGAATAAGCCTGTAGTAAAAGGTTTAATTGAATTAATTAAAATTCGCAATTCACACCCCGCGTTTGCAGGTGAATTTAGTGCCCAAGGTGAAGGCAGTATGTGTTGTTTATCGTGGCAACTAGGTGAGCAAACTATTTCACTTACTGTTGATTTTAAATTACGCCATGCACTGATTACGCAGCTAAACGGTGATGAAGAAACAACGATTAACTTAAATTCATTTTTAGCTTAATGCTGTAAAAGTAATTTATAAACGCCATGTAAAACAAAAGCCAAGCTACTTAAGCTTGGCTTTTTAATACATAAAACAATTACAAGGCTTGTAAGCTAACTACTCGCACCAATCTCTAATTCGTAACTGACTTCCTGAGTTTTTTCTTCTTTAGAAATAAATAATTCAGCGGCTATAACGCCTTTTTCTTGGCTGTTTTGATGAATAGTGGTTAGGCGAGGTACAAACCGGGCTGCTTCATCAATACCATCAAAGCCCACAATACGCAGTTCTTCACCTATTTTTATGCCTTGCTTTATTGCTTCTCGCATTGTGGCAAGGGCAATTAAATCACTCATACAAATTATAACGTTAGGATGCGGTGATGCACTAAGTACTTCTTTTGCAGCAATATTGGCAAAACGTTCGCTACTTTCAGGTATATTCCAAATACGATCGTCAGCTACCGTAATATTTGCCTCGCTTAAAGCGCGTTGATAACCACGTAAACGTTGATGAGAAATAGATTGTCCGGCTTCAAATTCGTAATGCTCATACACGCGGCACAATACGTTTTCATCAAGTAATCTAAGTCCCAAAATAGCGACTTTATCATTTTGATTATGTATAACGTGCCTAGCAATTTCGTAACTGGCTTGCTCATTATTTATATTTACAGAGGCATTGCGGGCTATATCAAAGTCAATAGTCACCACATGTTTAGACACTATTTTTAACTGCTCAACCAATGCATTATTACGAGGACGGCCATAACAAATAAAACCATCAACAAAGTCGACTATGTTATTAAGGGTATCGCTATTACCTGAAAACAATAAAACATTAATGCCGTTTTTTTCAAGCACCGAAGTAACACCGCGCATAAAGCTGCTAGCCACAGGATCCGACACCATGTATTCCACACTATCGGGCAGTACTAAAGCGACAATATTAAATGTGCCATTACGCAATGATTGCGCGGCCTTATTAGGCCCGTAATAGCCCAAAGTTTTACACGCTGCAAGAATATCTTCTCGGCGTTTAGCCGATAGCTGATCAGGGCGATTAAACGCATTAGAAACCGTAGCATTAGACACACCTAATTCTAGAGCGATACTTTTTAAGGTCCAGTGGGCCGGTTTTCTCATGAGTTATGATTATCCTTTAAAAAGACTGTGCTTAAATTAATAGAGATAGTATAAAATCAAATAATAGTTATAGCTATAAACTGGCATGAAGTATGATGACTTAATACTTTCATTTTATTTTTTAACCTCGGCCCACTGGGCTTTTAGCCAGCGGCTTAGGGTAATAATATCGGTTTGTTTTGCTCGCGATTTTTTATATACAAAATAAAATTTACAGCCGGTTTCAACTCCATGCAGTGGCAACTTAACTAAGTGGTTATCGTGCTGTGAGGCAATAAAAAACGCATCAATAAGCGTAATACCTAAATTATAACGCGCAGCTTCTGCGGCCAGTATAACGTGACTAAAGTGATTAACTCTTACGTTTTTAGGTAGCTCAAAGCCGCCGCTTTTACACCATTGCTGCCAGTCATTGGTGCTACGTTGCTCTGACTCATCATACTGCACCGACAACAGCGGGTGCTTCCATAATTCATTGGGCAGCGATTGATTTTTTAATTGCTGCCACATGCCTTTGCCACAAGCAGGGTAAAGCTTTTCTGCAAATAAAAATAAGCTGACAAACTCACCTTTAGGTGGCGTTGTGGTAATAAAACAATCGGCAACACGGTCGCTAAAATCCGCCTCATCTACAATCATATTTAAAGTTAAGTCGATATCTGGCGAGTCATGTTTAAAGCTTTCTAATCGCGGTATTAACCACTTTACAGCTAATGAGCTATAAAGTGCTAAACGAATATGCCCAGGCTCGCCGTAACGTATTTTTTGTGTGGCAGAGGCTAAACTGGTTAATGAATGACTCACTTCTTGATAGTAACGATTGCCCGCGTCGGTTAACGAAAAGCTACGACCACTGCGGTTAAATAGCGGCTCGTTTAAATATTGCTCTAGTAATTTAACCTGATGGCTCACGGCACTTTGCGTCACATTAAGGTGTTCAGCCGCTTTAGAAAAACTATTTAATCGCGCTACAGATTCAAAACACTGAACAGCACGTAATGGGGGCAATTTCATTATTAGTTAAACTCATACTAAAAGTATTTTAATCATTATACATAATTAAACGAATTGCTCTATGCTAGCGTTTTTAATTTGCGGGCACGGAGTAACAATGCAAAAAATATCGGTTGGCTTAGGCATGACATTACTTGTGGTGGGTAATATTATTGCGGTTTTTTCTGATGCTATAATCAAAACTTTACCAGCAGAAAGTCCCACGTTTCAGTTTGTATTTATGCGCCAACTTACCGCAGTATTAATTTTGCTCCCGTTTTGTTTGTCGGCGAATAAAAAACATTTATTTGCCGGTTTAAAATGGCATGCGGTACGCGGACATGTATGGTTATTTGGTATTATATTTATGGTGTTTGCGCTAAAAGCTTTACCGCTTGCAACCGCTAACGCTATTTTTTATGCAGCGCCTTTATTAATGCTGCCTTTAGCAGTAATGATATTTCGTGAACAGCTAACAAAAAGCAGCATAGCTGTGGCTGTTATTGGCTTTATAGGGGTACTTATTGTTATTCAGCCTACCGACATTAATTGGGCGGCTATATTTGCACTTGTAGTCGCAATTACACTGGCAATAAATAATGTACTAATACGAAAGTTACCTAAACACCATAGTATTATGCAAACTTTGTTACTTACCAATTTAGTAGGTATGCCTGTGGGATTAGGTTTGGCGCTGTGGGAAAACGAGCCATGGCATTGGGCCGCACTTATTACTGCGTTTGGCTCTACACTGTTTATTTTAATTTATGCGGGAATTTGCGTGTATGTTTATAGCAAAATCGAATCGAGCCAAGTTGCTAGCGCTGAATATAGTGGCTTAGTGGCAGCTGTCGTTGTTGGGTTATTTTGGTTTGGCGAAGTACCTACACTTGGCTTAATAATTGGCGCATCGTTAATTATTTTACCCTTAGTATGGTTGGCTAACGTACAAAAAAACAAACAGCGATTGGTTAAACGTCAACTCACAAAATAAACTACTGCGCGTGGTGTGCACTGCGCAGTAGTACTTAGTGTTTAAGCCAAATAAACAAATGTAAGTTAATTTTCGCTTATATTACTTTTGTAAACCAAACGGGTCGTCAATACTGTGGCTAGGCTCGGTAAACCATTTTGCACCACTGTCGGTCATATAAAAATGATCTTCTAAGCGCACCCCAAATTCATCCGGTATAACCAGCATTGGCTCGTTACTAAAACACATGCCAGCGGCTAGTGGCGTTTTATTACCGCCTACCAAATAAGGCCATTCGTGAATATCTAAACCAATGCCGTGGCCTGTACGGTGCGGGCAACCAGGTGTTTGATAATCAGGGCCTAAACCTTGCTCAGCTAAGTAGCTGCGCGCAGCTGTATCTACGTCTTCACATGGCACGCCAATTTTTGCTGCATTGAAAGCTGCAATTTGTGCTGCTTTTTCATTATTCCAAAATTGACGTTGGCGATCAGTTGCTTCACCAAACACATAAGTGCGGGTAATATCAGATAAGTAATCATGTACTTTACAGCCAGTATCAATAAGTACCATGTCGCCTTTTTTGAGGATTTGCGGATCTTTTACCCCATGCGGAAATGACGTTGCAAGCCCAAATAACACGATACAAAAGTAGTTACCCGGCGCGCCTACTTTTTGATGCGCTAGCTTTATAAACTCTTCAACTTCAGTGGTACTAATACCCTCGTGCAGCATGCTTGCCGTAGCTTGGTGAACCACTAAGGTCATATCCATAGCGCGTTGCATTAATGCCAGCTCATTGGCTGATTTATGCATTCTACAATGTGCTGTAACAGGTTGAGCATTCACTAAATTTAAGCCCGTTTGCGCTTTATTAATACCATCAAAAATAAAGAACTGCGCGCTTTCGTCAATACCAATAGTGCCATTAGCCGCAATACCCATTTCCGTTAATATATTAACAAATAACTGATATGGGTTTTGATGCTCTTGCCAACCACGGATTGGCCCGTCAATTACTTTAAAACCATTGAGTGAGCCAATTTCAAAATAAGGAGCTATGTATTGCACTTCACCTTTAGCAGGCAAAATTGCGCCAACTAAACGCTCACTTGCATACCAACGCATACCGGTAAAATAGGCGAGGTTAGTACCTGCATTTAAATAAATGGCATCAATGCCATTGTTTTGCATATACGTTTGCGCTTTGGCTATACGAGATAAATATTCTGCCGGTTGAATAGGGGTTAAATCGCTGGTCATATTGCTTAAGCTAGCGAGTGCTTGTTCTTTGGTTTGGGTGCCAATACCAATTGTGGTCATAATGATCTCCTCTTTTATGCGGCTATTGTGCTTGTGCGGCAGGTTAACTGCAAGTTGCTTGCGGTAAAACTTTGTAATCTGAGCATGTATTTAATAAAGCCAATGCGCTATATTAATCTAAGTGCTAGGCAGTTTGATTGCTGCGTATGTTGTTAGTAAACTATAAAAATAAAAAAAAGGTGGGTGTATGGCTCTGTTGTGGTTGGGGGTTTTATTTATAATAATTGGCACTTTGCCATTTGTACGCTGGTTAAAATGTAAAGTAAGTAAACGCCACTGGCGGGTTTGTGTGGTAGAACAAATAACTGCCGTGGCAAATAATCAAATAACAGCACCCGAAATGTTGCATCAGCCAACTATGCTAGTGAGTTTTCGTTTTGATGGGCAGGTGCACAGTGTATTAGTGGAATATCGTGAAAAAATGTTTACCCGTTTTAAACAAGGTAAAACCTGCACACTGTTAGTTGACAAAAATAACCCGCAGCAGGTTTATAATAACGCAATACTTTGGCAAAGCTACGGATTAGTATGGTTATTAGCCGGTATTAGTTTATGTGCTTTTAGTTATTTTAGTTTGATTTAGCTTGATTTAAATCCCCTCGTTATCCCTTAATAGCGTTTAAGTGCAGCGCTTTTGAGGGAGCTTACCATGCGTTTTATTACTCTGTTTACTCTTCTTTTATTTCATCCTAACACTCGTTTTACAGCTACCAGATTAATTTTACAGTTGCGCAGACAATCAAAAAACTCGTCATTAGTTTAATTATTGCGCGGTGGTTTTTCACGCTGAAATGTAAGCAAATGGGTTCATTGTTTCCTCTGTGTTTTTGTTATGTTTACTTTGCGTTTTCATTTGTTAATCAATGGTTTGTGACCCCTATAAAATCTTATACTATCGCTGTTTGCTATATTGAATAACCCCCAGTGGTTGGATAAAATCCTTTTCAAATTGGTTATTACTGATCACAGCTCATTTACTACGAGTTATCGTAGCTGATCATTATTAGCGCCAAAATAGTTAGCTTAAAGTTAACAGCTATATGCCTTTAATTTTTACTGACACAAAGTTAACTAAAAACTCTACCTTTAAAAGTAACTAATTTCGTATTTGTAGCTAGCAACCAGCACTGCTTAGCTAAATTACGGCTGCATTTTAATTAAATAGCGCTGCAAATACATTTAATGTAACCCCACAACGACTATGGTAAACATGAAATATAACAAACGAATTAAACCCTCTTTATCACTACTTTCAATATTATGCGCTGCTACAATGAGTGTTCACGCAGCAGAGCGCCCCGCTGGTTTATCGGATGAAGATATTGCATACGTTAAACAGTTAATTAATAATGAAATGCAAGCGCAGGATGACGCTAAAGCTAAGCAAGAATTGGATAATGGGTTTGAATTTAATGGGTATTTTCGCTCAGGTACAAACACCATTATAGGGAGTGGCAGTAAAAATAATGGCTCTTGTTATTCACTAAACTACCCTAAAAATGATGGGGTTTATTATCGCTTAGGTAACGAATGCAGAGACTACAGCGAGTTTCAGCTGACTAAAAAACAGCAGCTAAATGGGGTTAATTTTAAAGCCGTATTTATGATGGACTTTGCCGGGGATTCAAGAGATCCAACCGCAACGGAGGAGTGGTCTAGACGCTCAAGGCAGCTTTATGTAGAAACAGACAACTTACTCGATAATGGTACGCTATGGATTGGCCGCAGATATTATTACGATAAGGCAGTTGGTAGCGTACATATATTAGATTACAAACATATGCAAAGCTCGGGTAACGGCGTGGGTGTGTCTGACATTACGGTAAATGAAACCGATAAGCTGCATCTTGCTGCCATCACTTATGGTGGCGAGGGCGAACTTACAGGTAACAAAGCCACTGCAGATACTAACTATCAAAACTTTATGGCCGACGTACGCTATGAAATGGATGTAGGCGATGCGGGTAAAGTGGTATTTGCACTGCAAAACTTATTTGTAAATGATGCAATTGATGAAGCAGGGCTTACCGACGGCAGAACGTTTACAGTGCAATGGCAAAAGCAGTTAGGCAATGTTGATCAAAAAACAGTGATTCAATATGGTACCGGCGCCATGGCGCAAAACCCAGGCGCTGCCGGTACTGATGGCGGAAGCTTTGATTATGCGGCAGATAGCAGCTCAAGTGGCTTTCGTATTTTTAATAATGGCTTAGTTGATATTACCGAAAAATTTAAACTAGATTACATGGTAATGTACGAAAAATCATCTGATTACCACACCCTAAAAAGTGTTGGTGTGCGCCCGCATTATTCAATATCGCCACATTGGAGTGTGCTTGGTGAATTGGGTTATAACGCTTATCAAACCAAAACAAACGGCATTGAAAATGATGAGCAAACACTTATGAAATATGCGCTAGCATTACAAGCAACAGCCGACTCTACCGAATATTGGTCGCGTCCATCATTACGCTTTTATCTAAGTAACTTTGATTGGAACAAGGCTGCTGGGCAAGAGTCTGGGTTAAGTGTTACAGGCAAAGAGGACGACGAAAGTGCCTTAGTTGCAGGCGCTCAGGTTGAAATTTGGTTTTAATACGCAGTATTAATGCGCCATAAAAAATACAATAAAATAAGTTTCGTAGGCGCATTTAGTGCCTACGAAACGTTAATTAACCTCGCTATAAAATTAATCTAAACCATCACTTAATGGTTTTTTTTGGCAATGCTTGCTGGTGGTACGCCATAGGCTTGTTTAAATAATCGGCTAAAATGGCTAGGGCAATTAAAACCCAGCTCATAACACGCTTGGCTAACCGTGCGCCCCTGTAACAATTTACTATAGGCTTTTTTAAGCCTAAGTTGCTGTTGCCACAGTGCTGGGCTCGTACCAAACGCCAACTTAAATTGTTGATAAAACTTGCTGCGACTCATGCAGGCAATTTTACACAGCCTCTCTATATCCAATGCCTCATTTAAGTGCTCTTCTATGTATTGCAAAGCATTATTTACCGGTGTTTTAAGCTGCGGATTATTGCCATATTTTAGTAATAAATCTCGACTTTGCTGCTGTAGCAAACGGGTAATAAGCTCGTTTAACGATAAGTCGATTAAATAACCTCGTTGCTCGTCGGGCTCACTAAATAAATGCACCATACGCGCTAAAAGTTGTTGGGTTTGGCTATTATGTTGGCTATGTACCAGCTGTGGTGTATAGGCAAATAAGTCATCGCTGGCAAAGCGTTGCTCAATATTGAGTGCATTAGCCACCTGCGTTATTTTGTCTGTGCTTATTTCAATAGCAAGGCAGGTAGTAGGCGCGTTTAAAGATGCTTGTTCAAAGTCAATTAATACCCCTTGCTCTGGTGCTAATACAAAGGATTCGTGAGGTAAAAATGCCTTATGGTATTGGCAGCTCTCTACATGCATTACCTTTTTACCACTAAGCATGGCGCAAAAAAGTAATTCTTTTGAATGCAAAGCTACTTTTTGCGCATTTTCATAAGTATCGTAAATACTTAGCTCGCTATTATCGGCAGCAAAGGTCACTTTATTTTCAATTAGCACCTTTAATTGCTGGCGTTGCTTATTTAATTGCGGAGTATGCATTTTAATCCCTTTTAAATCTGGACTCATAGACAACTTTTGTGGACAGCAATACATGCTTTTAAGTGTTTGATAGTCTAATGTCAATCAATGCTGATTAATTATAAAACAGCACTTGATTAAATATAAAGCAAAAAGACTTATTTAATAGCTCGACTTTTAGCTAATAACAACAAGAGAGTGTCACTATGATTTATGCAAATCCAGGCGAAAAAGATGCACTAATTACCTTTAAAGCGCAATACGAAAACTACATTGGTGGAGAATGGGTAAAGCCAGTAAACGGCCAGTACTTTGAAAATATTAGCCCTGTAAACGGCAAAGTGTTTTGCAAAGTAGCGCGCTCCGACAAAGACGACATTGAACTTGCGCTCGACAAAGCCCATGCAGTAAAAGCGCAGTGGGGCACTACATCGGTTACCGATCGTAGTAACGTATTACTAAAAATAGCCGACCGTATTGAACAAAACTTAGAGTTACTTGCAGTTGCCGAAACGTGGGACAACGGCAAGGCAATTCGCGAAACACTCGCGGCCGATATTCCACTAGCCGCCGATCACTTTCGTTATTTTGCAGGTTGCCTGCGCTCACAAGAGGGCGGTATTAGTGAAATTGATGAAACTACCGTTGCCTATCATTTTAATGAACCGTTAGGTGTAGTTGGGCAAATAATTCCGTGGAACTTCCCTATACTAATGGCAGCGTGGAAGCTAGCCCCAGCCTTAGCTGCGGGTAACTGTGTAATACTAAAACCAGCAGAGCAAACCCCTGCCTCTATTTTAGTGCTGATGGAAGTGATTGGCGACTTATTGCCAGCGGGCGTACTCAACGTAGTTAATGGCTTTGGAAAAGAAGCAGGTGAAGCTTTGGCTACCAACACCCGCATTGCTAAAATCGCCTTTACGGGGTCTACCCCAGTGGGTTCACATATTTTAAAATGCGCCGCCGAAAATATTATTCCGTCAACGGTAGAGCTAGGTGGTAAGTCACCCAATATTTTCTTTAGCGATGTAATGGACAAAGACGACGCGTTTTTATCTAAAGCAATAGAGGGCGCAATATTGGCCTACTTTAACCAAGGTGAAGTATGTACTTGCCCATCGCGACTATTTATTCAAGAAGATATTTACGAGCAATTTATTGAACGCATTTTACAGCGTACAGCACAAATTAAACGCGGTAACCCGCTAGATACCGAAACCATGGTAGGTGCGCAGGCGTCTAAAGCGCAATTCGATAAAATATTAAGCTACATCGAAATTGGTAAAAAAGAAGGTGCCGAAGTACTTACTGGTGGTAACGTAGAGCAGTTAAGCGATGATCTTAACGGCGGATATTACATTCAGCCTACGCTATTAAAAGGCACCAACGACATGCGGGTATTCCAAGAAGAGATTTTTGGCCCGGTTATTTCAATGTCGACCTTTAAAGACGAAGCCGAAGCGTTGGCACTTGCCAATAGCTCTGAATTTGGTTTAGGCGCCGGTGTATGGAGCCGCAACATGAACCAAGCGTATCGTATGGGGCGTAAAATTGAGGCAGGCCGTGTATGGACTAACTGCTACCACATGTATCCGGCCCACGCCGCGTTTGGCGGTTATAAAAAATCAGGTATTGGTCGCGAAAACCACAAACTCGCACTGGGTCACTACCAACAAACTAAAAACCTATTAGTAAGCTACAGCGAAGATCCGCTCGGCTTCTTTTAATTTTAAGTACAAAGTTAAAATAAACAACCGTTAAGTAATGACAGCGCTGCATATTTGCAGCGCTTTTTTGTACATTGATTTAATTAATTTAAAATGACTCAACCGAGTTATCGCTCTTAGCACTAGGATAGTGCGTACCATGAAATTACATAAAAGTTGTAACCCATACCCATTGAAGGTAAGCATCAATCGTGTTTTTGCACACTTTTATTATATGTGTTCTTTTTTCAGTGTTAATGAAGGGTATTTCATACAAGCTAAATTTATAACTAATAACTGTATAAATTGGCAATAGTTGCGGCTTTGTCGGATAACATTATTAAAAGTCGTTTTGGGGCATTTTAACAAAGGCAGTTTTATAACACACGTAATTACTTGTTTACATTAGAGTTGTTTGATGGAACTATTAAGCTATGTAATATACGCCGTTTTGGGGTGTTATAAACCCCCAAAGTGGTGTTCAATAAGCTGTTATATTTTTATCAGGAGTAAGTATGCAACTTGTCGAAATGAAATGGATGATTATAAGAACTATCGGCTTAGTAATACTCTGTATGGGCGTATATCAAGCTTATCATTTGTTTGAAGCTATTTTATCACTTATAGAGCTTAGAAGTTCGCTAACGCATCAATACAGTGATGGTTCTGGTTCATTTCTAGCTTCCCACTTTGATAAGGCTGCGGCTCCGATTTACAGTAAAATTTGGCTTACAATAAGGGAGTTTTTTGTTGTAAGCATTATGTCTTATTACTTTCTAAAAAAAGGTGAAATTGCTTTTAATCTATTATCAAGTAAAGAAACATCAAATGATTAAATTGGCAAAGCACTTAAGAGCATACTTAGAAGACAACTCTAATAACATCGAGTTGCCTTTTATTCATAAGTTCCCAAAAGACTGTTGTGAGGTTACTACATTAATTTTTGCTCTTGCTATTTCTAAAAGTAAATTAAGTAACACATACCTTGTTGCTAAAGGTTATGACCGAGCCAATGATGCTTGGCATTATTGGCTTGAGTCTGAAGGAAACGTCATTGATATTACAGCAGATCAATTTGGCAGAGACTTGTTGTTTGGAACTAACGAAAACTGGAATCATAATAAATTCTCTGATTATGAATTAATTGCCCCCATTGAATTTGTGTCAAACAATGAAATATTTCTTTCAAATATTAAAGAATTTGGGCGGGTAGTGTCGTCATTAAAAATATAACAACACGCCCTGAGGTGGACAGCAAGCACTAAAGCTCACTTTCC
>TARA_R110000772_G_scaffold103600_1_pt1 | contig 43335 bp, 36 predicted proteins | sample TARA_R110000772 | Tara Oceans TARA_R110000772 (sample SAMEA4397948) | marine metagenome | biome: Polar Biome; feature: [SRF] surface water layer (ENVO:00010504); material: water (ENVO:00002006), including particulate matter (ENVO:01000060) such as... | depth 5 m | reverse complement strand
GCCCTGCCCTCCAGCAGATCCGGGCGCCGCTCCAGCGTGCGACCCAGTGCCTGCTTGAGGCGCCAACGGCGAATCCGCTCGTGATCGCCGCTCAACAAAACCTCCGGTACCGCCTGCTCCCGATAATTCTCCGGGCGGGTGTAGTGCGGGCAATCCAGCAAACCGTCGGCGAAGGAATCCTCCTGCGCCGACAGCACATGGCCCAAAACACCCGGCAACTGCCGGATCACCGCGTCCATGACCACCATGGCCGCCAGCTCGCCACCTGAGAGCACGTAATCGCCGATGGATAACTCCTCGTCGACCTCGCGCTCGATCAGGCGCTCGTCAATGCCTTCATAGCGCCCCGCAATCAACACCAGGGCGGACTCCCGCGCCAGGCTGACCGCCTTGCAATGATCAAACCTGCGCCCCTGGGGAGACAGGTAGATCACCCGCGCCGGCTGCCTCGCCTGAGCCCTGGCAGCGCGAATCGCCTGCTCGAGAGGCGCCACTTTCATCACCATACCGGGGCCGCCGCCAAACGGGCGATCGTCCACCGTGCGGTGGCGGTCTTCGGTGAAGTCCCTGGGGTTGCTGTGGCTCAGGCCCACCAGCCCCTGCTGCACCGCGCGCCCGGTTATGCCGTGCTCGCTGACCGCGCTGAACATCTCCGGAAACAGGCTCACCAAAGCAATATGCATGTGTGCCACCCGCCTCCTGTGAACGGCTCCTAGTCTTCCAGGAACCAGTCCACCTCGATCCGTCCCGACTCCTCGTCCACCTGCCGCACCGTAGTGCCGGGCAGCCAGGGAATGAGCCGTTCCCGCTGGTCGATACTGCCCTCACAGGGCTTCACCACCAGCACATCGTTTGCTCCGGTCTCGATCAGGTAGTCGACTGCGCCGAGCAACACCTGTCCGTTATCCGTATGACACCACACCTGCAAACCCTGCAGCTGGTGCCAGTAGTAATCGCCCTCTTCGAGCTCGGGCAACGCGTTGCTGGCAACGCTCACCTCCAGCCCCTGAAAGCTCTCGGCAAGATCGCGATCATCAACACCGCGAATATGGGCCACCAGCCCCTTGCCCTGCCTGCGCCCGCCATCGAACTCGATGGTTTCACAAGCGCCGCGCCGCTGCACCTTGAACCCACTGAACTCGAGGAAATTCTCCATCGGCTCAGTGTATGAGTGAATCCTTACCCAGCCCTTGATGCCATAACAGCCGGTTATACGGCCGATGACCAGGCGCTCAGCGGCCTCACTCATGCCCGGCGACGCTGGCTCAGGCCGCTGCTGCGCCCGCTTCCTTGACCAGCTTGGCCACGCGATCGGACAGCTGTGCGCCCTGGCTCTGCCAAAACGCGACGCGCTCGGCGTCGACATTGAGACGCACTTCCTGACCACGGGCGACCGGGTTGAAGAAGCCCACGCGCTCGATGAAACGACCGTCGCGTGACTTGCGGCTGTCAGTCACCGTCAGATGATAGAAAGGGCGCTTCTTGGCACCACCACGAGAAAGACGAATTGTTACCATATTCCGTAATTTCCTGAAAATGAGTCGGGATCTGCGGCTAACCTGCCGCCTCATCCACGACAAACACCGGCACTACGGCCGCAAAGGTGGCGTATCATACGGAACTTCGGCAGGTTTTGAAAGCCCCGCACAGCGGAATTTTTCAAGGATTCTGCGGGCTTACCGGAAGGGGAAGCCACCCCCACCGCCGCCGCCCGGCGGCATCATGCCACCGAGGCCGCGCATCATGCGCTCCATGCCGCCACCCTTCATCTTTTTCATCATTTTCTGCATTTGCTTGTGCTGCTTGAGCAGGCGATTGAGGTCCTGCACCTGGGTACCCGAACCCAGGCAGATGCGGCGCTTGCGCGAACCCGCAATCAGATCCGGGTTGCGCCGCTCCTTCACCGTCATGGAGTTGATCATGGCCTCCATGCGCGCAAACATCTTCATGTCGAGGTTCTGCTGCGCCATCTGGGCCATGTTGCCCATGCCGGGCAATTTGTCGAGCATGCCGGTGATGCCGCCCATGTTGTTCATCTGCTGCAGCTGGTCGCGAAAATCTTCCAGATCGAAACGACCGCCCTTCTTCACCTTGCGCGCGAGGCGCTCGGCTTTCTGTTTGTCGACCTTCTGCTCCGCCTCCTCGATCAGCGAGAGCACATCGCCCATGCCGAGAATACGCGAGGCCAGCCGGTCCGGGTGGAAGGGGTCCAGTGCCTGGGTTTTCTCACCCACCCCCAGGAACTTGATCGGCTTGCCGGTGATGGTGCGCACCGACAGCGCGGCGCCACCACGGGTGTCAGCATCCACCTTGGTCAGGATCACGCCGGTGAGCGGCAGCGCCTCGCCAAACGCCTTCGCCGTGTTGGCCGCATCCTGACCGGTCATGGCATCGACCACGAACAGGGTTTCCACCGGCTGGGTGACCCGGTGCAGCTCAGCAATCTCGGCCATCATGGCCTCGTCGACCGCCAGACGACCCGCGGTATCCACAATCAGCACATCGCTGAAACGGATGCGGGCGTGCTCCATGGCGGCGCGGGCAATCTCCACCGGCGCCTGCTGAGCGTCGCTGGGAAAGAAGTCGACACCGACCTCCGCCGCCAGGGTCTCCAGCTGCTTGATCGCCGCCGGGCGATACACGTCGGCGCTCACCACGGTGACAGATTTCTTGTCGCGCTCCTTCAGCAGACGTGCCAGCTTGGCGACCGAGGTGGTCTTGCCCGCCCCCTGCAGGCCGGCCATCAGAATGATTGCCGGCGGCTGCGTGGCGAGGTTCAGACCCTCGTTGGCGGTGCCCATCACCGCCTCCAACTCAGCCTGCACGATGCGCAGGAACGCCTGACCCGGACTCAGGCTCTTGCTGACCTCCTGCCCCAGGGCGCGTTGCTTCACCGCCTCAACAAAATCCTTGACCACGGGCAGCGCAACGTCAGCCTCCAGCAGCGCCATGCGCACTTCGCGCAGCGTTTCCTGAATGTTGTCCTCAGTCAGGCGCGCCTTGCCAGTAATGGCGCGCAAACTCTGGGACAGGCGATCGGACAGACTATCGAACATCAGCGGAACTCTCGGCAGCAGGCGGCCACTATTGCCAATGGCCGGACAAATCGGTACAAAGGTGCGCAGTATACGCCACCCGGGTCCAAGCCCCAACCATGCCACTGCCACTGCTCGCCATTGCTGCCGCGCTGCTCTACCTGGCAGCCGCGGGGCTGCACCTGATGCACATCCTGCAGCGCAAGCCGCGCCTCAGCACCTCGGTCATTGCGCTGGGCGCCATTGCGCTGGTGTGCCACGCTCTGGTGGCGTGGTCGAGCATTTTCGACGAGCACAGCGTGCACCTGGGCCTCTACCGCATCCTCGCGCTCATCTCGTTTGTCATCAACCTTGCCTGCATCTCCTGGCTGGTGCGCTGGCCGCTGCAGAACCTGCTGATTGTGCTGCTGCCACTGTCCGCCTCCACGGTGCTGATTTCAGCCTTTGCACCGCAGACCGGTACCACGCCCGAGGCACTCGGCCACGGCCTGCTGCTGCATATTGCGTCCTCCATTCTGGCCTATGCGGTACTGACCCTCGCCGCGGTGCAGGCCGTATTGGTCGCGATACAGGACCGGCAACTGAAACAACACCGCGCCACCGGCATTGTCAGCTTCCTGCCGCCGCTGCAACTCATGGAAACCATGCTTTTTGAGCTGGTGTGGATGGGGGTAGTACTGCTCACTGTGGCCATTGCCACCGGCTTCCTCTTCGTCGACGATTTCTTTGCCCAGCACCTGGTGCACAAAACCGTTCTGACGCTGGTTGCCTGGATCATCTACTCCACGCTTCTCTGGGGCCGCTACCAACTCGGCTGGCGCAGCCAGACCGCGGCGCGCTTCACCATTGGCGGCTTCCTGCTGCTGATGCTGGCTTTTCTCGGCTCCAAACTGGTTCTGGAACTGTTACTGCAGCGCGGATAACCTTGCCCCGGGCGCAGAATCTCTCCCCGGCACTGCCCGCTGTCATATGGACGTGAGGGATGAATCACAGGGGTTGCCCCCACCTGCCTTTTTCTTCAAGATACCCAGTCCGCTCACGCCAAAGGTTCGCCCCCGCTTTGAACGAAGCCCCGCTGGGTCTCCTGTCGTCCATTCTGGTTGTTCTCATTCTTTTGTCTGGTTTCTTTTCCAGCTCGGAAACCGGCATGATGTCCCTCAACCGATACCGGCTGAAGCACCTCAGGAAACAGAGGCATCGCGGCGCGCGTCGTGCCAGCAAATTGCTGGAACGACCTGATCGCCTGATCGGCCTGATCCTGATCGGCAACAATCTGGTCAACATCCTGGCCTCGGCCATCGCCACGGTTATCGCCATACGTCTGTGGGGCGATGCCGGCATCGCCATCGCCACCATCTGCCTTACCCTGGTGATACTGGTGTTCGCCGAAATCACGCCCAAGACCATCGCAGCGCTCTACCCGGAACGCGTCGCCTTCCCTGCCAGCGTCATTCTGCTGCCCTTGATGAAGGCCATGTACCCGGTAGTGTGGCTGGTGAACGGTGTGACCAATGGCCTGCTGCGCCTGCTCGGGGTCGACGCGGGCGCCGCCAAAGAGGAGCATGTGTCCTCCGAGGAATTGCGCACCATCGTCACCGAGGCGGGCGCGCTGATTCCGCCGCGCCACCGCGGTATGCTGCTGAACATTCTCGATCTGGAGGAGGTCTCCGTCGACGATGTGATGGTGCCGCGCAATGACGTCTACGGCATCGACCTTGACGACAGCGACGACGAGATTCTGCGCTGCCTGCAAGCCTCAACGCACACCCGCCTGCCCGTGTGGCGCGACGACATCAACAATATTGTCGGCGTGCTGCACCTGCGCAACCTCAGCCGGGTGATCGACAAGCACGGGCTGGACCGGGGCGCCCTCGAGCGTGAAATGGACGACTCCTACTTCATCCCCGAAAGTACGCCGCTGCACACGCAATTGCTGCACTTCCAGAAGAACAAGCTGCGCCTTGCGATTGTGGTGGACGAATACGGCGAAGTGATGGGCATTGTCGCCCTGGAAGATATCCTCGAAGAGATCGTCGGCGAATTCACATCGCGCATGAGCGACACCGGGGACAGCATTTTCGCCCAGCGCGACGGCAGCTATATCATTGCCGGCAACGCCAACCTGCGCGACGTCAACAAGGCGCTGGACTGGGACCTGCCCACCGACGGGCCCAAGACCCTGAGTGGTCTGATTCTGGAATACCTGGAGTCATTCCCCGCGGGCAACGCCTGCCTGGCGATCGCCGGTTACCGGCTGGAGATTCTGGAGTTGCAGGGCAACGTGGTGCAGTCGGTGCTCGCTTCAGCCGTTGACGCCAAAGGCAAAACCCGACACTGATTAGCGCAGCCGCGGCTTGTCATCCGCCAGGCGCCGTTCAGCGGCGCGCAGCAACATGTCACGCTTCTGCTGCGGGCTGGCCATGAACCACTCGGTAATTTCATCGGCGCTGCGATAGCAGCCCAGGCAAATATCGTCCTCATCCAGCAAACAGACCGAGATGCAGGGCGACGCGGGTTCGTCCTGCGCCATCACGCCTGCTCCTGCAGGCCGCGCAGGAAACGCGCCGCATTCTGCACATAGTGTTCGGCATTGAGACCCACCGCCGCCTGCTCTTCGGCGGAAAACTGCCGCTTCACTTTCGCTGGCGCACCCAGTACCAGGCTGCCATCCGGGATTTCCATACCTTCCGTCACCAGCGCTCCCGCGCCTATCAGGCAGTTCCGCCCCACTTTCGCCCCGTTGAGCACGATAGCACCGATACCCACCAGCGCCCCATCGCCGATCGTGCAACCGTGCAGCATGGCCTTGTGGCCAACGGTGACGTTGGCGCCGACGACGGTCGGGAATCCCGGGTCCGCGTGCAGCACGGCGCCGTCCTGAATGTTGCTCCCGGAGCCCACTTCAATGCGTTCCGCATCACCGCGCAATACACAGCTGAACCACACACTGCTGTTCTCGTGCAGGGTGACATCTCCAATAACGGCCGCATTGGGCGCAATAAAGTGCCCGCCGCCGACCAGCGTTACCGACTGCCCATCGAGGCTGTACTTCATTCCATGCTCTCCTTGAATGTCGACACATCCAGCTCTGCCTGCAGGCCCAGGTTGACCAGCTGCAACAGTGCGCGGGCCGATGTGCCCCATACCGTATCATGCGGCAGGCGAAAATGTGGCACTGGCAGTGCCTGACCGCTGGTGGGTTCGTCCATATAGCGTACGTGCCAGCCTGCAGGGTTGGTAAAACAATCCAGCCGCGGCAATATCAACTCGGCAACTTCACCGGGGTCCGCGCGCAGTGACAGCGAGGCAGGAATTATCGCTACACAGGGATGGATAGTATAACCGCTGCGCGTAAGCAGGGGCGGCAACTCCCCCAAGGGGCACACCGCTTCGGGCGGGCACGCCACCTCCTCGAAGGCCTCGCGCAGGGCGGTATCCCAGGGGCCGGCATCGTGCACTTCCCGCTTGCCACCGGGAAATGCGATTTCACCCGGGTGTAAAGGCAAATGCAGGGCTCGCCTGCCCAGCAGCACACGGGGATTCTCCTCGTCGGTCAGCGCCACCAGCACCCCCGCCTGACGCCCGCTGCCGGCCCAGGGCGCGCGCAGCATGGGCAAGGCCTGCCGCAACCGCTCAAACAGCTGCGCGGACGTGCTCACGAACTAAACACCCTCGGCCTGCCCCGCGTAAAAGTCATCTGCAAACTCCGCCAGCCGGCCCTGCTCGATTGCGGCGCGAATACCGGCCATGTGGTTCTGGTAATAACGCAAATTGTGCAGGGTGTTGAGCTGCGAGCCGAGTATCTCATTGCACTTGTCGAGGTGATGCAGGTAGGCGCGGGAAAAGTTCTGGCAGGTGTAGCAATCGCAGTGCTCATCCAGCGGCAAGGTGCTGGTTTTGTGCCGGGCATTGCGCAGCTTGAGCACCCCCCGGGAGGTGAAAATGAAACCGTTGCGTGCGTTGCGGGTGGGCATCACGCAGTCAAACATATCCACGCCGCGCAGCACGCCCTGCAGCAAGTCGGAGGGTGTGCCCACGCCCATGAGGTACCGCGGCTTATGTGTCGGCAGGCTGTACTGCAGAGCCTCCAGCACCGCGATCATATCCTCCTTAGGTTCCCCGACCGAAAGCCCGCCGATGGCGTAACCGTCGAAACCGATGGCCTCCAGCCCGGCCAGGGATTCGGCGCGCAGGCTCTCATACATCCCCCCCTGAACAATGCCGAACAGAGCAGCTGCGCTATCGCCATGTGCCGTGCGGCTGCGCTGCGCCCAGCGTAAGGACAGCTCCATGGACGCACGCGCCTCCGCCTCCGTTGCCGGATACGGTGTGCACTCGTCAAAGATCATCACGATATCGGAACCCAGCTTGCGCTGGATTGCCATCGAGGTTTCCGGATCGAGAAACACTTTGGATCCGTCCACCGGCGACTGAAAACGCACCCCCTGCTCGGAAATCTTGCGCATGGCGCCCAGACTGAACACCTGGAAGCCGCCTGAATCCGTGAGGATGGGCCCATTCCAGCCCATAAAGTCGTGCAGGTCGCCGTGCTGCTCAATGATGTCGGTGCCCGGCCGCAGCCAGAGGTGGAACGTATTACCCAGAATGATCTCGGCGCCCACCGCATGAATATCGCGCGGCAGCATGCCTTTGACGGTACCGTAAGTGCCCACCGGCATGAACGCCGGGGTTTCCACGGTGCCACGCGGAAAGGTGAGACGACCGCGGCGCGCTGCGCCATCGGTGCCCAACTGTTCAAACTGCATATGGCACGCGCGGCTCATCGTGGCCCCACGGCATCGGGCTGAGGCGTCAGGAACATGGCATCCCCGTAACTGAAAAACCGGTAGCGCTGCTCAATCGCCTCCCGGTAGGCGGCGAGGATCGCCTCGCGGCCGGAAAAAGCGCTGACCAGCATCAACAGCGTCGACTCCGGCAAATGAAAGTTGGTGATCATGGCGTCAACGACCTGAAAGCGGTAACCGGGATAAATGAAGATTTGGGTGTCGCCGGTTTGCGGTGCCACGCGGCCGCGACCGCAGGCGGCAGACTCCAGCGAACGCACTGCGGTGGTACCCACCGCCACCACGCGACCACCGCGGGCGCGGGTCGCCTCTACCGCAGCGCACAGGGCGGCATCCACCTCCAGGTACTCGGCGTGCATGTGATGGTCGCGGATATTGTCGACTCTTACCGGCTGAAACGTGCCGGCCCCCACATGCAGAGTGACCGTGCCGCGCTCGATACCCGCGGCGTCAAGCTGGTCAAGCAGAGCCTGCGTAAAGTGCAGGCCCGCCGTGGGCGCGGCAACGGCACCGGCACGCTCCGCGTAAACTGTCTGATAGCGCTCCTGGTCGGCGGCCTCATCGGCCCTTTCTATATAGGGCGGCAAAGGCATGTGCCCGATATCTGCCAGTATGGCGTGCAGCGGAACGCCGGGCGGCGATAACAGCTTGAACAGTGCTCCGTCCCTTCCGGTCACTGTAAGTTGCAGCGGGCCGGGGGCCTCACCGGGCTGGGCGGAAAGGTGGATCACTCCCCCGGGCCTGGGCGACTTGCTGCTGCGGATATGGGCCAGCGCCGTATGCTCACCGGTAACACGCTCGATGAGTATTTCCACCCGGCCTCCGGTGGCTTTCCGCCCCCAGAGCCGCGCTGGAATCACCCGCGTATTATTGAATACCAGCAGGTCACCGGGCTGCAGGCAGCCGGGCACATCCGTAAAAGCCAAGTGACGCGTGGCCCCGGAGGCGCCGTCAAGTGCCAGCAACCGGCTGGCGCTGCGGTCCTGCAGCGGATACTGGGCGATCAGCTCCGGTGGCAGTGCGTAGTGGAATTCGTCAAGTTGCATCGAAATAAAAAAAGCCGGCCTCAAGCCGGCTCCCTGCTCCGCGTGGACGCTCAGGCTTCGGCATCGCCTTCCGCCGCGGGTGCCTCTGCCTCGGCAGTCGCTTCCTCGGTCGCTTCTTCGGTTGCCTCCTCTGCGGGTGCTTCCACCGGCTTCGGTGCCGGCGCTTTCACCAGGCCTTCAGCAGACAGAATCCGCACTTTTTCCTCGCCGTTGACCGGCTTGCGGTTGGCATCTTTCACTGCGTAGCGCTCGTCACCACGCTGGAAAATGCTGTACTCGTCCGTCTTCTTGACCAATTTCATTGCCATGCTCTTTTCTCCTTCGATACTCAGAATGTCGGCCCCGGAGGCGCCACCCATGCCCGCGCGGCAATCCGCACAAGCCGGGCGAAGTCTACCCGCAAACCGCCTGAAGGTTAAGGAAAATCATTGCAGGAACAGCGCGGGTTGCTATAATCGCGCCCTCTCCACGGGCTGCCCTGCGGCACCCGCACTCTCTGCCGGAGTGGTGAAATTGGTAGACACAGGGGATTCAAAATAAGCAAGCTGTTTTGTATCCCAGGTAAAAATCTGTAAGCTTGCACTCAGTGCCAGAGTGATGAAATTGGTAGACATGGGAGATTCAAAATCTCCTGCCTGCAAGGGCGTGCCGGTTCGAGTCCGGCCTCTGGTACCATCCCTCCACTTTTTAAGCGCAACGGATTATTTTCCACCCCAGTTCCTAGAAAACGTCATGGGATACACCTGGGATACAAGCTGGAACAACCTCCCTCAACTTTGAGTAATCCGGGCAGCCCCAATTTACGGGAACCAAATTTCCCGGGCCTCGCGACACTCGCGACCTAACACCTAACGGCCGAAAAGTTTCTACTTTTTCATAGCTGTCCCAAGGTGGTCCATGAAAGAAGCGGAGAACATAGAAATACTTTTAAATCTATTGGTTAGGAGGAATGGCGAAGAGCGAGGGATTCGAAACTTCACAGGGTGATTTTGACTCCCGCGAATGCCCTTCAATGCCCCAAAAATCAAAGGCTTAGAAAAATGGGGTGGGCATTGGATGGCATGTGAGGGCGGTGGCGTGGTCCCATGGTGGCCCCATGCTCACATGGCCTAACCCGGTCTCGGTTGACTTGCTGGATCTACAGGCATGTGCTTTGACATATGCCACATGAACCAAATGATATTCGAATGCCTAGTTCTGAACGTCATGTACGCCTCTTTCGCAATGGGCGAAACCAAGCCCTACGCATCCCTCGCGAGTTCGAGTTGGAGGGTTAGGAAGCGCTCATCCACAAGGAAGGTGATCGGCTAATCGTGGAACCTATCCGTAAAGGTAGGCTGCTGGCGCTGCTAGCTTCTATGGATTCCCTGGCTGAGCCCTTCCCCGATATCGATGATGACCTGCCTCCACTGGATGACGTGCAGCTATGAGTCGATCCCTGAGGTGTTTACTGGATACCAACATCCTGGCCGACCTTGTTCGCCATCCGCAAGGCGTGGTAGCAGCACAGATCACAAGGGAAGGCGAGGATACTGTCTGCACCAGCATCATTGTGGCTGCAGAACTCCGCTATGGCGCAATCAAGTTAAACTCAGAAAAACTTGCAGAACGCATTGACATCATCCTTTTGGCACTGGAAATTCTGCCACTCAAAACACCCGCCGACCACGAGTACGCATCATTACGCCATCACCTCACGCGCACAGGAACGTCCGTTGGACCAAATGATCTCCTGATTGCTGCACGTGAGAGGTGGCCCCAGAAATCTGAACAGCGCTATGAGTGGATTGCCTGCCTGACTTAGGGCATCGTATTGCCCGATATCAGGAGATCACAATGGCTAGAAGACCTCGCCGCAATCACAAACCTCAATTCAAGGCCAAGGTGGCACTGGAGGCCCTCAAGGGCGAGCAGACCATGGCAGAGCTCGCTGAGCGTTTCGATGTTCACCCGAATCAGATCACCCAGTGGAAGACACAGCTTCTGGAGCGATCCGCAGATGTGTTTGACGGAGGAGAATCCAAGGAGCCGCCGGTGGATGTGAAGACGCTTCACGCCAAAATCGGTGAGTTGACACTGGAAAACGATTTTTTAGAAAGCGCGCTCACCAAGGCGGGATTGCTGAGCGAAAAACGATGATCGACCGCGACCACAAACTACCCATCAGTCGGCAGGCCAAACTGCTGGATATCAGCCGAGGCACGGTGTATTACCAGCCCAGGCCAATCAGCCCCCGCGATCAGATATTGATGAACCGCATCGACCGGCTGCATCTGGAACTACCGTTTGCTGGTGCCCGGATGCTACGGGATCTGCTGCGCCAAGAGGGCCACAAAGTGGGCCGATCCAAGGTCGGGCGACTGATGCGACTCATGGGCATTGAAGCTCTGTACCGCAAACCCAAGACCACGAAGCGGCATCCTGGGCACAAGGTCTATCCGTACCTGCTCCGGAATCTGGCGGTAACTCGACCCAATCAAGTGTGGGCGATGGATATTACGTATTTGCCGATGGCTCGTGGCTTCGTCTACCTGGCTGCCGTTGTGGACTGGTTCTCCCGGTGTGTGCTGTCCTGGAAGGTCTCGACCACCATGGATACCCACTTCTGTTTGGAGGCCGTTGAGGAGGCCATGGAGCTGCATGGTAAGCCGGAAATCATGAACACCGACCAGGGCAGTCAGTTCACCAGTATGGCCTTCACCGGCCTGCTTAAGGACAACGATATCCAGATCAGCATGGACGGCAAAGGTGCCTGGCGGGACAATGTGTTCGTTGAGCGACTCTGGCGATCAGTGAAATACGAAGAGGTCTACCTCCATGCCTACGACACTGTCTCGGCGGCCAAGGCTGGACTGGATCGCTACTTCCGCTTCTACAACAGCCGCCGGCCCCACAGCAGTCTTGACCGGCAGACTCCGGATCAGTTCTACTTTGAAGCGCTGTCACTACCCATGGCAGCTTAAACCCAAGGCAGGGATCCACTTATAGAATCGGGTATTGCTGTTCAAAGAACTGGGGCCACCTCTGTGCACTCGCAAATGACATTGCAGTTATAACCGCCAATGTCGGGGGATTCTCCCGGGTGCCGGGGCTGAAAGTGGAGAATTGGCTACAGCCATAGGAGCTGGCCATACATTTGTTGTACCCAGTTTGTGAAACTCCCTCAGATATTTTGCTCACTCTCACTGAGGCCTCGCCATTGCCACCGCTAAGGTTTAAAGGGATAATTCGTCATAGTCGTACAAGCAGTAAGGTATGTGGATTGCTATGTGCTGCTGGCAGGTCATCAAGTTTAGGAAGCGCTGGTTGCCCAGGTGTGCGCTTGCAACACAACAGCCGCCATTGACTGCCAAGAACACCTGTGGAGCAGCCGCAACCAGAACGTTCTTCTCTACGGGCCCCCATGTCAAATTCCAGCTCTAAAGAACCTGAAATGACCTTTGGCTGGGCCAATGCCATGGCCCAGGCGCTGGAATCGGAGGGCCTGGACAGCCAATTGCTGTTTGAAAAATCCGACATCCCTTACCAAACCAGTGTCGATCCAAGCTCTCGTCTAAAAACTCGCAAGGCGTCAAGACTCTATCGACTGGCCGTAGAAGCCAGTGGCAACCCCAGTTTCGGTCTCAAGGTCGGCGTCTGCCTGCAGCCGATGACACTCTACACCCTGGGCTACTCGATCTTCGTTAGCAGTAACCTGCATGAAGTCTGTGAAAAGCTTGAGCGTTACTTCGAACTGGTCAGCGATAATGCATCTCACAAGCTGAGCAAGGAGGGTGATCTCTACAAACTCCATATCCAGGAAAATAACAGCGACGTCAGCCAGGAGGCAATTGACGCATGGTTGAGTTTTCTCATCAAGGTTTGCCGGGACATATACCGACCCAATTTTTCTCCCGCCCGTATCGAACTCATCAGGCCTGAACCCACGACTCACGCGGAAGATTTCCGCGCTTTTTTCCGGGCTCCAGTGGTTTTTTCAGCGGAGGAAAATGCCATTTACTTCAATAAAGAGGACCTCTTCGACCCGCTCCTCTGGGGCGACACGGAACTCGCCAGACGAATTGACGAAGTCGTAATCGAGCGCCTTGCCCGTCTCAAGAAGAATGACATTATTCGCCGGGTTGAAGCTCAAATCGTCCGATTGCTGCCTACTGGGCAATGCAGCAAAGAAAGGGTCGCCAGCGAACTCCATATGAGTCTGAGCAATCTCTACAGTAAACTGGAAAAGAAACAAACCAGCTACCAGGAGATTCTGGAGAATTTGCGTTCAAGCCTGGCCCGGCATTACATGGAACAGCAGAACCTGCCCATTACCCAGATTACCTATCTGCTGGGTTTTTCTGACACCAGCAACTTCTCCCGTGCATTTCGTCGCTGGACGGGCGAATCCCCCAGCGAATACCGAAGGAACGCGGAGTTGTGCCGCGATTGAGCCAGCGGCGCAGGCCCCTTGTTCACCAAGAGCATCAACAGCCTGTCCAACCAGGCCAAGTCCCGTATAACATCAGCATCCTGAAGCCCATATGCGGGTTTTCAGGGCCGCCTGGATACCATCCGCACGGCCCCCACACTGATGTTACATCGAATAGCTGATTTCCAGGCCAACAGTTCTGCCCTTGGACATAGGCGCGAGAGTACCGCCCAGGGGGACAGGCCCCAGGTTGGCTGGCAGTGGTGTATCTCCGCCATGGCTGACTTCATTCAGAAGATTCCGGCCATAGAGCGAGACAGTCCACCTTTCGTCAGCCGTATGGAAATCAATACCTGCTTCAACCATTTCCAGCGAGTTCAACCTGCCAAAGTTATTATCTGGAACGCGGGATTCATCCCGATAGGCATAGCTGAGCCTGGATACCATATAGCCGTGCTCTCCCAGATCGGTGTCCAGATTAAGAGCCAGGCTATACGTCCATTCTGGCACGCGCGGCAATTTAAGGTTCTTGTCCTTGCCGTCAATTACCCCGTCACCGTTGAGATCAAACTTCACTTCGCTATAGCTCGCATCGGTATAACCCACCGAGGCTATGGCCACGAGATTGCTCAACAAACTGAAGGTCGCGTCGAATTCCACACCCCAGATCTCAGCGTCCGCGCTGTTTCGTATCAACTGGACCAAACCTGCGTTAGGATCAGCAAGTATGATTTCACGCTGCATATCAGCCACTTCCGTGAAGAAGACCGCAGCGTTGAATCGCGCCTTGCCATCGAGAAGTGTGCCCTTATAGCCAACCTCGAAGTTGCTGACCTCTTCCTCGTCGAACGGCCCTGGGCCAAAATTGACGGTGTCCAGTGCTGTATTACGCACGTTGTATCCACCAGAGCGATAGCCCACGCTCCAACTACCATAGATTATTTCCTCGGCTGAAAGGAAATAGGTAAGACCCAGCTTGGATGACCAGTTACTCCATGTATCCTCATCACGAAAATCAATGGGACAAGTACCATTAACAACACTACAAGGGCTGTTCACATTTAGAGGCAGTGAAGCGATTTCCACTTCTTTCTTTTCCCGGGTGTAGTTCAGCCCCGCATTTACGACCAAGGATTCCGTGAGGTCATAGTCAATGGCGCCAAACCAGGCGTAGCTATCGGTTTTTTGTATTCCGCCGCCGCTCTGTGTCTGTGCGGGTGAGTTATCAGGCGTCAGGACGCCCAGCAAGTAACGTTCTTCACCATACTTCAGGTCATTGGTGAAATAGTAAAGGCCAGTGGTTACGTTAACTGAATCGTAAAACCGACCTGTATAGCGAAGTTCTTCGCTGTATTGCTCAGCATCGATATCAGTGGACAAGTGGAACACGGGAACCGGCTGAGAGTCGACATCGGTAAGAGCCTGTCCATCGTAAGCGCGCCAACCAAAGATATTGGTAATCACGCCATCGCCAAAATCGACATCCCAATTTATCTGGGAAGTAAAGAAATCCTTTGTGCTATCGAGAAAGCCTTTCTCATCATTAGAGTACTTGAAACCATACCGACTGAAATTGACCGGAGTGCCTGGAATACCCTGCCCATTGGTATGGCTCTGTGTTGCAGGCCCATCTGCATTGATCTCCGCGTATTCGTAGCTCAGCAGCACTTCCAGAGTATCGCTGGGGGTCCATATAAGCGAGGGACGTAACAACTTCTGTTCATTGCCTCCACCATTTTCGCCGTTGAACTCGTTTACAAACCAGCCATCGTCCTTGTTGTAATACCCCGATATCTTGGCGCCAAGGGTATCGGTAAGCGGGCCGCCCACGGAGAGATTGGCGTAAGAATTCAGCCCGCCATCACCATTGGGATTACCATCAACCGCAACGCGTGCCGCGAACTCCAAATTGTCACCGGGCTTTTTGTGGTCAAGGAGTACCGCACCGCCGGTGACATTACGACCAAATAGAGTGCCTTGAGGTCCACGCAGAACTTCAATTTTCTCAAGGTCGAAGGTGTCCATTATTACGCCGAAAGTGGTGCCGAGATATACCCCATCGATGAAAATGCCCACGGTAGGGTCAATTGTCGGTATTGAACTGTAGATACCCAACCCGCGAATTGTAAAGTTGGCCGTACCCTTTACCGAACCAACATCATCCAGGGAGACGTTGGGCATGCCCACCGACAGGTTGGTAAGATCCCGAACCTTCAACGTGTCTATCTGATCGGCGCCATATGCAGTGACCGCTACCGGCACGTCCTGCATGGACTCGTCGCGCTTGCGCGCAGTGACGACAACTTCCTCGAGAAGCACTGACCGGGAGCGACTGGGTATCTCCTGTGCCAGCGCCGATGGCACGGTAACCGACGCGGCCACAGTAGCTACGATAAGAGAAACGGGATTCAATTTAAAAGCTCGCTGTAACATACTCATACTCCAATTATCATTAAAAGGTACTGCAGCCGACTATTCCTTTACTGCATCTCAATAGTCATTTGGCCTGCATGACTGACGCCGCATCGAGACGCAGGCAACGTCCATTCATGTAGCCGTTTTCCACCAGGAAAGCACAGGCGTGGGCGAATTCGTTGACATCTCCCATGCGCTTGGGCGCCTCGACCTGTTCGATCAGGGAGTTCACGACCTTTTCACCCAGGGACATCACCAGCGGAGTGCCGAACAGACCTGGCGCGATGGAATTCACGCGGATACCCAGCGGACCCAGTTCTCTGGCGGCCGGCATATTGATACCGTTAACGCCCGCTTTGGAACTGGCATAACCAGACTGACCTATCTGTCCCTCGAAGGCTGCCCCTGATGACACGTTGATGACCACGCCCCGCTCACCACTCGCATCGGTATCGTTTAATGCCATTTTCTCTACACACTTGGCCATCACGTTAAACACACCATTCAGATTGACATTGATCACATTGGCGTACCTCGCCAGCCCACTGGCCTTACCCTCTCGATCAAGGATTTTGCATGGCTGCGGAATACCGGCGGCATTTATATCGATATGGATTGCGCCAAACCTGGCGATGATTTCCGCGATTGCACTATCGATGCTCGCCTCACTGGTAACGTCCGTCTTGCAGAACAGGGCATTGTCTTGACCCAGTTCTTCCACCAGTGACTGTCCTGCGTCCTCATTCAGATCGAGTAGCGCCACTCGTGCTTGTTTCTCTTTCACCATGAACTGCGCGGTTGCCTTCCCAAGTCCGGATGCGCCACCAGTGATTACAACAATCTTCCCCTTGAGCTCCATTCCACTTATCCTTTACCGTTATTTGAAGGCCGAGATGCCAGTGAGCCCACGAGCAATCAAAAGTTTCTGAATTTCCGTGGTGCCATCGGGTATAGGGCTGATGATTGCCTCCCGTGCCAGTCGCTCGACCACGAACTCCTTGGTTACGCCATTACCACCGTGTATCTCGACCGCATCCCGGGTTGCGGTGACTGCGATTTCGGTGCCGTACCACTTGGCCATGGAGCACTCCACGTCAGCTCTCTGGTCAGCCTGGACCATACTCATTGCTCGATGCGCCAACAGACGTCCGGCATCAATCTTGGTGGCCATAGAGGCGATTTTGTCTGCGATCAACTGATGTCCGGCAATCGGTTTACCGTGCTGGCTCCGCTCCTGGGCGTACTTGATCGCCTCGTCCATGGCGCGGCGCGCGACGCCGATTCCCCACATCGCCATGTGGCAACGGGCATACTCAAACGACTTGAGCGTATTTTTCAGCCCTGCCCCCTGCTCCCCCACTGTGTTGCTTACGGGCACTCGCACATCCGAAAGAAAGATCTGGGCGGTGGACTGGCCGTTAAGAGCCAGCTTCTTTATACCTTTGACGTCATAGCCATGTTCTTCGCGATCGATAAGAATATGGCTGAGCTCACCCTCACCGGTTCGACAGGTGCAGACAAAAAGATCGGAATACTCTCCGTTGGTTATCCAGGTCTTTTCGCCGTTGATCACCCAGTGGTCACCGTCGCGCACAGCACGAGTCTTCACCGCCGCCACATCCGAGCCGACATCAGGTTCCGAGATTCCCATCGCAACAAATTTGTCGCCATTGATCAGATCCCGCAGGTATCTCTCCTTGATTTCTTCTGATGCCAGTCGATCGAGCATCATTGCACCGATACAATTGATAAAGCCGGGAATGGCGATATCCAGCGAGGTATAAGCGACCTCTTCAAAAACGATCAGGTGCGTGAGCCAATCCATGCCAAACCCGCCCCATTCTTCTGAATGGGGGGCCTTGATCAATCCATACGTGGTGAGTGACTGCATCCACTCCTGCATTTTTTCGCGTGGAATAAAATCTTCGCCGTGCGCACGAAACGCGGGCTCAACTTCTTTATCGAGATACTTTCGCAGATTCTCGATCACCATGGACTGTTCTTCACTGAGTGCAAAATTCATTTTTTCTTCCTTCCTTACTTTGCGAAAATATTGACTACTGCCGTAGCTTCTTCCACACCAACAATACCGCCGCCATTCTCCTGTAGAGCAATGCGCGCGTCGGCCACCTGCCGCTTCCCGCACTCTCCGCGCAGTTGGCTAACCAGTTCATAGACCTGGCCAAGTCCTGTGGCGCCAATGGGATGTCCCTTGGATTCCAGCCCACCCGAAGGATTTATGGGGATCCGTCCTCCAACAGTGAAATCACCGCGCTCAGCAGCCGGGCCAGCTTCGCCGAAGGGTGCCAGCTGCAGATTTTCAGCCTGTATGATTTCCCCCATGGCCGTGGCATCATGAACCTCGGCTACATCGATATCTTTGGGGGATACCCCGGCCGCTTCATAGGCGTCCACGGCTGCAAGTGCTGTTAAGTGATTCCTGTAATCCGTCGACTCCCGACTGGTTCCCGACCGCACAACACTGGCCAGAAGACGCACAGCGCGGCCAGCGTCACCCCTGAGGCGTTTCATCCCGGCTGCGTTGCATAGCACCGCGGCGGCGGCACCATCGGATATCGGGGCGCACATCGGAAGCGTCAGCGGATAAGTGATTGGCGGGGCTGCCAGTACCTCATCCACGGTGTATGCATTCCTGTACTGTGACATGGGATTGTGTACGGAATGATTGTGATTCTTGGCCGATACCGCGGCGATCTGCCTTTGCGTAGTCCCAAAGGTCTTCATGTGCTGACGACAGAAGGCAGCGTACACATCCATGAACATGCTGTACGGTTTGGGCGACTGCGAACCCTCTGGCACCGTAATGTCGCCACCTAGTTGCAGCAGAAGATTGCGGTTAGCCTCCACGGTCTCAACATCCCAGGCAGAGTCGAAGGCCGCAAACATCTTGCTCTTGTCCGCAATGTTCATTTTTTCTGTGCCCACGGCCAGGGCGATGTCACAGCTACCCGCCCGGATTGCCTGAGCAGCGAGATACAGCGCAGAAGACGCGGATGCGCAGGCGCCTTCCACGTTAAATATCGGAATGCCCTCGAAACCCATCGACCGTAACGCAATCTGGCCAGGTATCATGTCCTGACCCTGCAGAAAACCAACCACGCATGAAGCAAAGAAGGCCTGGCGCACATCGCTGCTTTCAGCTCCCGCATCTGACAGGGCCTGTTCAACAGCTTGCCGGGTAAGATCCTTGTAGCTGCTCTCGAGATGACGCCCAAATGGTGTCATTCCGACGCCGGCAATATAGATCTCGCTCATGTCCTTCTCCTCTCAATTACTAATCGCGACTGGGCTATCTGACCGCTCCAAAAGCATCTTTCAACGGCCCTGAAAGCGCGGCTTGCGCTTGTCTGCGAAGGCTTCAAGGCCCTCGCGCATATCCCAAGAGCGCATATGACGGCGAAACTCGAACTGCTCATGTAACAGTGCATCGTCACGTGTTTTGTCCATGCATTGATTGGCAACTGTCTTCATGCGTTGCATCGCAATGGGACTGTTTCCAGCGATATGCTCTGCCAGTTTCTGTGCTGCTTCCTCAAGTTCTGCTGCGGGAACCACCTCATTGACAAAGCCGTAGGTTTTCATTTCGGAAGCCGACAGGCTCTTGCCGGTAAGCAGCAAGTACTTGGCGACATTGTGGGGTACGATGCGCGGCAATACCGCGGCCCCGCCGGCGCCTGGATACACGCCAAAGTTGGCATGCGCGTCACCGATCACAGCATCTTCTGAGGCAATGACGATGTCCGCACACATGGCGGTCTCCAGCCCACCTGCGAGAGTAATGCCGTTAAGTGCGGCGATTACGGGTTTAGGGAAATTCCTCAGTGGATTCAGAACGTTGTCACATAGCCGATCCAGAAGGTCTTGCTCACCGGGGTCGACATCGAGACTTTCCATCACACCTTTGAGGTCTGCCCCCGCGCAGAATGCTGGGCCGGTACCGGTAATCACCAATACACGCACACTGTCATCAGACGCGATCTGTGGCAGCAAGTGCTCATACTTGCTTACCATATCAGCATCAATTGAGTTCATCGCCTTGGGGCGATTCAGTCTCAGCCAGGCGACAGATCCACGCTGGCTGTAAACAATCACTTCTTCGCTCATATCTTTCTCTCCTTGTTTTCTTGATCCAGGCGCTGCATCAGCCGACCTCGCGACCCGCGCCCCTCCAGTACTTATCCCTGACCTTGCGCCGCAAGACCTTGCCAACCGGGCTAAGCGGCAGTTCATCGACGAAGCGCAGACTTTTCGGCGCCTTGTAGCTACCGAGACGGTCCTTGACAAATGCCATCAGCGTCCGTTCATCAATCGTTGCGCCCTTCTGCAGTATCACTTCGGCGTGAACCGCCTCACCCCACTCCTCATGGGGCACACCAACCACCGCTGACATAAATACGGCTTCATGCGCATGCAGGGCAGACTCGACCTCATTCGCGTAGACATTGAAGCCTCCGGAGATAATCAGGTCTTTCTTGCGATCAACGAGGTAAGTAAATCCTTGCTGATCGACGTAGGCCATGTCACCCGACTTCCAGTAGCCATTTACAAATTCCTCGGCGGTTTTTTCCGGGTTGTCCAGGTAACCCAGACATACGCCGCGGGAGCGCAGCCAAAGTTCGCCGACCTCTCCAGGGCGCACCGGCTTGCCATCGTCATCCATTACCAGGATTTCCACCCCAGGAGTAGCACGGCCAGCAGAGGCCAGACGAGTTTCATCCTCAGGCGAATTGATTATGTGGTCTTCCGTAGACAGCGACAGGGCGCAGGCAAAATGCTCGGTTGAGCCGTATCCCTGAATAAAAATATTGCCAAATTTCTCCTGCAGCTTTTTCAGCTTGCTGGGGCTCATCGGGGAGGCGCCGTAATAGATATACTGCAAGGTGGACAAATCGTTGTCCGTTGCCTCCGGTAGTTCCAGCAGACGATAGAGAATGGTGGGCACAAGCATTGCCGCCGTGACTTTTTCATTCTGTATGTTGCGGCAGTACTCTCCCAGATCCGGTTGGTTCTGGGTAATGTTGCAGCCACCAGCGTAGAATGTCGGGATAAACCACATGCCACTGCCATGACTGATAGGCGCCAGATGTAATAACCGGGTGCTGCTGTTGAATGCTTTGTCTGGCAGCGCATAGAACGTATCTCTCAAGCCCAGCCAGTTGTCGGCGCAGTACACGGCAGGCTTGCCCCGGCCAGTAGTGCCACCGGTAAACCGGATCAATATCGGGTCCAGCCGATCGTCGATTTCCACATCTGGATTGGCGTCAGATGCGCCTTCAACAAGGTCCCAAAAGTAATGCACACCCTCACGGAAATCTTCTATCGGATCCATGCAAACGATCGATACGTCGAGGTCTCGCAGCATCTGGTAATGGCTTTCAAGAAGATCGTTCTCAATAAAAGCGACCTTGGCGCTGGCCGCTTCCGCTTGCCAGGCATGCTCGGACAGAGAGTCCCGGTAGTTGGTCCAGGCGGCGACAAATGGGCCCTTCAGCACAGTGGGAATATGCAGCAGAGACATATTATCGTTGTCTAGAATATTGATATAGCAGTCACCGGGCGCCAGGTAGAGCGCATCGCGCATCATGTTTACAATGCGATTACTCAGCAGGTGCCATTCCTTGAAGGTATAGCGGCGATTACGCTCTATGTTGACCAGTGCTTCCCGGTCGGGAAACTGATCTGCAATCAATTGAAACTGATTACTGAAGTTCATACGCATGATTAGATATTCTCTAGTGAAGATATGCAGATGATCGTGATTCAAGTATGCCGTTTCACATCTCCAGCCGCAGGTCCTGACGTTTTTTTAGATTGTCTTTGGACACAGCTTTTGGGCCTTAATAAACTGCTGGCGACTGGAGAGATCGCGTCAATACAACGGCGGACTTCCTCCCGCTGAAGCAGAGGAAAGCCCTAAACTACTGTCCGGGATTAGTTGACCACTACACTTGCGACGGTGAGTAATACGGTGCTTACCGCTGAACTTATAAGTCTTTTTTTCATGGAAATTTCTCCTTTACAATGCGATTACTCAGCAGGTGCCATTCTTTGAAGGTATCGGGGCGATTACGCTCTATGTTGACCATGGCTTATATCCACTGCTTATCGGTGCCGGGACTCAGTTGACAATACCTTGCTCTCTGAATGAGAGAATCGCCTGCTTTTCCAGACCGAGAGACACGAGGATGCTTTCGGTGTGCTCACCGGTATTCGCTGGCGAACCGGCAGAAGCAGGTGTAGCGGCGAGGCGTGGAGCCGGAGCTGGCTGGGTCACACCGTCACAGTCAAGGAATACTCCACGCGCAACATTGTGCGGGTGTCTGACTGCCTCGGAGAAGTTAAGCACTGGGGCAAAACAAACGTCGGTTCCCTCCAGAAGCTGACACCATTCATCGCGGGTTTTACTGCGGAATATGTCTCGAAAGATTGCCTGGCATTGCCGCCAGCGGCTGCGGTCCCATTGCGAATTTCCGGAGAACTCCGGAGCGCCATCAAGCTCAAGTCGCTCAAGTAATTCACGATAAAACTGCGGCTCAAGTGAACAGATAGTGATGTAATCCCCATCGGCACACTCGTAAGTAGCGGCCCAGTGTGCAGCACCATCGATCCAGTTCTGGCCCCGCTCATCAATGATATCGCCGGCACTATGGAAACAGCGCAACAGCGTGCTCATGTAGGCGACACCGTCAGTTATGGCCGCATCGACCACCTGCCCCTTGCCTGAAGCACGACTGTGGATCAACGCGCACGCGATCCCCCAGGCCAGCATCATGGCACCGCCACCAATGTCGCCCAGTAGAGTCAGTGGCGGCAGTGGCGGGGTCGCTGCCGCGCCGAGATGGAACATAGCGCCACTTATTGCCACATAATTGGGATCATGTCCCGCTGCTTGCGCCAGAGGTCCATCTTGCCCCCATCCAGTCATCCGGCCGTATACCAGACCGGGGTTACGCTCAAGACATACCTCGGGCCCAAGGCCCAATCGCTCCGTCACGCCGGGGCGAAACCCCTCTATGAGCACGTCTGCAGAATCGATAAGTTTTAGCACCAACTCGATCCCATCTGGGCTTTTCAAATCAATCGCTATCGATTCTTTCCCACGCTTGTAAATTTCATATTTCGTATCGGTAGAAATCTGTGCCGCGTTGGGGTTAGTGCTTTTTCTCTCAACAAGTATTACCTCCGCTCCCATGTCTGCCAGCATCATGCCGCAGAATGGCGCCGGACCAATGCCAGCAAGTTCGATAACCTTAATTCCCTGCAATGGTCCCATAACTGTTTCTCCGTAGCGGTTAGGCTTTTCACTGAACCATAAGTAGAAAGCACTGCTTTCCTTGCTGTCATCCGAAGAGCTCTTCACGCAGTGAGTTGAGCTCTAAGAACCAAATGGTATGTCAATCGACGTTTAAGAATATCTGTTACAGACAGTTTTGACGGGTCATAACGTTTGAGGAACTTATCTTAAGAGGCGGCCTTGGATAACACAGCGGCTGTTTGCCACAGGCTGGCACTGACAGCGGCAGATCGCCAACCTCGACCCAGGTATACTCTGTCCAGCGTTGCTCTAACGGCTGCCTCAGATAGGTTTCATCGAGCTTTTGATGTGCCCAGTGATAGAACATGCCGAGCAGGCTTGTAGAATCTGAAAAATGACCCATAACAACCCTTCTCCTTAACCAGTTGCTTTCAGTGACATCGCCTGCACCTTGCGGGCCCTTGTCCCGGCTATTGTTATGATCCGGTCTTACCTGCGACGAGCATCGAAACTAAATTGAACTGATAGCCTAAGCAAGCAGCAAAACTGCTGATATGATGGGAATGCCCGATCTGCTTGACCATTTTTATTAATGGCATGACCAGGCTATCAGCACGGTGCCTGCTGATTACCCTAATATACCGGCCCTGGAGGTATCGCGTGGTATGACTACACCGTTTAAAAAGAGCTCCACGCACTATGTAGCGGTACTTGTCAGGCAGGCAAGATCACTCGGTCTGGACGTAGACAGCATTCTGTCTGAAACCGGAATTTCCACCGACCTGGCTGAAGCAGAGGACAAGTGGCTGGACAACGAGTTACTCGCCGCACTCGTCAAACGAATCTGGCGGGAAACTGATAACGAAACCATGGGATTTGACCCCCAGCCATCGCGAATCGGCACCTGGGCCATCGCCTGCGAGTTCATGCTGTCAGCTGATACGCTCGGAGAGTTACTCCGCAGGGGAAAACGTATATTGTCCTACCTGGCGCCGTGCTCGATCGGCCTGGATCTGGTGGTGGATGAGAAGGTGGCCTCATTGCGGCCCCGAGCTTACATCGGCAGGGCGGATCCCGATCACTTTCTCATCGAGTTTTTAACCGTCGTCTGGCACCGTTTCCCAAGCTGGGTGATCGATGAAACGATTCAACTGAACGGCGCTTTTTTCTCCTATAGCAGGCCAGCTCATGCAGGCTTTTATGAAGAACTGTTTCAGTGTGATGTTGCTTTTGACCAGGACGGCTGCGGCTTTAGCTTCAATCGTCGTTATCTCGAAAAGCCCGTGACACGCACCCACGCAGAGCTGGAGGCCTGGTTGCGCGATTCGCCTGCCGATCTCCTGTATCTACCCGGCCGCGAATCCAGCGTTCAGGCCCACATAAAGGGATTACTTCGCAAGAGACTCAAAACCGCTGCAGCATTTCCCGCTTTCGAAACTGTTTGCGAGCAGCTGGGTATGAGCCCGCAGGTGGTGCGCAGGCGTCTCGCCGAAGAGAGCACCTCGTACCAGAGAATCAAGGATGCGATTCGCTGCGACACGGCCAAGCGCTTCCTCGACAACCCCGAACTTTCCGTTGCCAGCGTCGCCGAGCAAACCGGTTTTAGCGAAACTGCGGCATTCAGCCGGGCCTTCAAGAAGTGGACGGGATTAACGCCAGCCCAGTACCGGACCGCGAGCGATAACGCAAGTTAGCCGGCTTTCCTGCAGATACACCGGTTGCTGACCGTGACTTGAGCCGGCGCCTGCCCTAGGAGAGCAGGCTGCGGCTGATCAGCTCTTTCATGATTTCACTGGTGCCACCATAGATACGCTGTACGCGGGCATCGACGTAGGCCCTCGACACACCATATTCGCGCATAAAGCCATATCCACCGTGCAACTGCAGGCAGGTATCGGCCACCCTCCCCTGCATTTCGGTCGCTGATGCCTTGGCCATGCTCGCTGTGGCCACGTCAAGTTCTCCTGCCATGAACAGTTGCTTGCACTCTTCAACAAATGAGCGGTGAATGCGCGCATCGGTGGCCGCTTCAGCTATTTTGAATCGGGTATTTTGCAGTGCGGCAAGCGGTGCACCGAAGGCTTTGCGTTCCTTGACGTAGCCTATGGTCTCCTCGAGGACACCTTCTGCAGCCGATACGGCGGTAATCGCCAGCGCCAGGCGCTCTCGCTGCAGTTCCCCCATGAGCACGGCAAAACCCCGGTCCAGCTCCCCGAGAATGGCACTGGCGGGAACCCTCACATCCTCGAAGAAGAGCTCTGAGGTGTCGCCCGCATGCAAGCCGATCTTCTCCAGGTTGCGTCCGCGCTGGAAACCCGGCGTCGACGTATCAACCATGAACAGCGTAGTGCCCTTGGCGCCAGACACCTCGGGATTAGTGCGCGTTACTACGATTACCACGTCACAGTGCTGGCCATTGCTGATAAAGGTTTTGGAACCGTTGATAATGTAATCATCACCATCGCGTTTGGCAGTGGTGCGCACGCCTTGCAGGTCGCTCCCGGCACCAGGCTCAGTCATGGCGATTGCGCCCACGCAGTCACCGCTCACCATTCTCGAGAGATAGGACTGCTTCTGCTCTTCGGTACCAAAGTTCAGGATATAGTGCGCGACAATATCGGAGTGTACGAGCATGGCACCGCCAACTGACGGGCAATTGGCGCGCGCAAACTCTTCCTGGATGGCCATCGAAAACAGGAAATCAACACCAACTCCGCCATAGGCCTCGGGCAAGTCGACACCCAGCAAGCCCTGTGCGCCCAGGGCGTTCCACAGACTGCGTGGAAAGACCTCCGCCTTCTCCCAGGCTTCATAGTTCGGAACCACTTCGGCGTCGATGAAACGCCGCACGTTATCCCTGAAAAGGTCCAGTTCTTCGCTCAACTCTCTCTCCCTGTTTTCCCACTCATAAAATCTGCTTTGCAGGCTGCCACCGCCACCAACGACGAAGCTGCTAGATTGCCACCAGGGCCTCGCCGACCAGGGTCTTTTCGCCGGTTGCCTTGGCCGCCTGGATTTCACAGCGCGCCAGTGATTCCCCATTCTGTTCGATGATCTCGACGACCCGCCCCTGGCAGGTAATCACGTCCTGCAGATGAGTGATCGCGGCAAACCGGTTACTGAACTTCCTGAGCTTTGCCTGTGGCTGCCAATTGGTCAACATCCGGCCCAGGTAGGCCATTGACAGCATGCCATGGGCAAACACATCCGGCATACCGGCCTTTCTGGCGAAGTCGATATCGATGTGAACCGGGTTATGGTCACCCGAAGCGCCCGCATACAGGGCCAGCGTTGTCCGGGTAATGGGCGGAAGTTCCAGGGCCGGTATTTCAGCGCCTACAGTAATTTCTGACATATCAAATCTGCCTCTGATCAGTTGCGATAAACCAGGGTTTGTCGGGCCGTGACTACAAGCTCGTCATGCTGGTTGCTGTAACTGCTCTCCTGCACCACGAACTCGAGAGCGCCTCCCTTCTTGTCGTAGATGTCCACTATCCTGGATTGCTGGGTGATACTGTCACCCGCATAAATCTGTCCAAGGTAGTTAAATTCCTGGGAGCCGTGCAGTATTTTGCCAATATCGAGATTCAGCAGCCCGATAATCGGCAGCAGTTCCGGACCGTCCAGATCGACAGAAAACATATAAGTGGGTGGCGCCGGTATGGCGCGGTATCCCGCCGCCCTGGCGGCACTTTCATCGGTATAGATCGGGTTGGTTTCGCCAATTGCCCTGGCGAAGAACCGCAAGCGCCCTTTCTCTACATCCACAGTAAACGCCGGAAACTCGTGCCCGACTTTGCTTCTGTCTAACATCAGGCACTCCGGTACATGGTGACTACCGCCGCACCACCCAGGCCGAGATTGTGCTGCAAACCGATTTTCGCATTCGGCACCTGTCGCTGCCCTGCGCTGCCGCGCAACTGGTTTACCAGTTCATAGCACTGGGCCAGGCCGGTTGCACCAATCGGGTGCCCCTTTGACATCAGCCCACCTGAGGGGTTGACCACGAACTTACCGCCGTAGGTATTATCACCCGCTGCAACGAATGCCGTCGCCTCACCCTGACCACACAGGCCCAGTCCCTCATAGGTAATGACCTCATTGACGGAAAAGCAGTCGTGTAGTTCAACTACATCCACTTCACTGACACCCAGCCCCGACTGCTCGAAAACGGCTTCTGCAGCGCGGCGAGTCATGTCCGCGCCAACCAACTTGATGGGGTCATCCCAGGTGGCCTCCGTGTCGGTCGCCATTGCCTGCGCGACAATCTCGACCTTGCCCTGGACCTTGTGTCGCCGGGCGAATTTTTCACTGCAGATCACCGCGGCGCCGGCGCCACAGGTCGGCGGGCAGCACATCAGCCTGGTGAGGTAGTCCAGGTAGAGCACTGGCGCCGCCATCACTTCGTCCACGGAGAGAGGATTGGTGAACAGCGCAAAAGGGTTAACTATGGCGTGGTTTCTAGTCTTCACCGCCACTTCGGCGAACAACTCGGGTTTGGCGCCATAGGTTTCCATGTAGTGATGCCCTGCGGCACCAAAACAGCGCAAGGCGAGCGGTGCCTCGGGATAGTCCGCATCATCCAGCACCTGCATGAAATTGTCGAAGGGGGATTCCCGATCATCCCAGTGTGAACCGAGCGCGCCCGGCTGCATTTCCTCGAAGCCGAACGCCAGCGCACACTCGACTGCGCCGCTTGCCACCGCCTGCCTTGCCAGGTACAGGGCCGTTGAGCCCGATGAGCAGTTGTTGTTGACATTGATCACCGGTATGCCGGTCATAAAAGCGTCGTATACCGCATGCTGCGCACAAGTAGAATCGCCGTAGATATAGCCACCATAGGCCTGTTCTATCAGTGAAGAATCGATTCCCGCATCCTTGATGGCACCCACAATCGCCGACGACGCCATTTCCCGATAGGGCTTCTGCTGGCCCGGCTTGACGAACTTGACCATGTCAACGCCAGCCACATAGACATTACTCATAACTTACTCCTCAATTACATCTGGATTCCGAGGTTGCCGAATACCGGCCCAAAGGTGTCCTGGATAGACCGTGGATGATCGGCGTCGGTGAAGTCTCCGATCTGCTCCCACGCATCCTGTACCTGCTCGGCAGTCATCGCTTCGCTGGGCGGGAAGCACACGCCCTTGCTACGCTCCCAGCGCAGTTTGGATATCCAGCCTGCGCCAACCTCGTACAGGGAGCCCGTTTCATCACTTTCCTCGGAGCAGAGCTTGACGACAAGTGGGGTGACGAACTCAGGCTTGAGCGCCTCTATGACCTCTTTGGGCAGAATGGTTTCGGTCAGGCGGGAACCCGCCACAGGGGCGATCACATTGGCTTTGATACCCTTTTTAGCGCCCTCAATGGCCAGGGTATTGGTCAGCCCGACAAGACCGCGCTTGGCGCAGGCGTAATTGGCCTGGCCAAAGTTGCCGTAGATGCCCGCCGCGGATGTTGTATTGATAATTCGACCATAGCCTTGCGCCAACATGACGGGCCAGGCTGCCCTGGTTACCCGGTAAGCCCCCAGAACATGCACTTTGTAAATCATGTCCCAGTCTTCCTCGGTCATCTTGGCAAAGCTTGCATCGCGGAGAATACCGGCATTGTTGACGAGCACATCTACCCGGTCGAAATTGTCAGTGGCAGTACGGACAATGGCTTCACCATCCTCCACCGAGTCATAGTTGGCAACAGCCTCGCCGCCCGCGTCAAGAATCTCCTGCACCACCCGGTCAGCGGCCTCGCTGCTTTTGCCTTCCCCGTGACCGCCGCTACCGAGGTCATTGACCACGACTTTCGCGCCGCGTCGCGCAAACTCCAGGGCATGTGAGCGACCCAGGCCTGCGCCTGCCCCCGTCACCACCACCACGCGATCATCAAATCTTAGTTCATTGCTCATACCATGCGTTCCCAATGCTGAAATAGATGCTTGCCACTATGAACCCAGCTCAAGAATCAGCACAGGACAAAATTGCTCTATTCAGATGATCATTTTTATTACCACAAAGGGGACAGATTTATTTGCGACCCATTGTGGATCTCACAGTGATTGCGTTGTGGCTCGGCCATGAAAACCCCGTCACCACTCACGGCTATGTCGAGGCGGATTTGGCCATGAAGGAGCGGGCCCTTACTACCATCACTCCACCGGAGACTAAGCGCAAGCGCTACCGTCCAACCGACACGCTCCTCCATTTCCTCGAAGGGCTTTGAAATTATGCAAATCTCCGTTCGTGCACCACCCCAGAGTACACCGCTTGTGGTCTGGGAAGACTTGCATAATAATTGGCTATGGATACTTCCGGTTGGCAACATTCCCAAAACCGCAAGAACTGGCTCTTCAGTGACAGTATTAAAGGCATTGAGTCGGGCACGAATCTGTAAAGCCTCATCCAGACGGCCAAAGCCAATCACCTGGAGCCATATCAGTACCTGCGGCACGTGTCCACGGAGTTGCCGAAGGCAGAGATCGTCGAGGCTATCGAGGCGCTGCTGCCGGCCAACATCGACGTCGATATCATTTATCGCTGACTGGCAAGCCTGTGCTCGATTGAGCGCTTGCGCCCGGAACGCGAAAGACCGCTATATTTATAGGCTGAAACTTGAATCCAGAATAAAGTGTTTTGGCGGCATGTGTGTCCCACACGAAAGGCGGCGGTTTATCGATTGTTGAACGCACTGTGTGTCGATGCGGGTGGTGATTTCTGGATGGGTGGCCCAAGATGGTCCCATACTCGAGCCGGGTAAAATAATATCCTAAATCAATGGCCTACAGGAAAAATGGCGGAGAGCGAGGGATTCGAATCTACAAAGGGCGAAAATGACGCCACCGAATGCCCTACCATGCCTTTAAAATCAAAGAGTTAGAAATTTGGCTGGGCGTGAGGTGGCATGAAAAGGCGCGTGCGTGGTCCCATGGTGTTCCCAAAATTCAGCTCCAACATCCAGCCCCAGTGCAACGGACATTTCCTTGTCTCCGCTCTGAAATTTGTACATTAGTGGATTTGTTCTACTCTGAGAAGAAGACTCAGCGATAAGGTAGACGCGGCGGTTACTGGTAGTCTAGGGGAGCATAGCGGAGATTGGATTATTGCTGCTGCATTCGTCGCCGGCGCTCTGCTTGTTGCCTTTGCTTAATCCGATGGGGATTCGCTCACTAAAAAATTGATTTCAGAATTTTTGTTGGACTACTGGGTTCGATGGCGGCTCTCGCTGTCTTTCTAGGCCATGGCTTGGTCGTCATAATCGGTCTGGTTTCGACAAGCGCTGGACCGAAAACCTGCTCTACGCACTTATTGAGATCTCGATTCTCAGCTCAAGACTAGTAATTTATAAGGAGAACTTGCAAGTGAAGCAGGAAGCTTCGGCAACCACCCTAACACTTCAGAGCCTGCTGCTAAATCTAAAGATCCCGCTACCAAAGTCGAGCGGAGAGAAAGTAGGTGACCGCCACATCCATCCGGGTGACTTTTCCGCAAGCTGCCTGACGTGCGAACCGTCGGGTTGGGGCGAAATTTACAATAATCTGCGCGCGGCGGGCGCGGGCGGTATGGTCAACGTAGGGCTGCATAGAATTAACTGATCAAATAGTCTTCAAGAATTCAGGGGGATCAAAGATGACCCAAAAAACCGTTCGTCGCTCGATGGCATTTCGCCAGGACGCCCCCCTTACGACAGGCTCGCCCGGCAATGCGATCGAAGATTTCAAAATCGCATATGATGACAATCCCCGTAACGTCACAATCGAAGCTACGCGTACGCGTGACATGTTGTCGGTGCGTTTCGAGCTGCCCGGATTCAAGTACGATGCAAAGACAAACCGGCTGAAAAAGCCTCGCATCAGCAGCGATGCTACCATTGTGCTACCACCACAGCATATTGCTGAGACAATCTGGCAGCCGGGCGTGGATGACGGCAAGGCCAAGCGCCTCGCTGCGCCAAATACTCGGTTGGTCTTCACCCTGCCTGCTGGAGTCGACTACATCAAGATGGAGATCGAAGAGATCTTCAAGGTAATCGCGAAAGGTACGCCTAAGGTTTCGCCGCGCGCGTTGTCGAAGCTGGACAACGACCTCAAGGCGCAGTTGGACCTTATCAATACCACTGACTGGGACAGTTTCACCGCAACAGATCTTAAACGGCGTCTTGGGGAAATCATCAAGCCGCCTGAAGAAAGCGAGACTTCTCTTGAGCTAATCAGCTTGATGAGCCTATCAACCTCGGAGAAAGCGAAGTGGCAATTCAACGGTTCGCCTCCATGGTCCAAAGATTCTTGGCGAGCCCCAGCCCCACGCCTCGATCCCGAAACGGCCTTGCATACCCTCCGCCTAACCAATGGCTCCGAAGCGGGATTGCGCGCCTTGCATTCGCGCCGGTTCGACAAGCTTGTTGGTATTGATTGTGATATTTGTAAGGCAGGCAAGCAGGAGCAACTCGAACTTGCTGGTGACGAGGTGCACACGCACACCGGCCTCGTCAGTGATTGCGATATCTGCAAGGCAGGCAAGCAGGAGCAACTCGAAAAGCTGATGGCGTTGCTGCCGCGCCATCACAGGGACCTGGTGGGGCAAACCTCCGTTCCCGGCCTGCCCGCGCTGCTGGCGCTCGAGAAGGACGGAAAGCCCAAGAAGAACAAGACTGGGCTGCCAAATTCGCGCGTGGTCTCGCCTGATTTCGATATTGGTTATGTCGACAAATCCAAGGACGTCGGCATTGCGCTTACCCAGCCATACGAGCGCGCGCAGATCGCGCTAACTGGTCAGGGGGCGACGATTGACCTGCGCTATGCCGGTGAGCCGCCTCTGCTCATGTTGGAACAGGTTGGGCTCGCTGGCTATCGAGGCTTCAACGTCGAAGTATCTGACTACCTCACCAGCCTTGGTATAGACTGGAAAATAGAGACGGCAGAGAAGGGTTACCTATTCCCCCTCGGCATCCGCTGTTCGCTCATCACTCTCGTCTCGCGCGACGTAGTCGAGAAAAAGGTCGCCGGCGAAGACAAGCGCATTTCGCGCGCGAACAAGATCACCTTCCTAAAGATGTCCGGCGAACCCAAGATGGTAAATGGTCCCTATTGTCCCTTCGAGGGACGCTGGTTGCCTGCCAATTCTATTCGCATGCGCACGCTCGTCACTCCGAGGTTGGTACCGTGCGAGAACTATCTTAGGCAGGCGGTTGGCGATTTCGCAATGTTCTGGCCGCAGGTTAAGGACGAAAACGGGAACACCGTGGACTTCGAATTCGAGTGGGAAACCGACGACGGGCTGGCACGCAGCAACCTACTATTCGTGCTCAACGAATATGTCGTCGATCCCGGCCTAATGCGCGAGTTGGCGAAAAAATACAACAAAGTGACCGCCATTCGTCCGCAGGATCTGGCTGATCCAAAGGACAAACAGGCGCTCGCCCGCCGGACCGCCCATTTTGCTGGTACACAGCATCGCTATGCCGGATCGGAACAGCGGGGATCTGGAAATCTTGCAGACGGGCAGGACGACAAGGACCGGGGCCAGACCTCGTTCGAAACGAAAAGCTGGATCCTCTCTGCCAGTGGAAGGATTGACGGGAACAAGTTCAAGCCTGCGGCAGATCCCAAGACAATGGTGCTGCCCTCACTCAACGAGCAGGACTTCACCATGGACGGGCGCATGGAAGGTGCCAGCCAGCCGCCGTTCTATCCCGTGCTGCGCTGCGCTAATATCCGCGTGCAAAGTGCCGACCTGATGATGGGCACCGGCTCCGGGGCCATCGCTGTCGATTATTACCCGCCCTATGTGATCGGCGGATTTAGCAAGCCCAATGGGAAGGCACAGGTGAGCACAGCCGGGATCTTCCTGCGCACAATTGGTGGCAAGGCGGAACTCGATGCTGGCGGAAGCGCCAACCGCTCTGGTGGTGTCGCCTCCTTCGCAGCGCCGATCGCGGCGCTTTCTCGCCGGGTTGGCGTGATCGGTGGCCAAAAGATCGCCGGCGTGCAGCAGGGCCAGAAGCAATATGATTTCAGTGAGGCTGAAGGTGGCCAATTTGCTGCCAATCAGTTCCTCAAGGGCGCCAATCGCAACGCTGCGCTGGACCGCGTGGAAACCAGTTTCAGCCTAGTGCTCGGTTCGCTTGACCTAGTGAAACTGGCGAAGACAGCGATCGACGCGCCGAACGTGCCCAAGCTGCTGCAGATGGTCGAACTCGCGCCCAAGGTGGAGGAGGAGTTCCAGGAGGGAGCCAGGGCGCTGGACGAAGCGCTGTATGGCAGGGATGGCCTCGCCGAAGATATTGCTGACCGTGTCGACACGCTCGATTTCGGCAATCTTGGCGCGAAGGACCTGCTCGCAAATTACTGGAATACCCTGAAATTCATGGGGTTCGTCAAGGATCCAAATCGCGATCCCGATCCGGAATTCCGCAAGAGGATCGCCGCGATCATCGACACCGGGACCGGCTCAACGCCGGAGGATATTCTCGAGTTCGTCAAGGCGGTCGAGTGGTTCGGGGACGAGACGGCGGCCTTCGTGCAGAACCCTGTGCCGGAAAGGATCCTCGATGGCATTCGCAAGATCGAAACCCTGATCGACCAGGCCGCCAGTGGCGAGCTTGCGAAGACAATCTGGGCCGATCACCTGCAAGAGCACGCTAAGGATAACCTTGCCGCAGCCTTCGATGACTTCCTGCAGGCGAACCCACAGCTGGTGAAATTGCTTTTCGGAAAGGAAGTTACGTCTGACGAGCTGCAGAAAGACCCGGGGGGGCTGTTCCAGGAGGTTGGCAAGCGCCTCTACGGTGGCAGTTTCAAGACCCTGCGAGAAAACCTCTCGCTGCTGTTCGGACTTGTCGGCCAGCTGCAACTGCCGACGATCGACCTGCCAGGGCAGGCCGAGATCGATGCGATCATGTATGACGCCTTCCGCAGTATCGCGGATGTGATCAACGGGCCGGCGCCGCCTTCAGCGGCAACGACCAGGGACCTGCGCGATCCGGCCGTCCAGCGCGGACTGGCCGAGACCGTGCGCAAAGAGATCGAAAAGCTGGTCAAGGGCGCGCTGGCGCAGGTGCAGATCGACGATGTCGACGATCTTGTCCTCACGCTGGACAACCGTCGCTCGCGGATCAAGCGCGAGAGCAAGGCGAAGCTCGAGGCCATCATCGCCGAGTTCCTCAAGGACTTTCCCCAGCTTTCAGTTGACCAGAAGAAAAATGTCGCCAAGAAGCTTGAAGCTTGGCTGACGGGCAAGGTCCTGCAGCCCTATGCCTTTGACCCGATCGACAAGGTGTATCTCCGCATCAAGGACGTCGCAGAGGACGCGCGCACGATTCACGGGGTGCTGATTGCGGATACCACCAGCACGCTGCTCGACCTTTATGACCAGAGCGCGATCCACACCCATGTGCAGCAGGTGCAGGACCTCGAAGAGCAACTGCGCAAAGGCATTGTGGCACTGGTCGATACTATCACCGGCGCTGGTAGCGAGCAGTCCGCCAAGCTCATCGAGATCAGGGCTAAACTGGCCGCATGGTCTGCGCCCAACGGATTGCCCTGGCCGGACAACGTACTGCGGGACGACTTGCTTGATCTGATCGGTGATCCTGCTGCGGGCACAGGCCTGATCGGCCAGCAGGTGCGGCTGCAAGAACTGCGCGACGAAATCCGCACTCTTGCGGGCACCACCATCAGCGAGCAGCTGCTCGAAAAGGTGGTCGAAGCTCTCGCCCTGCGCGCCGAAGCTGTCGCGGTGATCGGGAAGGTCGCTGCGCGGATTTTCGCGGTCCAGAGCGGCACTGCCAATCTAGCTGCGCCGCTGACTGAGCTGCCCGCGGGCATCGTTCCTGATATCGCCGCCCTCGCCAAGCTCTACCTGCCGCTGGCTGACCTCAGCCAATATGCCTCGATCGAGGAGGCCGTGTCCGGGATAAAGGCACAGCTTGCCGCGTTGGACCCTGTTGGCAAGCAAACCAGCGATCGGATCACGCTGTCATTCGAGGCGCTGAAGCAAGGCGCCACTGATCTGCAGGCGAAACTGGACACCAAACCCGATGCTGAGACGCTTGCCCAACTTCTGGCTGAAGAAGCGCCGGTGCTGCTCGCGCATATTGACACCAGCCTGGTGGGCGACCTCGCGCAATTCTACAACCTCCCGACAGACCTGTTTGCCAAGTTCAAGGAAGCGTCGGAAGCTGCCCTCGCCACATTGTGGGGCGCAGGGACACCGGTCCTGAAGCAGGCTATCGACGCACTCGCTGGCGTTGCCAACAGCGCCCAGGGCACTGTTGCTGAGATACGGGAAGGTGAGCTCGCGACCTACATCGGCTATATCCTCGGCAGTACTGACCAGAATGACGAGCTGCAGAATATTGAGAACGCGCTGGAGGCGCTGAAAGTAGCCTGCGATGAGGCTGACGCGCTACTCACGCCCGCGCCGACAACGCCGGAGAAAGTCCGCGCCCGACTTGAAGCTATGGTGCAGGCCATCACCATCGCCATCAATAAGCTCCGCGATGTGCTCGCTGCGATCCAGATCCGCAACGGCAAGCAGATCCTCGACAATATAATCACCTCGCTCCTCGCCAACGTACGCGGCCAGGTGGAGGAACTGGCCCGCGAATTGCTCCCTTCGAACTTGTCAGCTGACTACGAATGGACCACGAACCTGTGCGAGGTCGTCAACGACTACGATGCCATCAGCTTTTGTCCTGGCGGCCTCGACATGAGTGCGCAGGCCTTCGGCACCTCGCCTGCGGCCAATTGCACTGGCACCAACACATGCGAGCCCAATGACATCCACTTGGCCACGAAGGCCACATTTAAGATGGACCTGTTCGAAGGCAAGCTGACTTCCCAGATTAGCGGCCGCGTCGCGCCGATGCGGATCGTCTTTCCCACACCCAGTTTCCATATGGCGACGATCATACTCGCGGAGACAACCTTCAAGAGCGTCGATGGCAAGGCACCGGATTTTAATGTAAAGATCTATGACGTGATCATGGGCGATGCGCTGAAGTTCCTGCATCCGCTGCAGGCATGGATGGCGCCGGGCAAATCGGGCGTCTACATCGAGCCGAGCGCCAAGCGTATCAAGATCGGCTTCCGCTATGATGCTGGCATCATCAACCTTGGCGCTGTGCGTTTCCTCAACCTCGTCTTCGATGTTTCTGCAACGCTGCCATTCACCGGTGACAAGGCAACATTCGGCTTCAGGATTTCGGATGCCGAATGGCCATTCCTCGTAGTCTGCGAGCCTTACGGCGGTGGCGGCTATCTCGAACTAAACGTTCATGCTGATGGCAAGCTGGCGAATATGCAGCTCGCAGCCTTCTTCGGGGCGGTCAGCCAGGTGCAGTTCGGTCCGATCAAGGCGTCAGGCCGCATCGTCGCAGGCCTCTATGTGGAGGATGCAGGGAGCGACGGCGGCAGGGAGATGCGCGCCTTTTTCGAAGTGGCAGGCCGTGCGTCTGTTGCCTGCTTCAGCCTGTCGCTGCACTTCATTGTCTACCTGGCGCAAAAGGGCGATGACATGTTCGGGAGGGCCGAACTGACGATCAGCATCAAGCGCGGCTTTGTGAAATTCAAATTCCAGGCACGGGCTGACCAGCGTATCAAGGGCAAGGGCGGCGGCAGTAATGCTCTCGCGCCAGAGGCCGCGCTGGCCATCATCGAAGGGACCGCCATCGATGACAATGATCCCGTTATGATTGTGGAACTGCCTGACAAGATGAACAACTGGCGCGATTACAAGGAGCTATTTGCATGAGCCGACCTGACCAGAAGCATACCCTTCCCGTCGGCGCAGACATGCTGTGCATCCCTGACAACATCGGCACGCACGCATCCAAGCTTGGCCTATCGATCCAGTGCAGTCCGATGTGGGTCGGTGTCGTCGAGGATATCGGTGATCGCTTCACTGCCGAGCTTGCACACTGGCCGAGCACGATCCACGCACAGCCAGTGGTGGAAGTCTATGTCGCCTCAGACATGGGGGCCGATCCCGTACCGTTGGCGAACACTACCTGCGTGACGCACAGTGTGATGAAAGCGGCGTGGCGCGAGCAGGCCAATATTCTTTGGGCGAAGGCGTTCCGATATGAAAAGGACCAACCCACCGATTTCACGCCGCTCTGGAATCAGCTGAAAGAGCGCAAGACGGAGAAGCTTGCGCTATCAAGCGTGCCGCTGCGTGATCGCCAGGCCGCTATGATGGTCGAATTCATCGAACAGCTGCGCGCGGCCGGTCGAAGTGATGAGCTGTGTCAGCGCATGGAAGGTTTGTGGGAAAAGTGCGAAGCGCTCTTGAATAACGGCACGAAAGCAGATGCCGCGGACACCTTCATGCCGGGTTCCAAACCTGACTATGAACGTACTGATCGCCTGCAGGCGGCAATTAACGCCTTTGTCGCCACAGACTTGGGAAATTTCGAGGCGATACATGCCGATGAAATCGCCATGATGTTCCGCGACTTCCTCGCCCAATTCGCTGAAGCAGCGGACATGGGTCCGGCGACCAAGCTGGCCGGAGAGCCATGCCCAACGGCGGAAGAAAGCTCCGAGCTCAAACTAAACGCCATCCTCGATGTCCCCTCGCTGGCGCACTTCTTCGGTTGTGGTGTCTATGTTGACCTCGATCCGGCCGAGATTGTGCAGGCCGCGGGGCAGACAGGTTATATCGCTGCGCGTTTCTCACCGCCATCAGGCGATGGCGGCTTGCCCGCTATGGACACACTGGTTTGGACAGCCTACGCCATTGACCTTCAGGACAGGCGGAAGCCCTTCATCCCTCGGGCTGAGGGCGGCACCAAGGCCAATCCAGACTATATTGGCGAATATCTCAACCTGCACCAGAAGCAGACCGGCGGTCAAGACTTGCGCTATCGGATCTCGCAAGTTCTGCCCGAAGCCTCCGTACTGGGAGAGGTGGTCGCCCGCCGACTCGCGGCAACACGCGGCCAGAAACGCGATCCGATGGCGCTGAAAGACGACGCCCGCCAGCGCGGTATCGCCTTGTGGGACAAGCAGGCAACGCAGGCAGCGCAAGAAGAAGAGATGCGTTTTGTCACACAGGATAATGTGAACTACCTGCACGATCTGGTGAAAGGCGTAAGGCCCGATATCCAGGCTGATGGCGGGGCGATGTATTGCCCCACCACACGATCAATCCGTTGCGATGATCCAGAATTTCCGCAAGGCTTCTACCAGCATGAATTCGTGAAGACATTCCTGCTCTATCGCGACCATGCCTTTACGCAGGATGCCACTCTCACGCAAGGCCAGCGTGCAGTGGCCGAAAAGCGTGGGGCGCTGTTCATTTTTCTCGGCGAACCCATCGGGCTTGGCCGGGATGAACTGCAGGCAAGCAATCGCCACCGAACAGTATCGCAGATTAAGGTTTGCGAGGGGCTGGCGCTGAAAATCATTTTCGGTCCTGACAGCATTGAGCGACTATCGCAGGATTGTCACATTAAGCCGGAATGCGCTGATCAGCTGAATTGGCCGACTTTGCGAGAAGGCTCTGTCTATCGGGTGGGATGCCGCATCACCTATCTGAACGGCGCTGGGCCAGGGCGAGACTATATGGAAGTGCGCGAAGCCTACCAGCAGGGCGCGCCCACTCTGGGCACCAGCGCCAGTCAGGCCTTCCCGTTCGAGGCTGCACAGATCGAGCCGCCACGCGTCTGCCTGCACCAGTTTGACAAGGTGGTGCAGCGGGATCGCAAGAAATTCCCCGGCAGCAATGCGCACACAGTAGTCCTGGCTCACGATGACAAGCAGTATCGCGTCGTCCTGCCGCCATCCATTGCGTGGGACAGTGCGGAACAGCAGGGCCAATTTGACGGGGTGAACAACCCCGCCAGGCTTGCTGCGTTCGGTAACGAACTACTTCTCGATGGCGATGGTTTCTCGCTGCCTGAAGCACGCTATCGCGGCCTCTATTTCGTGAGCGGCGACACAGCAAGGCAAGCGGTTGACGGCAACTGGAAATTTAAGTTTGGCCAGGAGACCGGCACATGGGCTGACGAACGCCAATCGCTTGGTCCGGTGGCCCATTTCACGCCGCACACGAGAGGCCGGCGAATGTATTTCGTCGACAGGAATGCTAAGGGTTTCACGATTTCCGTAGATCAGAACACCGCGGAGACAGTGACGTATCGCGAAAGCGGCAAACCTGTGCCGCGTGCCCTCGCTATCAAGCAGGTTGCTCGTACAGAAAAGCAGGTAAAGGTCAGTCGAGCCAAGAACATCGACATAGAGCCGGGAGGCAACAGCACCAGGTTCGACGGCGCGATCATCGAAGTGCCAGCCGGGCGGAAAATCGATGTAGAGCTCATCCCGACCAGTGATGTCGTACAGAACACGTTACGCAAGGCGACGCTCAAGATCGTCAGCCCGATCAAGCAACCTGTTGCTCCAGCAGATGGCAGCCCGGTCGGGGTCTCGGCTCGTTATGTCGATGCGCCCGATGCCGAGACACTGGAACTGAACCTGCAAAAGAGCACCAGGTCGGCGCATGGCAAGCCCATGGCAACCGTTGCCTATTTTGAAGGCAATATCCAGGTGGATGCCCGCGCCACCGGCAAAGTTGTCGTCAACGCCGCTTGGCAGGATTGGAGTGCGAAAGGCTGGTACGCTGACTGCTTAGAGAAGACGCGCGATGGCAAATGCGCGCCAGACAATCGCGAATTTCGCTTCGCCACCAAGCGTCCGAGCGCACCCATTGGCACCATCGATGCTAAGTTCGAAGATGGCAGTAATGAGTGGAAGGACATCCAGCTCGACAAATGCGAGATGGACAGCGGAAAGAGCAAGGTCACTCTGCCATTCAACGAAGGGCTGGCACGCAAAATTCACCTTACCTTGCAAGCAGAGTCCGAATTTTCAGCCTATTATCCCGGCGTGGATGCCGCTGACCTGACCTCCTCCACCACTATCGCGGTCAAGCTTGCCTGCACTTTCCGCGGCAAGCAACTCCAGATCGCGTCCGACGACCCGATCTTGGTGTGGGAAACCTTGTCCTATGACAAGGTCTGGCCCAATAACCGGAGCCACTTTGAGGGCAAGCGCAGCGAGAAGCGCCGCATCTATCTCGAGGGCGAGCTCTTCGTCACTGGCATAAGCGAATGCGTAGGCGTCATCGTACCTAGCAGCCAGCAAAAGAAGCGTATCGGAGACCACGAAGACTTAGCGAAGTTCGTTTCGGAATGCGGCATCGACCCGTTTTTCGAAGCAGGGAACCAGCCGGCAGTCATCAAGCCCGAGATGCTGGGCGGCTCCATCGGAGTTGAACGCGATGTGGTCGTCGTCGTCAACGAGAACCAGGAAGACTCCAGAAACGGCCTTGTCGATCCCTTGGTATCGGATCTCGTGCTATTCGAATACAAGCTGGATGACGAGAAGCGCCCCTACATCGAAATCGATGTCTCCGATCTCGCCGAACAGGCTCACCGGCCTGTGCTCCACCTTGGCTTTGTACGTTTTCAACCTAATGCCCTTAACCATAAGGAAGCTGACGGAAAAGTTATTGACCTGCGCGCCTCAAAACCGATCCGTAAAGATGTGAAGCTGATGCCATCGCGGCATTATCGTTGGGACTATGACCGTGGCAAAATTGATGTCTGGCTCAAGGGCGAGATGGTCGAACCGGCAAATGTTGTCCTGCATCGCTATGCCTGGGCATGGACGGGTGATCGCAATAAGCGCGAATGGTGCTGGGAACTAGTCGACACATTGCCGTGCACCGTACCACTACAGGATGGCAAGGTGATCTTCCGAGCACGGGATCTTTCAAAAAGCGACATCACCGAACCCGAGCTTCGTAATCGCTTGCCCGATGACTTCCGAACGCTGTTCAGGATAGAGGAAAACGAGACCTATACCGACGTCGAAGCCAATACTAAGTGTCCCAAATCGATCAATACATTCGTCGCCGCCATTTATCCGCACGACAAGTTCCTGCCCGATTAATTGCAGTCGCCGTCAGCAGCCAGTCTGACATCTGCTTTGCGCGGCATGTAAATGTTTTATGTGGGTTGAATGCCCTTTTTTTAATGAACACCACTCCGTTCTTGTTGGTCACATTCCCCCTTTCAAGCTGGGTTTGGTTCAGACAATCACGTCACTATCGGCGATTTTATTAACCCGGCAATCAAATAGATATCAGGCGGCATAGCGGATGAACTCAGCTTCGAAGTATTTGGCAACTCGCCCAGGGAGCTTTTGCAGTTTTCGCAGGTGGCTCATTGCCTTCGACTTCAGCTCCTTCTTGTTGCGTGCCGGCTGACCGCTATGAACGCCGGCCTTCAAGTCACAGTTCAGATATTCGTCGGGATTCAGTTCCGGGGAGTAGGCCGGCAGGTAGAAGACTTCTATTTCATCCTCATGCTCAGCCAGCCACGCTTTGACCTTGCGGGCATGATGAACACGCAAGTTGTCGAGTATCAGAAACACCTTACGCTGAGCATCCTTGATCAGCCGCTTCATGAAATCGATCAGGAGCTCGGCATTCATCGTCCCGTCGAAGAACCGGAAGCGCACTTTGCCTTGATTGGTCACCGCGGAAATCAGATTGATCGACTCCCGCTTGGCGTTGAGCCGGATGACGGGGGTTTGGCCTCTCGGTGCATAGCCTCGCGTGTGTTGGCAGTCGTTCCTGAGACCTGTTTCATCACCCCAGTAAATCTCGGCATTCTCTGCCTTCGCTCGGGCGTGAATCGAAGGGTATTCTTCGTCCAGCCAACGCTGGACCTCAGCAGGGCGCTGCTCATAGGCCTTCTTCTTCGGCTTCTGAACGGTAAAACCCCAACGCTTGAGATACTCGCCCACGGTGCGAATGGCGAGTTTCAAGCCCGTGACCTGCTGAATCAGTTGCTGTACCGCTTCACGAGTCCACAGAGCGTAACGCAACTTCAGCTGGTCGGGTGTCTTGTCGATCAGCTGTTTCTGGATCATCGTTTCCTGCTCTTGGGTCATTCGCCGACCGGAACCTTCCCGGCGCCCTCGAGTTCGAGCTTGCAAAGCCTTGGTGCCGCCATCCTGATACTTCTTGATCCAGCGCCCAACGGTAAGGTAATGGACACCGACCTGCTCCCCAATCTCACGATGGGTATATCTGCCGGTTTTCCACATCCGTACGGCCTGTTTGCGTTTTTCCTCCTGGGCCGCGGCAGGAAGGGTGCGTGCGTCTTCATTCATGTGGCCATTTTATCATATCTATATGGGTGCCGGGTTAATAGTAACAAAGACCCGAGAGTCAATGCCGTAATAGGCATTGTCCTTAGCCACGACATTTTGCTTACCGATTTTTTCAGCCCACCACCGCAATGCGGCGAGACGATTTTTTATCGTGCCGGGAGTTAGCCCTTCTTCGAGATATTTGGCGACCAACGCATCAATATGTTTAGGTTTGAGAGATTTCGCCTCCATACGCCGATAGCCCAATTCATTAAGATGATTCGCCATCGTTTGTAACAACTGGAAACGTTCAGCCTGAGTACTACGGCTGCCATCCTGATTGCGCTGACACAAATCCTTTAATTGGTAATTGAGATCTTTCAGATTCCTTCGCGCTGCTCAGTCACTTAGCTGCGGCTTCCGGTGAGCCACTGGCAATTTGCTACCCCCACGCTTCGCCAGCGGGTCAGGAGCGCAGGCCGCAGACGCTGCGCTCAAATGAAATAGTTAAAGATCAAGGGGAAGTGAATCTATGAATACTGCTGAGGATATGAAACGGGCATATGAACAAGCTCAGGTACAACTACAAAGTATCATCGATATGGTAGGAGCGTTGAATACCGAGGAAGAAGCCGAGCTTGAACAAGCTAAGCAGAGAATATATGAAGATCCACTTTCTATTCAGGTGAGATCCGACTGGTACAACGCGGGCAATAGTTCTGAAATCGAACCAGCTGAGTTTATGATTTTGCTTTGTACTGGGGGACCAGCCACCAGGATCATCGGGACATTAGGCCAATTCAATGAACCAGTTGATGCTACTCTACAATTTCAGGATTGGTTCATGCCATGGACAGATTATGCCTGTGATACTGACGAAGCAGTGGCACTCGTTAAGTACGCCCAGGAATTTTGGTTTGGTGACTAAGAATCAGCGTTACGGATGACACCAGCAACCATCGCTCTCGCTATCAAAAAATCTAACATCTACCTTTTCACCTAGCTCATCCGTTATAAGCTGCGCCACACGTGTACAGTAGCCCTGATCATTTCCAATCACTGAAAGTGCTACTTTTTCGATCCCTGATTTAGCGATTCTACGCAAAATATGGAGGTCATGTTCTCCAAAGCCCCAACCGTATACGACTAGTGGGACGCTTGATTAATTAGGTAACGCATTCTTTGCTCTAT
>TARA_R110000772_G_scaffold163459_1_pt1 | contig 43991 bp, 42 predicted proteins | sample TARA_R110000772 | Tara Oceans TARA_R110000772 (sample SAMEA4397948) | marine metagenome | biome: Polar Biome; feature: [SRF] surface water layer (ENVO:00010504); material: water (ENVO:00002006), including particulate matter (ENVO:01000060) such as... | depth 5 m | reverse complement strand
GGATTGCAAATCCGTCAACGCCGGTTCGATTCCGACCCGAGCCTCCAATTCTCCGGTGAAATCAAGCACTTACAGCTTGAGGTCTTTTCCAGAATCCAAGCGCGCGTAATTTGCGCGCAGTGGTCTATCCTTAGGGGTAAATCTTGGATGTGGAGTGCTGAAACACGCACTACCTACAGCCAATTGGAGAAAGACCATGACTCACCCCAACACCGCACCACTGCCCCCCACGGCCGACTTCACCGCCGGCGAGCTCCGCGAACTTAATGCGCTCCTGGACAAGTTCGAGCAGGACGATCGGTTAGAGGAGCTCCCGCCACTGGAGAGCGACCTGCTCGAAAAGTTCTGCGTGCTCATCTATGAAACACTCGAGCCAGACGCGCGGGAAGCGTTTGTCGACGACCTCATGACCGCCGCAATCAAGAATCGGGGGGCTGTCTAATGCGTATGCCAGAATCAGCATTGCAGAATTTCGAGGGCCGCCCCTTTGGCTACCCGATAACCGAGAGTGCCAGTAGTGCCCACCAGCTGCACGACGCTGTGGCGGTTGTATGCGACACCGGTGTCACGGCCGGGCATGGCGAGCTCTGCTTAATTCAGAAAGGATGCTCCGCGGAATTAGTTCGTGTGGAAATCCCCGCGCCGGCGCCAGAGAACACCCCCGGCGGCAATGTCCGCATTTGCCTGGTGCACGTGGTGGTGGATCCAGAAGGTAACGCGAAGAGTTGCCAGGCTTCACCCGACACGGCGTATCTGGTGAGGGGATACTTTGACCGCGCTGGGGATTTTCATCAGATCCACGCGGTTGGTGTGAATCTGTTGGCCGCGTCAAGGCAGCCGGTGGCGGCGCAAGGAGGTTGAGTAGTGGCGTCAATTCGCAAGGATAGAAACCGCTGGCGGGCTGAGGTTTACCGACAGGGGCACGCACGCATGTCAAAGTCTTTTGCCACCCGAGCGGAGGCCGCGCGCTGGGCCAGGGAGACCGAGGCGGGGCTCGACAACGGTGCGATGGCCAACCTCACCAACCGGACGCTGGCGGAAGCAATAGACCGGTACATTCAAGAGTATGACCCGCCGCCCTATGAGAGGACGATCATGGCGTTCTGGCGGGAGGAGCTGGGGCGGATGAAGCTGTCGAGCATCCGCAAGGCCCACGTGCTGCAGGCCCGCAAAGTCATGGCAAAGCAGACTGCACAGCGATCCGGGGAACCCCTGGCGCCCGCCACTATCAACCGGAGGGTGGCGCTGCTGTCGCGACTCTTCAGGATATTCGAGCAGGAATGGGACTGGGTGCAGGGTAATCCCTGCCGTATTCGAGCGCTGGCGGAGGACAACCGCCGAGACCGGATTCTCACCGAGGAAGAGCGGACACGATTGCTGGCGGCACTGAGGGCGAATCCAGACCCATGTATTTTCGGCTTTGTGCTGGTGGCTATGTCCACCGGCATGAGGGCCGGGGAGGTCGTGGCGCTACGCTGGGAGAACGTGGACCTCGAAACCGGCGCCATTCAGATACTCAAGTCAAAAAATGGCGAGCGCCGCGCGGTAGTAGCGGGGGAGGATGCGGTCGCCTGGCTGAAGTCATGGAAGAAAGAATCCGGTCTTCGCTTCGGCGGCCGGGTGTTTGGCAATCACATCACCGGTCGCGGAATGTTTGCCTACTCGAAGCCCTGGGGAGAAGCGCGCAAGGCCGCTAAATTGGAAGATCTTCGTTTCCACGACTTGAGACACACGTTCGTCACTGAGGCGCTGTCCGCCGGCCTGAACCCAATGCTGGTGATGGCGGTATCTGGTCACAAGTCTGCAGCAATGTTGTGGCGCTACAGCCACTTGACCACTGATGTGGCGAAGGCTGTGTCTGAAGCCGTTCAGGGCTCCAGGCTTACCCCCGGGAGTTCGAACGACTGAGGAAGAGGTGGGCGCCACTTGGTTAAGAGTTTTGACCGAGTTGGCGCCTGTTCAAAAATGTAAAACCTTCTTAATCTGTGCCCCAGAAAGCGATTTGCTGCTAATGGAGGCACCGCATGCACCATCCACTCAACGAAGAACATCCGACCGGGGTAGTGATGCTCACCGCGTTTTGCGAGCAGCACCCTGACATTCTGCCGCTACGTCGCGCCCGGTTCTACATCTCTACGCTGTACGAGCAGCCCGAAACCATTCAGCGCATCTTTCGCAAACGCATGGGGCGGTGGCATGTTCATGTCCCATCACTCATCGACTACTTCGAAGACCCAACGCCAGTGCTGAAAAGCGCCTGAAAAAAAACCGGCGCAGCGCGGGAACGCTTGCCGGTTCGGGTTCCCCTCAGCCAGGAGAAGAGATCATGCTACCAGAAAACCAGCACTGCTACAGCGTGGAAGATGCGGTCGCCACAGTCATGCGCGATTGCACATCAAAGCAGGGGGTGCGCATGGCGCAGTACCTCGCACCACGCCAACAAGGAGTATTGACCGGGGAGCTTGCCGCCGCAATTGCGTGCGGAAACTTGAGTGCCGCGGCGGCGAAGGTCAGGCCCCATCCTGAGGCGCTCGGGTGGACGATTACCTGTGCACCACCGCCTAGACGATCACTTAACCGTTTCGGCGAGGTTTCGCAGGCAAATTTATGGCGCCTTTCGCCGCTTCAGGATCGCCGGTAAGCGTGACCAAAAGGCGTCCGTCAGGCTGGCTTTTTTGGGCCGTGAAACAGAAGGGCATCCCGCCCGGCCCAAAGCTGGTGTTGGTGCAACTCGCTGACCTCGCAGACGAACATGGTCGTTCATACCCTGGTCACCAGTACCTGGCTGATCTGTGTGGCTGTTCGCGCCGATCAATCATCGATTACCTGAAACACCTGGTGGCTGGTGGCTGGGTGACCATTGAAAACCGCACCACGGCCGGACTGAAAACATCGAACGTTTACACGCTCCACAATGTGCAGATTCTGCACAACGCACGATGTGCAAATTCTGCATGGGGTAGTGCAGATTCTGCACAAGGGGGTAGTGCAAATTCTGCACATAACACTCCCACTCTTTCTACACGCCCATATACACAACCGAAATCAACACGTTCCTCGAGTATTCGTGACGATCTCACGGATGACTCGTGGGCCAAGTAAGGAGATGAAAACAATGGTTGATCAAAAAACGGTGAGCAGCAACAACGCAGCAGCCCGCAAATTTGAGCGTAATGCAGCAGAATTCAGGCTTGCAGCACACGACATCGCTCGCCGCTTTGGCGTGCACACTGAGTACCGCGCGGTGCAGGAAGAAATCGCTGGGTTAACTTCAACGAACGTGCCCCCACTGGGCGCTATTGTCCAACGATTCCAAGAAAGGGATGAACTATTGTCATGGGCACTTGAGGGCATTGCTCCGGGGTTCGCTAAAAACCCAACGGATGAGGATAAAGCCACAGCTCTGGCAATAGTGAAGCTGATTCTCCTACAAGCGCGTGATGCAGAACTGGCGGCATCGTACACACCAACCGGGCCAATGCACTGACGTGGACCCGCTCACCCTCGCACAACGGGCTGCAGCCGGTGACTTGGACCCCGAGGCGGTGCAGTGGCTCGCCGCCGGGTTCCGGCGTTTCCTTGGGGCTGGTGACTCGCTGGAGCTGGCGCTGGGGTTGCGGGATTCGGCGAGAATGCAGGCACGCAACCAACATCTGACCGCCGCCGCCGCACTCATTGACGCGGGCCGGGGGGTGGAGCCTTTCCCCCTGGCGGGCGAGCTGGCGCTGGCAGTCAAGCGTTTTAAAGGTCGCGGCACTTCCGGAGACAAAGCTGTGGATCAATGCCTGCAGGCAGCGGCAGCGACCGGCGCGCGCCCGATCTGTACCCAGCGCGCCCTCTACGATCTACTGAAACTTTGACCTTGGAACTTTCAGCGCCACCCGGGCCATGATGAAGCCTGACAAATTCATTGAGGTTCAACCCATGCCGAAACCCGCAACTGTGTTTGACCAAAAGGTCGCGCTGCACACCCTTTGCTCAACTCAAGAATTGGACGCACTGCCCGAGGCCGCTTTGGTCAAAGCTGGTCTTCTGAAGGCGAGCGCCGCGCACCCGGCTGTTGACCGCATTCTGGACACGGGGCATGTGCTGGCGACCTGGGCCACAACCTTCGCGCCACCGGACGTAGTGGCCACCAATCTGTCGAAAGCGCAGGTGATGGGCTTCAACTCCAACGACTTCCAGTTCGGCCTGGCCAGCGTGCTGCAGTCGGCGACCGTGCAAACCTTCCGGCTGAAGCAGGAGCACCGCAAGCTGGCGCGCCGGGTCCCGGTTCGCAATTTCCTCGAGCATGACACCGGGCACATCGACGCCGACACGTCACTGCTGCCGGTAAACGAGGGGGAGGAATTCCAGTACTCCACCGGCCTGCAACTGGTGAACAGCGCCACAGCCAAAGTGCAAAGCTATGGCCGATTGTACAGTGTTAGCCGGGAAGCCCTGGTGAATGACGACATCGCCGCCATTGGTCGCCTGTTCTCCAATGTTGGCGCGCACGCCGCCCGACTGGAATCGCGTTTGCTGCACGAGCTACTGGCAAGCAATGCCACGTTGAGCGATTCCGAACCGATGTTTCACGCGGACCACAACAACCTCTCCACCGCAGGCGCTTTCAGCGCCACCAGCCTGCAAGCTGCCATGACCCTGTTGCGAAACCAGTTAACCCCGATTGGCGAGAAATGCGACCTCGACGCCTACGCGGTTGTCGTGCCCAGCCAATACGAACTCGCCGCCCGGCAAGTCATCCGGGAAGCGGGGCTGCCGATTGAGACGCATGTTTCCTGCTGGCTGCCCGATGATGACTGGTATCTGTTGGCTGACCCCCTCGAAGCGCCTGTGCTGGGTTTGTTGCACATCGAAGGCGGCGACGCTCCCACAGTGCTGGCAGACAAGGCGAGAATAGAAACGGGAGGCGTGATGATTTCCGCAATGTTCATCACGGCGGTGGTTGCCCTCGGTCGCCTAGGCGCGGTCAAGGTCACTGGATCATGAGCTCCTACGCCAAAGCCCTGAAGCAACACCAAGCAGCGGAGAAAGCGTTGGCGGCAGCTCTGGAGCGCCTGGCGGCAGCCCGGGAGGCCAACGATCCCGCCCGGGCTGTAGGGGCTCGACTGGCTGCACAGGAGGCTGAGAGGGCCGCCAGCGAGTCCTGGCAGACCGTGGAGCAACTGCGGCGACTGCACTGGCAGAAGCGCGCCAGCGATGCCGAGCAACGCCTGCACATGGCAGCCCTGCCGCTGATCGCCGAGGTGATCCAGTATCGGCGGTGGTCCTCGGTTCCAAGCCTGCCCCCATCCCCGGTGGAAGTGGTCCGGCACCTGATCGCGCAACCCCTCCCCCCGGTAGTGGCCAGCAAGGATGATCTGCCTGTTGATTCTCTTGACTCTGTAATTCTTGATCGAGCGGACGACGAAATATGAGACCCAGACTCACCAACCCGCCCCGGACCTATGCGGCGACCTCGGAGCTACTCCGACGCCTCAAGGCTCAGCAGGCCAACGGCCCCGGCGACCCACAACTGCAAAGGTTGATCCGCACTGTACATTCGCAGCACGAAGAAGCGCGGCGCCAATGCCTGGCCGCTGGCCTGCAGGTTGATTGAAAAGAATGTTGGCGGGAAAAATTCCTCCAGATTGGACCTGTCAACGACAAGTGGTGGCGTACTTTGCACTCCGTCATCACAGGGCGCCGCTGATTGACGGCACGCTCCCCGCCCGGGCCAGACCTCGTCCTGGCACCAACGGGAGCATCTTTTCTTTACAAAGGCTGAAAGGCTCAACCGCGGGCTGTGTCGCGGAAAAGCAGCGGAACACAGAAGGCTTCCACGGCCTCATAGCCGCCCGCTGCAGGGTGCCGAAAGGCATGCATTCCGCCCTGGCCGTCACCTCTTGCTGGCACCGAAGAATGCACCTCTCCGCTGGCCTCTCCTGGCTGGCCTGCCCCGGTTCGCCGGGGCTTTCTCTCACAATCCGAAAGGTACTCCTGAGCGATACGCCACACGGGGGCGCGGAATCGCGGTTTTTGAGAGATTTTCGGCCCCCCGTGGGGGTGGTGGTGGGCCGTGGCTGATGTGGTCTTCATCGGGATGCGAAAGCATCGGCGCGTGAACAAGGCCGAGCTGGGCGAATTCATGGGAGTGTCGCACTCGAGCGTAGATCGCTGGGTGCGCCGGGGCTGCCCCTTCATTCAGCAGGGCAGCATCCACCGGCCTTGGGTCTTCGACATCGTGGACGTGATGCGCTGGCGGTATGAGCACAGCGAAGAGTCTGTCGTAGACGATCCAGAGGAGATGACACCGCAGGATCGCAAAGCGTGGTACGACTCGGAGATGGTGCGCCGCAAGCTGCTGGCATCCGATCGTGAGCTCCTCAGCCTGGATGACGTCGAGAGCTCACTCGCGCAAGCATACGAAATCATTTCGAACACTTTGATTGTCATCCCGCAGCGGGTGGCTGAAGCGGGTGGCGGGGTCGCTGAACAGCGAGAGGCTGAGGCGGTGGTAACTGCCGAGCTCGAGAATCTGCGTTCAAGGCTGCTAACCCTCTCACCGCGATGAATGAGGAGAACTTATGGCGGACGCCAAGCGGACGATTGAACTTGTATTCGAGGGCGTAGATAAGACTGGAGCCGCAACTCAGTCTGCGCTGAACAACACACAAAAGTTTGCCGGATCGGTACAGGCCGCAACTCAACCGATTGCCGACGCCACGTTCGCCGCGCTCAAGTTCGAGGCCGCCCTCCTGACCACTGCGACAGCCGTCACAGGGTTTGCGGTCAAAACCGCTGGCGACTTCGACAGCGCGTTCCGGGAAATTTCGACTCTGCTGAATCAGCCGATTGAGGATTTGGGCGAGTTCCGCCAGGCGATACTCGATTACGCCGGCAGCAGCACCCAGCCACTGGAGGAAATTACCGGAGCGATTTACAGCGCAATTTCTGCCGGCGTGCCGCTCGCCGAAAGCATTGAAGCAGTCACCCAGGCGGAGAGGCTGGCGGTTGCAGGGCGCGCAGATCTGAATTCGAGTCTCCTGGTGCTGGTGTCGAGCCTTAACGCCTACGGCCTTGGGATGGATGAAGCTGGACGGTTTAGCGACGCACTGTTCCAAGCGATTGCGGATGGGCAGACCAACCTCCCAGAGCTGGCCGCCGGGCTTTCCCAGGTGACAGGCACCGCTTCTACTCTTCAGGTTCCGTTCGAGACTCTGCTCGCGGCGATTGCGGCGCTCACCAAAACTGGCACACCGACCGCCCAGGCCATCACCCAGATCAACGCAGCGATGAATTCTCTTCTCGCGCCATCGGAGGGCGCTAAGAAGCTGGCGGCTGACCTGGGCATAGAATTCAGTGCCCAGGCTGTAAAAGCCCAGGGGCTGGAGGTTGTCCTTCAGAACGTAGCCGCCGCCACCGGCGGCAACGAAGAGCAAATGGCCAAGCTGTTTGGCTCGACTGAGGCTCTGAAAGCGGTGCTGCCGCTGACCGGTAACGCCGCACGCAACTTCAGCGAAATTCTCGTGAATATGGCGAACAACACTGGAATTGCTGACCAGGCGTTCGCAAAAATGGCCGGGGACATCTCCAGTTCCACCCAGAAGGTAAAGAACGCGTTTGACGTGCTGTTGGTGGCGATCGGTGACCCGCTGCTGGATGAGTTCGGCGGGGTGGCGGAATCCATCGCGGCGATCTTCAGTTCCCTGGGCGCAAGCTTGCAGGCCGAGGATGGGCTCGGCCCGCTGCTGAAATACATCGAGGAGGTGGCCGGAGAGATAGAGGACGCATTTGCCGCGGTCGCCGCGAATTTGCCGGCGGCACTGGAAGGGGTAGACCTGACAAAGGCCCTGGGCGGGCTGGAGGACTTGCGGAACACGGTTGCGGATCTCTTTGATGGCCTGGACCTGGGTACAGCTGACGGTCTCCAGGAAGTGATACAGCGCATCGCGGACGGGTTCGGCAATCTGAGCAGTTTCTCAGCCGGTGCGATTGAGGGACTGGAGCCATTGATCGACATCGCCAGCGATGTCTTGTCGAAGTTTTCAGAGATGGACTCGGCGACCGCACGGGCAAACGGCGAGGCTTTCGGCTTCACCACGACTATCAACATATTGTCGGGCGCAGTGGCCAGCCTTTTGCCGAGCCTCGAAACCCTCCTGAGCTTGTTCATCATCGGAAAGGGTGGTGCGAGCCTGGTGGGCGCATTCAAAGCGGGATCGGCTGCTCTGACCGGCGCTGGTGGGCTGGTGGCGCTACTGGGCAAGGCGGGCCTTGTGGGTGCGGCTGGTGCTGCTGGTGTCGGGATTGGTACCTTGGCAAACGAGGTAACCGAGCTGGCCACGGGGAAGAGCCTATCAGACCGGCTATCGGACTGGTTCACGTCATTCACCGATCTGGACGACCAGGCCCGCGACCTGACCACCTCTCTCGGCAACATTCCTGCTGAGCTCGAGGAGATTGTTGTAACGGCACAGCGCATTTCTCCTGAGAGTTTCCTGCCCTCGTTTGAAGAGATCGAAAAAGTAGGGGAAAAAATTGGCACCGTTTTCGAAGGTGTCGGCCAGGCCGCCGGTGGGATTTCTCCGATTCTTGACGAGGTAACCGGCAAGGTGATCGGCTACACCGATAACCTGGGCGAAGGAACCCGGGTTTCCATCGGCTTTGAGGACGCCCTCAAGGACAGCAAGACATCGCTGGCCGGCCTTGGACAAGAGGCCGAGAATTTCCGGAACCTCTCAGAGAGCGCATTCGTGAAGCTGGAAGAGATCGCTTCAAACGAACGGATAAGGACATTTGAGGCGCGTATCGGACTGGACATTGCCGAGGTTGAATCTGCTGCCAAGGTGATGGAGGCGGCGTTTGAATCAATCAACACTTCCATCGAATCCACCGGCGATCTGATCGGCAGCTTGTTTGGCCAGATCAATGAGGATCTAAACCTGCGCGACTTGAAGCGCATCGAGGACCAGCTGGGCAAAGAGGAGGAGCGGCGCCAGAAAGCGTTCCTGCAGCAGGAGAAGCTGGTGGATGCGCAGATCGCAAATCTGCGTGCACGCACCGAAGCAATGCGAAGAGGTGACGCTCTGATCAAGGTCGATGGGGCTGGATTGCAGCCGCACCTGGAGGCTTTCATGTTCGAGATATTGGACGCCATCCAAGTGCGGGTTAATGCCGATGGGGAACAGATGCTGCTGGGGCTCGGGGCTTAAAAAATTACGCGCACCGGTGGGATTGCGCGCACAAAGCGCGCGTAATTTGCGCGCAGTGCCGATGTAAAAAGCTGTAAATATATTGTATTTGTAGTGGTTGAATGTATAGTGTTCATGCGGGTTTCAGCAAAAAAAGACCTCCACCGGGGAATTGCAAATCCGTCAACGCCGGTTCGATTCCGACCCGAGCCTCCATCCCCCTATTGAATAGCGTACTTCGGCATCACGCCGGGGCATTGCTATGCCTGCAAAAACCTAAAGACAGCCTCATGCACTGCGCACCATGGCTTCTAGCGGCTTCGCCAGATCTGTACTAAGGTGCTGGCATGTGCGGTCGCTTCAACATCACTCACCTGCCTGGTCTCCAGGGACTTCTGGATGAACTGAACATTGGCCTCACGCTCCCAGAGCCGCGCTACAACGTTGCGCCGACCGAAGAGGTGTTGCTGCTTCACGAAGGTCATGCCGATTTTGCGCGCTGGTGGCTGGTACCTTCCTGGGCGAAAAAGGTGGACATGAAATACAGCATGTTTAACGCCCGTGCCGAGTCGCTGGCAAGCAGCCCAGCCTTCAGGAAGCCGTTTCGATCACAGCGTGGCATTGTGCCCATGTCGAACTTCATCGAATGGCGGGCGGAGAGCGGCCAGAAGCAGCCGTGGGTTATCACCAACGACGCGCAAACCATCGCCGTAGCCGCACTCTGGGACGTTTGGCACGGCAGTGAGGCACCGTTATTGTCCTGCACGCTGGTTACCACTCAGGCTGCTGATGCCTTTCGGCCCTGGCACAATAGAATGCCGGTGATGCTAGCGCAGCAGGAACGCGCTCGCTGGTTGGACAATACCAAGCCTATCGACCCGGACGACCCTATCCTGGCGCCGGTACTCAAATACAACCTGAGGCTGTACCCGGTCAGCAAGGCTGTGGGCAGGTCTACAGAAAAAGATCCTGAGCTGTTCGAGCCCATCAATGACTCGGTTATCTTGAAGGCCTAGGCTGAGCCTCTGTGTTGGTTTCGCCAGCGATGAGATCAGCCGCTTTCTCCGCCACCATGATGACCGGCATGTTGGTGTTACCGCTGACCAGCCGCGGCATGACCGAGGCATCAACCACTCGCAGCCCATCGATGCCGCGCAGGCGCAGTTGAGGGTCTACCACCGCCATTTCGTCGCTGCCCATTCTGCAGGTGCCGCAGGCGTGGTAGTCGGCGTCCGCCTGTTCGCGAATATAGCGGTCGATCTCGGCGTCGCTCTGCACGTCAACACCGGGGTCGAGTTCGTGCCCGCGCCAGCGATCGAAGGCGGGCTGGCTGAAGATCTCCCGCGCCAGGCGAATACCCTTGCGCAGGAGGTCGCGGTCACGTTCGCTGGCCAGGTAGTTCTGGTCGATCAGCGGCGATGCCGCCGGGTCGGCGCTGGCCAGTCTCAGGGAGCCGCAGCTATCGGGCTTGACGACATTGATGTGCACACCGAAACCGTGCTGGGGAATCAGCTCCCGACCGTGGTTGCGATAGAGCGCAAGCAGCAGCAATAGTTTTATGTCCGGGTCCGCGAGAGAGGGGTCCGATTTCAGGTACGCGACAGCCTCCATGCCGGGGTCCGCCAGTGGGCCTGTACGCAGCAGGGTATAGCGGGCGAGCGCCAGCGCGCCGCGTAGCGGACTGAGGTACTTGAACAGTGAAATATTCGCCGGTGAAGTGAACTTCACGGTGGCCGCGAGGTGGTCCTGCAGATTCTGCCCAACTCCCTGCAAGTCGAGCACGGGCTCAATACCATGCTCTCGCAGATGTTCAGCGGGTCCAATGCCCGAGAGCATCAGCAATTGCGGCGAGGCGATCGCGCCGGCACTGATAATAACTTCCCGCCTCGCACTGAACGCTGCTACCCGGCCCCGATGACGCACCTGCACTCCGCTTGCGCGACCTTGCTCAACCAGGACTTTTTCCACCAGCGTATCCGTGAGGATGGTCAGATTGGCGCGCGCCTTCACCGGTGCGAGGTAGGCGCGGCTGGCACTGCTGCGTTTGCCCCTGTCGACGGTAACATCGGTAGGACCGAAGCCTTCCCGCACGGCACCGTTGGTGTCGTCATTGTAGGGGTAACCAGCCTGCTGGCCGGCTTCGATAAACGCCAGGGCGAAGGGGTGGCGGACACCGGGGCGGGTCACCTGTATAGGGCCATCGTGGCCGTGCCACTCATTCTGTGCCGGGTGAAAGTGCTCCGCCCGACGAAAATAGGGCAGTACCTCGGCCCAGGACCAACCCTCGCAGCCCTGGGCGGCCCAGTCATCGTAATCCGCGGGCACGCCGCGATCATAAACCATGCCGTTGATACTGCTGGAGCCGCCAAGAACCTTGCCGCGTGGCGTGTACAGGCTGCGGTTGTCCAGGTGTTCCTGCGGCTGAGACAGGTAGGGCCAGGCCCAGGCGCCAGAGAGCATGATCGGCAGCAATGCCCCGGGGGCGCGCAGCAGGGGATTGCGGTCCCGGCCGCCGGCCTCCAGTAACAACACGCTGGTATCCGGGGCTTCGCTGAGGCGTGCGGCCAGTACGCAGCCGGCGGAGCCGCCGCCGACAATGATGTAATCGTAGTCCCGTGTTGCCATGTCGGGGAGCTACTTACCCTGGTGCAGTGCGTCGAGCTCAGCCTGGCTCAGGGTCACCCGACAGGCACCGTCGGAGTCCGCCAGCTGTTCCGGTCGGCTGGCGCCGATGATCGGCACGGTGGTGTGGGGCTGGGAGAGCAGGTAGGCCAGTGCAATCTGGTTGATGCTAACGCCACGTGCCTGAGCCAGTCGTTGCAGCACCGGCAGGCGATTACGGTTGGCATCGTTCAAATAGAGTGCACGCAGGTTGTCGGGCAGGCTGTCCTCGCCGCCAGTGGCCAGCTTGTAAAAAAAGCCGCGGCTCTGGCTGGAGTAGGGAATCATGGTCAGGCCTTCGCCGTGCAGGGCTTGATAGCCGTCGTCGTAGTAGCCCCCGGGGGAGTACATTTGCATGGCTTGCCGATCGGGTTCCGCCAGGCCCCACATGGGCTGGCAGGCCACGAAACCAGCATGCCCGATACGGCGTGCGTAGTTCTGCGCCTCCTGAATACGCTCAGGGCTCCAGTTGGAGCAGCCAAAGTAGCGAATGCGACCGGCCTTCTGCTCGGCGACCAGGGTGTCAACAACAGCGTCGACCGGCTGCGAGGGGTCGTCCCGGTGCAGCCAGTACAGGTCGATGTAGTCGGTCTGCAGGGCTTCCAGGCTGTTGGCCAGGTCTTCCCGCAGGTGCTCCGGGGTGACGCGCAGAGCGAAATCACCGGCGCGGTAGTCAAATTCGCAACCCTTGGTGGCGAGCACCCACTGTTGCCGGTCGCGCTTCTGCAGCAGTCGACCGAGGCACTGTTCACTGGCGCCGCGTGGTGCATCGGGAATCCAGTCGCCGTAGGAGCGCGCGGTATCGATGAAGTTGCCGCCGCAAGCGGCAAAGGCGTCAAGGATGGCGCCCGCCTGCTGGTCGTTCAAGGCGGTGCCGAATTGATTGGTGCCCAGGCAAAGCTGACTGACCTGTAGCGGGGTTCCGGGAAGTGCCAATTTTTGCATGCCGCATATCTCCTGCATCGTGTACGACGGTGTTGAACAGTGTAGGCAACTGCACCGCGGCTGATAATCCCGCATAATACGAATGACATGTTCGGCGAGGCAAAACAATAAAGGGCGCGGAATACGCACAACTCGAGGCCTTTTTGGCGGTGGCCGAACGCTGCAATTTCCGGAGGGCGGCTGCGCACCTGGGCCTGGCGCCGTCCACCCTGAGCCAGACCGTCAGCAATCTGGAAGACCGCCTGGGCGTGCAGCTGTTCAACCGTACCACACGCAGCGTGAGCCTGACCGGAGGGGGCGAGCAGCTGCGGGCGCAATTACAGCCCCTGTTGGCGGAACTGGGCCGCGCAGTGGAGGCGGTGGCGGATCTGGGCGAGGGCGATCGTGGGCAGGTGCGGCTCGTGTGCTCGCGGGCGGCTGCTCGACTCGTGCTAGCCACGCTGGCTGTGGATTTTCATCGCGAGTACCCCCGTATCGAAGTGGACATCACGGTGGATGATGGCATCAGCAATATTGTCGAGAGTCACTACGACGCGGGGGTGCGGGTTGGACATCTGTTGGAAAAAGATATGATCGCGCTTCCCCTGACAGGCGAATGGCCCCTGCATGTGGTGGCAGCCCCGGCCTATCTTCAGCAATACGGTCGGCCGGAAAGCCCTGAAGACCTGCGCAGTCACAACTGCCTGCGCATGCGTCACACCCAGAGCGGCACGGTATTTCCCTGGCGCTTCCAGCGCGGGAAGCGCCGCTTTGACTTTCAGCCCTCCGGCAACCTGGTGGTGGACGACGAGGCCCTGTCGCTTGAGGCGTTGCTGGCTGGCGAAGGCATTGGTTACCTCCTTGAACCGGACGTCGAGGCGCATCTCAGTGCGGGCAACCTTGTTTCTCTCCTGACGGACTGGACGGTGACCCTGCCACCGTTTTATATCTACTACCTGCGCACACGGCACATGCCCCAGGCCCTGCGTCAGCTCCTCGACTTCATCAAGCGCTGGCGCGCGTGAAGTCGAAACTGTTCCCGCGAAAAAAGCCCTTAGTGGGTGACAGGCGATTGTTAGGCATGGACGAACAGCGTGTTCTATTGCGGTGTGTTAATTGAATGTCTTCTGCAAGCGTATGCTACGCAGGTAAATCAACGCATCTGGGAGTACAGAGCATGCCAATGATTACGCGCGCGGCTGTGTGCCGCGTTCCCGGTGAGCCGTTGACTCTGGAAAGTCTGGTGCTACGGGACCCTCTGCCGGACGAGGTGCTGGTGGAAATTCGCGCTACCGGCCTCTGCCACTCCGACCTGCTGCAGATTGACGGTAGTAACGCGCCTTTTCCCTTCCCTGTGGTGCCGGGACACGAAGGTGCCGGCGTGGTGGTGGCCTGCGGCAGTGCCGTCACCAGCGTGGCGCCGGGGGACCACGTGGTACCCCTGTCCATCCCGGAGTGTGGGGAGTGTGCAGCCTGCTGCGGCGGCAAAACCAATCTCTGCGAGCACTTCTACGCCAGCATGGGCCGGGCTGAGTCTCCCTTTTCTCTGGACGGTGAGACGATTGCGGCCTATGCCAGTCTGGGCACTTTCGCCAATCACGTACTGGTGAAGGAGATGAACGTCGCCCGTATTCCCCGGGAGGTGCCATTCGACCTGGCCTGCACGGTAGGCTGTTGCGTGGCCACGGGCGTGGGCGCCGTGCTGTATACCGCACAAGTGGAAGCTGGCAGCGTTGTCGTTGTGCTCGGTCTGGGTGGGGTTGGCCTGAATGTGGTGCAGGGGGCGCGGATGGTGGGCGCCAGCCGAATCATCGGGGCCGACACCAATCCCGAAAGGGCGGAAGCGGCGCATCGCTTTGGCGCCACCGACTTTATAGACCCACAGGACCTCGACGATGATCTGGTGTCTGTCATTCGCGAGATGACGGGGGGCGGCGCTGATTACAGCTTCGAGTGTGTCGGCAACACCCGTCTGGGTGGTCAGGCATTGGAGATGGTTCACCCCGGTGGCGGTGCTGCGGTGATCGTGGGCATGCCGCCCCAGGGGGAACACCTGCCCATACTGCCGGAAAGCCTGTTCCTGGGCCGCACACTGATGGGATCCTTCCTCGGGAACGTCAAAACCCGCAGTCAGTTGCCTTTGCTGCTGCAGGACTATCTCGAGGGGCGGCTGGATTTGGCCAGTCTGGTCAGCCACCGCCTGCCACTGTCGCGCATCAACGACGGCTTTGAGTTGATGCGCAGGGGTGCGAGCCTGCGCACGGTGGTGACGTTTCCGGCGCCAGACTGAGCGACCTCGGTAGCGCGATTCACATGCCGCACGGTGTGACGAAAAGCGTGGCGCACACGCAGCATACAAACCGCGGGACTGTCGGTTTTCCTTACACCACGCATTGAGCGGCGCCCCTGTAAATCCACTATCACTATGATTTCTCCACCTTTTTTTTAACCAGGTACGGACTTTGCTTTATTTTGTAGCAAGTGCCTTACACGTTAATTAGCAGGAGCCCAACATGAAGAGATTTATCCTGGCAAGCGCGTTTTTGAGTTGCGCATCGCTTTCTGTCACATCAACCGCTGCTCCCATGGATTTCGATTTCAGTGGGACCTTCACGAATGACAACGATGTGGTCTTGCTGGACTTCTCAGTCGACAGTGACAGTACCGTCACGATATTTTCTTCCTCCTGGCTCTCGCCGGACGAGGGAAACGGTTTTGACCCGATACTGGCGATCTGGGATTCCAGTGGGAACCTGATTGAAGAACAAGACGACGGAGAAGTCGTCGGCAGCACCGAGTCGAATGGCGTGACCTACAACCATGGCACATGGGACTCTTACTTCACTCAGTTTCTTGTGGCAGGCAGTTACCAGGCAAGTATTACGCAGTTTGATAATTTCGCCGTCAGCACTTCGCTTGCAGACGGCTTCGAGCGTGACGGCAACCCCAATTTTACGTTTGATGAAGATTTCGGTGGCGCGACACAAGCGCTTTTCAATGGTGTGTGGGACGACTCGGACCCCCGAACAGGGGCGTGGGAGTTCCACATTCTGAACGTTGACACAGCCTCCGGGCCTGGGCCTGCCCCGGCTCCCGTTCCTGCGCCAGCCACTCTGGCACTTTTCGGCCTCGGTTTAGCGGGACTGGGCTGGAGGAACCGACGCAAGAAAGCGTAGATAGGTTGCGCGAACCTCAAGCCCTCTCAATGAGGGCTTTTTAATGATTTGTTGCCTTCTGGCCCGTGTGAAGGCAGGATCGGAGGTATCTCCCGTCACCATTGCCGGCCAATCTTATGAAGCGCTCTTTGCCAGTAAAACTCTTTGCGATTTTTACCTTACTGCTCGGCTCCCATGGTGTCGTTGCGCAGCAACACGATCCACTGCCGTCCTGGAACGACACGGCCGCCAAACAGGCCATCGTGGCGTTCGTTACGCGGGTCACGCAAGAAGGATCTGAGGACTATGTGGCGCCCGCAGAGCGTATCGCCACCTTCGACAATGACGGCAACCTGTGGGCCGAGCAGCCTGCGTATTTCCAGTTATTCTTCGCTGCTGACCGCATTCGGGCGCTTGCACCGCAACACCCCGAATGGCAAAACGAGGAGCCGTTTGCCGCCTTGCTGAAAGGAGACCTCGAGGCTGTGCATGCCGGTGGCATGGCGGCAGTCAACGATATCGTTATGGCAACGCACGCCGGCATGACTACCGATGAGTTCGCTGCCATCGTGCGGGAATGGGTCGCCACGGCGCGCCACCCAACAACCGACCGGCGATATATCGACATGGTCTACCAGCCCATGCTGGAGTTGCTCGATTACCTGCGCATGAACGAATTTAAAACCTTTATCGTCTCTGGAGGCGGCATCGAATTCATGCGCCCCTGGGTGGAATCTGTATACGGCATACCGCCCGAACAGGTTGTTGGCAGCAGCATAAAGACCCGCTTTGAACTGCGCGATGGCCAACCGGTTCTGGTGCGCCTGCCGGAGATTGATTTCATCGATGACAAGGCGGGCAAACCGGTGGGTATCAACTCGCACATCGGCAGGCGCCCCCTGTTGGCGTCCGGCAATTCCGATGGCGACCTGCAGATGCTGCAGTACACCGCTGCGGGGGCGGGGCCGCGCCTGATGCTCTACCTGCATCACACGGATGCCGAGCGTGAGTGGGCCTATGATCGCGAGTCGAGCATTGGCCGGCTGGACCAGGGGCTTGACGAGGCACGCGCCAAGGGTTGGACGGTCATCGACATGAAAGCGGACTGGAAGGTGGTGTTTCCGGCGCAGTAGCCGGGAGTAACACATGCCCGCAACGTTTCAGGCCGGTTCGTCCGGCAGCTGCCACTGGCTCTCGAGATAAAGCTCAAGCGGCTGGTAAGCTGTTTTATAGGCCATTTTATTGCAGTTACGAATCCAGTAGCCGAGATACAGATAGTCCAGGCCCAGCGTGCGGGCCTGCTCAATCTGCCAGAGGATGGCATAACTGCCGAGGCTGCGTTTGTCTTCCTCGGGGTCGAAGAAGGTATAGATAGCAGAGAGGCCATCGGTCAGCACATCCACAACGGCAATACCCAGCAAGCGCTCATCGGCAAAAAAACGGTAGTAGTGCGTGCAATCCCAGGCGTCATTGAGGAAGGATTCGTACTGCTCCCGATCGGGCGGATACATGTCGCCGTCGGCGTGACGCTGCTCTATGTAGCGGTAGTAGAGGTCGTAGGCCGCCTCATCGCGGATGTGCTCGCTGAGCTCCACGCGGATATCGGCATTGCGGCGCCAGGTGCGCCTCTGCGCGCGGTTAGGCGCAAACGCATTCACCGGAATCCGTGCCGGAATACAGGCGTTACAGCGCCCGCAGTGCGGCCGATAAATATGATTGCCACTGCGGCGGAAGCCCATCTGCGAAAGCCGGCTATACAGCAACTGGTCCATGTCCTGCCGCGGATCGATGAACAGGGTGGTGGCTTCCTGGTCTTTCAGGTAGCTGCAGCTATGGGGGTAGGTGGTATACACCTTGAGATCCCGCAGGGATGAGGTCACGGCAGCAGGTCTCCGCAGTGGGTCGGCAGCACCCAGATGGATGGTTCAATACGTGTGTCTACAGTTTGGGCAAGCTCTGCCTCAAAGTCCAGCCTGCTGATATTGCGTGCCCCCATTCTGTTCATGTGTTCGCTCTCTATCTGGCAATCGACCAGCAGAAAACCGGCCCGGTGCAGCAGATGGACAAGTGCGACCAGCGCTATACGAGAAGCACTCGGTACGCGGGAGAACATCGATTCCCCAAAGAATACGCGCCCTTGTGCCACGCCGTAGAGCCCACCCACCAGGTCGCCCTTGCCATTGAGTACCTCTACCGAGTGTGCGATGCCGCGCCGGTGCAACGCCTGGTAAGCCTGCAACATGTCCTCGCTGATCCAGGTGCCGTCGCTGTCGCGCCGGGGTGCCGCGCAGGCTTCCATGACCGAGGCGAAGCGTCGGTCAACGCTGAGCTGCAAGGGCGCCGTGCGCAGCGTTTTGCGTAGAGAACGGGATATGTGTAGCTCGTTGAGGTACAGCACCGAGCGTGGGTCCGGTGTCCACCAGAGCACCGGCTGCGGCGGTTCATACCAGGGGAATATACCTCGGCGGTAAGCCGCGACCAGACGTTCAGGAGACAGCCCACCGCCAGCGGCCAACAGGCCGTTGGGGTAGGAGAGGGCGCACCGGGTAGGCGGAAAATCGTCACCGGGCGCCAGACGGGCGATCCCCGGCATGCTGCTAGCCGAGGTTATCCAGGTATTTCTCGGCGTCCAGCGCCGCCATGCAGCCAAACCCGGCCGAGGTAATTGCCTGGCGGTAAATATGGTCGCCCACGTCGCCGGCCGCGAACACGCCGGGAACGGAGGTTGCCGTCGCGTTGCCCTCGGTGCCACTGCGGAGGGTGATGTAGCCATCCTTCATGTCCAACTGGCCCTGGAATATATCCGTGTTCGGCTTGTGGCCGATGGCAATGAAGACACCGGCGAGGTCATGGTCGCTGGTTGCGCCGTCTCCGGTCGATCTAACCCGCATACCCGTTACGCCGCTGCTGTCACCCAGCACTTCGTCGAGGGTATGGTTCCAGAGCAGGCGCACTTTGCCTTCCTCGGCGCGCTTGAACAACCGATCCTGCAACACCTTCTCTGCGCGCAGGCTGTCGCGGCGGTGCACCAGCACCACCTCGGAAGCAATGTTGGCCAGGTACAGGGCCTCTTCGACCGCCGTGTTGCCGCCGCCGATGACCGCGACTTTCTGGTTGCGATAGAAAAAGCCATCGCAGGTGGCGCAGGCGCTAACGCCCTTGCCCATGAAGGCCGCTTCACTGGGCAGGCCCAGGTATTGTGCCGATGCGCCGGTGGCGATGATCAGGGCGTCACAGCTGTAGCGGCTGCTGCCCTCCAGCTGGAAGGGCCGGCTGGACAGGTCGACCTTCTCGATGTGGTCGAACACCACGGCGGTTTCAAAGCGCTCAACGTGGGCCTGCATTTGCTGCATCAACTCGGGGCCCTGCAACTCGGCGTGACCACCGGGCCAGTTTTCCACCTCGGTCGTGGTGGTGAGCTGGCCGCCCTGTTGCATACCCGTGATCACGACCGGCTTCAAATTGGCGCGCGCCGCGTACACCGCTGCCGTATAGCCTGCCGGGCCGGAACCGAGAATGATCAGAGGGTGATGTTGAACGTCGCTCATGTGGTGATTTCCCGGTTGCTGGTGTTAAATATGTCCCGGCGCGCACGCAGGCGTGCTGGAGTTGCCCGGCGCTGACCGGGGCAGCGTATGGTAATGTAAAGGCCGCGCCGCGGCAAAGGCGAGACCATTTCTAATTTGTTCTTATAAGTATTTGAATATAATCATAAAATAAAGCACAATTGCGGAATATTGTCGCCCGTGGAAAGGCACTTTTCCACGCCAGTGAGGGGAAATTCAAGCGTGCCCGAGAAATCCGGTCAGCACAGCGTTCTGGGCCCGCGGTTGCGTGAGGGGGCATTTATTGGCGTCAGTGCGGCCTGCCTCTACGTCTTGCTGGCGCTTGTCACTTACAGTCCCAGGGATCCCGGGTGGTCGGCAACAGGTTCCGGCACACGAATACTCAACGCAGGTGGCCCCACCGGCGCATGGGTGGCTGATGTCGCCTTCTCGCTTGTGGGGTTTGCCGCCTACCTTCTGCCCCTGCTATTGGCCTATCGCGCGCTTGTGATCCTGCTGCAGCGCCATCGCCAGCAGCCTTTCGACTGGGTGACTTTCGGTATCCGGGCCCTCGGCCTGGTGCTGGTCATGATTGCCGGTACGGCGCTCGCAGCGATGAATGATACCGGCAGCTCTGGCCTGCCTCAGGGTGCCGGTGGCATTCTCGGGCAGGCGATCGGGGATGGCTTTACCGTTGCCTTCAGCGCCATCGGCAGCCGCTTGATCCTGCTCGCCGTGTTCCTTTTTGGCATGACTATTTTCGCCGATGTCAGCTGGCTGCGCCTGATGGAACGCCTCGGGCGCTGGACACTCAACGGCGCACAGCGTGTGCGGCTCTGGTGTGTCAACGCTATTGATAGACTGCGCGACCGGCGCCAGCGGGAGAAGGCGCTGGAGGCGCGCAAGGCGGTAATAGACGAGCACGTGGAGCGTAGCAAACAGCGCAAGCCACCGAAGATCAAGCCGTTGAAGCCGCGCCCGGAAAAGAGCGAACGCGCCGAGAAGGAAAAACAGCAGCCGCTGTTTGACGCGCCGGTCACCGGCGAACTGCCGGCTCTGAACCTGCTCGACGCGGAGACGAAGGACCCGACCAAGGGTTTTTCCGAAGAGGCCCTGGCGGCGATGTCGCGCCTGCTTGAGCTCAAGCTCGCGGATTTCGGTATCAGCGCAGAGGTGGTGGCGGTGTATCCGGGCCCGGTAATCACCCGGTTCGAGATACAACCGGCTGCCGGCATCAAGGTCTCGCGCATTTCCAACCTCGCCAAGGACCTCGCACGGTCGCTGGCGGTGATCAGTGTGCGCGTGGTGGAAGTGATTCCCGGCAAGTCGGTGGTGGGCATTGAGATTCCCAACGAAGACCGCGAGATCGTCAACTTCCGCGAGGTGCTCTCATCGCGGGCCTTCGACCAGTCGCGTTCGCCGCTGACCCTGGCGCTGGGGCACGACATTTCCGGCGAACCTGTGGTCGCGGACCTGGGTAAAATGCCGCACCTCCTCGTTGCAGGCACCACCGGTTCCGGCAAGTCGGTGGGCGTCAATGCCATGCTGCTGAGCCTGCTCTACAAGTCTACCCCCGCCGATGTGCGGCTGATCATGGTGGACCCGAAGATGCTTGAGCTTTCGGTCTATGATGGCATTCCCCACCTGCTGACCCCGGTGATCACTGACATGAAGGATGCTGCCAACGGCCTGCGCTGGTGTGTGGCGGAAATGGAGCGCCGTTACAAGCTGATGGCACACCTCGGGGTGCGTAACCTGGCCGGTTACAACCGCAAGCTGGCTGATGCCGAGCGGGAAGGAACGCCTATTGTCGACCCGCTGTGGAAGCCGGACCCCATTCTGGCGTTGACTGACGAGGAGCAGGAGGCTCCGGCGCTGGAGCGTCTGCCTTCCATTGTCGTGGTGATCGACGAATTTGCTGACATGATGATGATTGTCGGCAAGAAAGTGGAAGAGCTCATTGCGAGAATCGCGCAAAAGGCGAGGGCAGCGGGCATTCACCTCATTCTCGCCACACAGCGACCTTCGGTCGACGTCATTACGGGCCTGATCAAGGCCAACATTCCTACCCGTATCGCCTTTCAGGTGTCCTCCAAGATCGACTCACGGACCATTCTGGACCAGGGTGGCGCGGAGCAATTGCTCGGCCACGGCGACATGCTCTACCTGCCCCCCGGCTCGGGCCTGCCCACACGTGTACACGGCGCTTTCTGTTCCGACGAGGAGGTACACCGCGTTGTGGCGGACTGGAAGCGACGCGGGGAGCCCCGCTATATCGACGGCCTGCTGGATGAAGGCAGCAGCACGCCGGTGACCGCCGGGGAACTTCAGGCCAGTAACGGGGACGAAGATCCAGAGAGCGACAACCTGTATGATGAAGCCGTACACTATGTGACCCAGAGTCGGCGTGCGTCCATATCATCGGTACAGCGCAAATTACGTATCGGCTACAACCGCGCCGCGCGCCTCATCGAAAGCATGGAACAGGCCGGAGTGGTCAGCGAAATGGGTACCAACGGGCAGCGTGAAGTGCTGGCACCGCCGCCGCCAGAGTAGCCCACTGCACTCCCCGCAACATTGCACAGGAATCAACACGTGCCTCATGTGAAAAAACTGTCGTATCTTTGCCTGCTGCTGTTCGCCGTTTTCTCCTCACCCTTGCGGGCAGAGGCGGTGAACGAACTGTTGCAGGCCTTACAATCGATAGAGCGCCTGCAGGGTGAGTTTCGCCAGCGGCAGTACGCCACAGACGGCAGCGTGGTGAGCGACTCCGAAGGCCGATTCCGCCTGCTACGCCCGGGCTATTTTGCCTGGGAGATCCGCGCTCCGGACAGCCAGTTAATCATTGCCAACCGGGATTACCTCTGGCACCACGACCGCGACCTGGAAACGGTGACACGCAAGCCCGTGGTGGGCAGTGAAGCGATGACGCCATTGCAGGTGCTCGGCGGTGACGAGGCGGCCCTGCGTCGTGATTACACCGTGCACCGCGACGCGCAGCAGCGTTTTGTGCTCGTCCCCCGCGGACTGGACGCGGGTTTCCGGGAGCTGACTCTGGCACTGGAGGGCAACACCTTGCAGGGCATGGAAGTGCAGGACAACCTCAACCAGCGCGTGGTGATCACCTTTACAGCGCTGGATACGCAGACCCCAATGACGCCTGCAGAATTCGACTTCACGCCGCCTCCCGGCGCGGATCTGTTTTACCAGGCAGAGTAGCGCTTGACCGACGACCTGTTCAGCGCCGACGACGAAGCGGGTTACCAGCCGCTGGCGGCACGGCTGCGTCCGCAAGCTCTGGACACCTTTGCCGGGCAGGCGCACCTTCTGGGGCCCGGCAAGCCGCTGCGCCAGGCCATCGAGAGGCGCCAGCTGCACTCCATGATTTTCTGGGGCCCCCCGGGGGTTGGCAAAACCACCCTGGCGCGTATTGTGGCCGGCGCTGCCAACGCGCACTTCCTGCAGCTTTCGGCGGTGCTTGCGGGCGTGCGGGAAATACGCGAAGCCATCAGTCAGGCGCGTCAGCAACGTGCCACAGGGCGCGACACGATTCTGTTTGTCGATGAAGTGCACCGATTCAACAAGAGTCAGCAGGATGCGTTTTTGCCCCATGTGGAAGACGGCACTGTCATTTTTATCGGCGCCACCACCGAAAACCCCTCGTTCGAACTGAATAATGCGCTGCTTTCCCGCGCCCGCGTCTACAAATTGCGTGCGCTTGAGCCGAGCGCCTTACTGGACGTGTTGCGCCGCGGTGTCGCTGCGCTCTCGCCCGCGGTAGGCGTCGAGGAAGAGTGTCTGTTGCAGATTGCCGGGCAGGCCGACGGTGATGCCCGGCGCGCCCTGAATCTGCTCGAGCTGGCTGCCGACCTCGCGGACGAGCAGGACGGCGGGCGCATCATCACGGCCACAACTCTGGAAGAAGTATTACAGGCCTCGTTACGGCGCTTCGACAAGGGCGGAGACCTGTTCTATGACCAGATCAGTGCCCTGCACAAGGCCGTGCGAGGCTCAGCGCCGGACGCCGCCGCGTATTGGCTTTGCCGGATGCTGGACGGGGGTTGCGATGCGCTGTATCTGGCGCGGCGCATCGTGCGCATGGCGAGCGAAGATATTGGTAACGCCGATCCGCGTGCGCTCAGCCTCTGCCTGGATGCCTGGCAGGTGCAGGAGCGCCTGGGCAGCCCCGAGGGAGAGCTCGCTCTCGCGCAGGCTGTTATCTACCTCGCTTGTGCGCCCAAAAGCAATGCAGTGTATAGCGCTTACAAAGGGGCACTGGCCGATGTGCAAAGCCAGGGCAGCAGCGAAGTGCCCCTGCACTTGCGAAACGCACCGACGGCGCTGATGAAAGCGGAGGGCCACGGCAACGATTACCGCTACGCCCACGACGAGGAGGGTGCCTATGCCGCGGGCGAAAACTATTTCCCGGAGGCGCTGCAGTCGCGACGCTACTATTTCCCGGTAGCGCGCGGCCTGGAGCAGAAGATCGGCGAAAAACTCGAGTACCTGCGCGGCCTGGACCAGAACAGCAATCGGCAGCGCTACCCGCGCAAGCCGTGAGCGCGCCGCAGGGCGCTGCCCCGGAGGCAAAAAATCAGTACAATGCGCGCTGGCAACCGGACCCTGCGGGTTTTCCCATGAAGTACCTGGTTTTCGTTGCACTCGGGGGAGCAGCGGGCTCGGTTTCCCGCTACCTGCTGTCGCAGTGGACCCAGGCACAGTGGCAGGGTGCGTTTCCCCTGGCTACGTTGCTGGTCAACCTTCTGGGCTCCTGCGCTATCGGTGTGCTGTTTGCGCTGCTGGAGCGCCAGGTTCTGCATGCGGACTGGCGCGGCCTGCTGATGGTTGGCTTCCTGGGGGCGTTCACAACGTTCTCCACGTTTTCCCTGGAGACCTTCGCGCTTTGGGAGTCGGGCCAGGCAGCTCAGGCACTGGGGTACATGCTCGCCAGTGTTACGCTCTGCGTCATCGGTGCCGGCCTCGCCATCACCCTGACCCGGGCTCTGCTCTGATAGCGGGCCCGCACAACAGACAACAGGAACACAGAAAATGCTGGATATCAAAGCGGTGCGACAGGACCCGCAAGCCATCGCGGCGCAACTGGCGCGGCGTGGTTTCACTTTCGATGTTACCGCCTTCGAAGCACTCGATGCACAGCGCAAGCAGGCGGATATGGATAGCCAGTCGCTGTTGGCAGAGCGCAAGCGCGCCTCCAAAACCATCGGCCAGCTGGTAGCGCAGGGCATGAGCGTCGATGACGCCAAAGCGCAGGTCAACCTCACACTGGATAAAATCGCCGCCCAGCTCGACACCCTCACCGATCAGGCCCGGGATGTGCAGTCGAGGCTTGAGGAATTCATGCTGGGTGTGCCAAACCTGCTGGCACCCGAGGTACCCGAGGGCACGCGCGAGGAAGATAATACCGAGGTCGCACGGTTCGGTGAGCCGCGCGTGTTTGATTTTCCGGTGCGCGATCATGTGGAGATCGGCGAGGCACTGCAGCAGCTTGATGTCGAGACTGCGGGCAAGATCACCGGCTCCCGATTTACCGTGATGTACGGCCCGCTGGCGCGCCTGCACCGCGCGCTGATCCAGTTCATGCTCAACCTGCACACCGGCGAACACGGTTATCGCGAAATTTACGTGCCGTATATTGTCAATGGCGAATCCCTGCGTGGCACCGGGCAGTTGCCGAAGTTCGCCTCGGACCTGTTCAGGTTGCACGGCGAGCAGGACTACTACCTGATTCCTACCGCGGAGGTCCCGGTCACCAACGTGGCGCGCGAACGGATTTTCGAGGATGCAGAGCTCGGCACCGAAGGCGTGCGGTTTGCCTGCCACACGCCGTGTTTCCGCAGTGAAGCGGGCAGCTATGGGCGCGATACGCGCGGTTTGGTTCGCCAGCACCAGTTCGAGAAAGTGGAACTGGTACAGCTGGTACGTCCCGGCCAGTCCGAGCAGGCACTGGAGGCACTCACAGGCCACGCAGAGCGTGTGCTGCAACTGCTGGAGTTGCCGTATCGCAAGATGGCTCTGTGCGCCGGTGATACCGGTTTTTCCGCGCGGCGCACCTACGACCTGGAGGTGTGGTTGCCCGCCCAGAACACCTACCGCGAGATATCGTCCTGCAGCAGCTTCGGCGATTTTCAGGCGCGACGCATGCAAGCCCGTTGGCGCAACCCGGAAACCGGCAAGCCGGAGCTGCTGCATACCCTGAATGGTTCCGGCCTCGCGGTGGGACGCACGCTCGTGGCGCTGCTGGAGAACTACCAGCAGGCGGACGGCAGCGTCACCATTCCCGCTGTCCTGCAGCCCTATATGGGTGGCCTGACGCAGCTCTGAGCAAGCCCATTCCGCGCCGGGAGGCCGCTACCATGGAATCGCTGCCACTCTTCCTGAAGCTTCGCGACACGCGGGTCGTCCTGGTGGGTGGCGGCCAGGTGGCAACCCGCAAGGCCAGGCTATTGCAGGCCGCCGGTGCCTGCATCACTGTGGTCGCGCCAGAGGCGTGTAGCGAGCTTCTCGACCTGCTTAGCTTGCAGGGCTCGACTGATGTTAGCGGTAGCGAGGCGCTCTGCCATCGCTGGCTGGCCGCCGCCTACGAGGGCGCAAAGCACCTGGAGGGCGCGCGTTTGGTGGTTGTGGCAACACCCAACAGAACGCTCAACGCGGTGGTTTCTGCCGATGCGAGTGCTGTGGGTATTCTGGTCAACGTAGTGGATTCACCGGAACTGTGCACGTTCATTTTTCCGGCCATTGTCGATCGCTCACCCCTGGTCATTGCCATCGGCAGTAACGGCGCCAGCCCGGTACTGGCACGACAACTGCGACGGCGTATCGAGGCGATGGTGCCCGCTGCGTATGGTCGCCTGGCGGCCTTCGCGCGCGGTTTGCGCACCACTGTGGCACGCGCTCTGCCCGATGTGGAGCACAGGAGGCGGTTCTGGGAGCAGATTATCGATGGCCCCATCGCCACACAGGTACTCAACGGCCGCGAGGAAGAGGCAAAGCGCAGGCTCGAAGCGCTGCTGGCGCAGCAGCAGCGCAATCCCAAGAGCCTGAATCAGGGCGAGGTTTACCTGATCGGCGCCGGCCCGGGCGATCCTGACCTGATGACGTTCAAGGCCCTGCGCCTGTTGCAGTCGGCCGACGTGGTCCTCTACGACCGGTTGGTGAGCCCCGCGATCACCGATCTGGCGCGCCGTGATGCCGAGCGCATTTATGTGGGCAAACAGCGGTCCGACCACAGCGTTCCGCAAGCGGAGATCAACCAGCGTCTGCTGGATCTCGCCCGCGCAGGTCGTCGCGTAGCGCGCCTGAAGGGCGGCGACCCTTTCATCTTCGGCCGCGGCGGTGAGGAGATTGAGTTGCTGGCGCGACACCACATCCCGTTTCAGGTGGTGCCCGGTATCACCGCTGCCAGTGGGGCCGCCAGCTATGCCGGCATCCCATTGACGCATCGCGAGCATGCGCAGTCGGTGCGTTTCGTGGCCGGTTACCTTAAAGACAATCGACTGGAACACCGCTGGCAGGAGTTTCTTTCACCCAACGAAACCCTGGTGTTCTATATGGGGCTGGCCGCGCTGGAGGTCATTTGCAGCCAGCTGGTTGCCCATGGCCGCTCCCCGGAAACACCGGTGGCCGTTATCGAACGCGCCACGCTGCCCGAGCAGCGAGTCATCACCGGCACTCTGAGTAGCATCAGTGACATTGTCGCTGCCTCGCGCCCGTCAGCGCACACCCTGATTATTATCGGTTCGGTGGTCGACCTGCAGGCGCAACTGGCCTGGTTCGGGCCCGATACCCCCCAGCCCCCGGGCTGATCAACTCCCCCGATCAGGCGCTATTGCCTGCGCCACACGAGCAAGCGGTTATTCGCCGGCATGGCTGTATCGCTTTCAAGGCAAAAGCCTGTGTCATCGGCAAGGCGCTGCAGGTCATCCATGTCCCGCAGTCCCATGTGCGCCGCTCGTGCGCGCAGTGACCTATCGAAGTCGGCGTTGCTGCCACTGGTGTGGCGCCCGCCGTAGCTGAACGGTCCGTAGAGGCAAAAGGGGGCACCCGGGGAAAGCACACGGGCCAGGCCGTGGAAAAGCGCTTCCACTTCGTTCCAGCTCATGATGTGTGCGGTATTGGCGGAGAACGCCATATCGGCCTGTGTCAGTGGCCACACGGAATCGGCCACATCCAGTACCAGCGGCTGGGCAAGATTGGCCAACGCTGCCGCAGCAAGCCTGGGCTTACAGGTTTCAATACTCGCTGGATGATCACTGGGCTGCCAGGTCAGGTGCGGCAACGCGGCGGCAAAACAGACCGCGTGCTGCCCCGTTCCGGAGCCCACTTCCAGGACAGTACCGGGGCGCGCAAACACCTCTATTAACCGCGCCAGATTTGGCTGCTTGTTGTTTTCGCAGGCCTGGGAGTAGGGCAGTGAATCCATGAGGGCTAGACGGGCGCTCGGTCGTAAATGGGGAAGCCCGGCACCTCATTGGTAACGACCGGGAAAATCGTCTGTCGTGCGGGCACCATCTCGTCGGCATAGTTCCGGTAGATCGCTGCGCGCAGTGCGCCAGGTGTTTCATAACCGGTCTGGTCCGCGAGGTCGTCAAGAATGGTGCGTACCCGGTTCTTGCTGAGCTTGTGGCTGCTGGCGATTTCCAGCAGGCTGTCACCGGCAATAAAATCTTCAAACACCTGCATGGTTTCCAGTGTCCAGCGTGCTCCGAGCGAACCGATAATGGTGCCATCCGGTTCCGCGCGCACCAGACTGCGAGTGAAAGGGTCTTCCACATTGGCCAGGTAAGTGAGGAACCCGACGTGTAGCTTGATGACGTTGAGAATGCCGCGGAAAAGGCGCCCGGAGGGCGTCAGCAGCCACACCCAGGCGGTGGCGTTGCCGTACTGCCGCGCCGCGTCCTCCAGCAACCCGCCGATAGGGTCCGTGGTCAGCGGCGCGGTACGCCGCCAGGCACTGGGCAGGACATCGGTCATGGGGGGGCAGTGCGCCAGCTCAGACAGCGTTTTACCGCGCACTTCCTCCAGAGTCATCCCGTGCATGCGCAAAGACGCCGGCGACATGTCCACCACTCGCATGTCATCCCCGAGGCGGGTGACTGGCATAATTGCCCCGAGCCCCTCAATCCAATCCATTGTCATATGCTAAAGCCCGTCTCTGGCAAGCCTGAAGGTTAGCCGTCCTACCCTGGACGGCGTGGAAAAGTCCGCAAGACACCGACGCAGTCGATGCTCCTGCTAGTGCTCGTCTGCGCCCGATTCACTGTGCTGGGCAAACTGCTGTTGGCGCAAAAGCAGGGCATCCACCAGAATGTTGCCGGCCTCAGTGAGCAGCACATCCGGTTGCTCTAACTCATCGGCGTCGGCATCCGGCACTGGTTCTGCGTCCTCGTCGTCCTCGACAAACTCGTCCTCCAGCGACGTCAGCAGTTCCTCACCGCGTGCTGCACGGCGGCGGTTCTCGATGGCCAGTGCCTTGCTCTCCTGCATTTCGCGCATGGCGATGCGCGCCTTTTCATTCAGCGGCAGCGCTTTGACTGTGCGCGCCTCCTCGGCAAGGTGCACCTGCTCCTCGAGATAGACGAAATCAGGATTGCTCACACTGCGCTCGCGAAACTGACGCGTCAGCTCCGGAACCACCGCCGCAATATCGCCGTAGCGGCGGTGTTTCACCGGGTTGATCTGGTCCCAGTTCAGCGCGTGATCCAGGGCGCTCTCGCCGATTTCCTCGGGGTCGAACAGCGAGGGGAACATCACATCGGGCACCACGCCGCGATGCTGCGTGCTATCACCGGAGATGCGGTAGAATTTCGATTCGGTGAGCTTCAGTTGGCCTTCGGTAAGCGGCACCATCGTTTGCACAGTACCTTTGCCGAAGGAACGGTCACCCACGATAATGCCACGCTGATAATCCTGGATCGCGCCGGCGAAGATTTCTGACGCAGACGCACTTAGCCGGTTGATGAGTACGACAAGCGGACCGTCGTAGTAAGGGCCACGCACTCGCTTGCCGTCGCGCCAGACGCGGCGTGAGGAATGGCGAATCTGCACGGTGGGGCCGTATTCGATAAACAACCCGGTCAACTCGTTGGCTTCCTGCAGGGAACCGCCTCCGTTGTGGCGCAGGTCGATGACGATGCCCTCGACACCTTCGTCTTCCAGTTCGGTCAACAGCTTGCGTACGTCGCGGGTGGTGCTCTTGTAGTCTTCGTCGCCACGCCGCATGGCTTCGAAGTCGATGTAGAACGCGGGGATCTCGATCACCCCGATCTTCACGGTCTGGTCTCCCTCGGGCACTTCAAGCACATGCTTTTGCGCGGACTGTTCCTCCAGCTTGACCTGGTTGCGCACGATGGTGATTTCCTTGCGGGCGTCGGTCGCGGGCGCCTTGGCGGGTATTACCTGCAAGCGGACGGTGGAATCCTTGGGCCCACGTATCAGCTCGACGACCTCGTCCAGGCGCCAGCCGATAACGTCCTCGAAACTGCCATCTTCGCCCTGGGCGACACCCACAATGCGGTCCGATGGCTGCAAGTCCCCCTGTTTATCCGCCGGGCCTGCGGCAACCAATCGGGCGACCTTGGTGTATTCGTCCTCCATTTGCAGCACTGCACCGATGCCTTCCAGCGACAGGCTCATGTTGATGTTGAAGTTTTCCGAGCGACGCGGCGAAAGATAGTTGGTGTGCGGGTCGTACAATTCGGTCAGGGCGTTAGCGTACACCTGAAAAACATCCTGGGCGTTGTACTGCTCGATGCGTTTGAGCTGGTTGCGGTAGCGTTTCTCCAGCGTAGGCACGATGTCGTCAGCTTCTTTTTCGCTGAGCCGCAGGCTCAACACCTGGTTCTTCAAGTGGCGCCGCCAGCGATCGTCGAGCTCTTCTTCACTGCTCGCCCAAGCCCGATCTTCGCCATCGAGCTCGTACTCTTCCTCAAGGGCGAAGTCCATGGCAGCAACGCGCTCCTCAAGCGTATCCACAACGCCCTCAAGGCGCTCCTGCAGGCGCTGCTGGAACCGGTTGAAGATAGCGAAGCCCGCTTGCAGGTTGCCCGCATGCAGGTCTTCATCCATCGCGGTGCGATAGCGCTCGAAGTCGGCCAGATCCGCCTGCGTGAAGAACATCTTCCCGCCGTCCAGGCTGTCGATGTAGTTGTCCAGGTGCAGGGAGGACAGATTGTCGTCGTATACCAGCTTGGCGTAGTGACGCTCCTCCAGCTGTTCGATCAACTCGACAATGGTTTCCCGCTGACTGTCTGTGTAAGCAATGGAGGCGGCAACGCCCATCGGCAAAGCCGCTACCAGCAGGGCCGCAACCCCCAGCAGGACGATCCGCAAGTGCCTCGCCCGGAAGGCCAGATTGTTTGACAAAGTCGATATCTCCTGTGTTCGAAGCAAGCAGTGTAACCCTGTGCAGGGTTGCATCCAATCCCATGATTATGCTTATCGGCACTCGCTTCTGACAGCGCTTAAGTGGCGGTGTTCCCGTCCCACCCCCGCTGGACTGGTGTACCATGGCTTTTCCGGATGCAGACACAGGGGCACGCAAACCCGTGAACCCGATTGAATTCACCAACAGCATGATTTTCTGGGGCGCCCTGTTGGCGCTGCTGTGCGTTGTTGCCAGCGGCTTGTCACGGCGTGTGGGCGCCCCCGTGCTGCTGGTGTTCCTGGTACTGGGCATGCTGGCCGGGGAAGAGGGCGTGGGTGGGCTGCGCTTTGACAACGTCAGCCAGGCTTTCCTGTTCGGCAGCCTGGCGTTGGCCATCATCATCTTCGATGGCGGCCAGGGCGCCCGTCGCGACACGTTCCGGGTGAGCCTGGGGCCGGCACTATCACTGGCGACCGTCGGTGTTGTACTCACCGCTGGCATCACCGGCCTGGTCACACACTTCCTGCTCGACCTGAGCTGGCTGGAATCACTACTGATCGGCGCCATCGTGGGGTCAACGGACGCCGCCGCTGTGTTCGGCCTGTTGCGCTCTGCCGGGCTACAGCTCAAGGAGCGCACCAGTGCCACGCTGGAGGTAGAGTCGGGCAGCAACGACCCCATGGCCATTTTCCTCACCATCACGCTGGTGGAACTGATTTCATTGCAGGCAGAAAACCCCGGCGTGCGTATTCTCGCAGCATTTGCCGAGCAAATGGGCCTGGGCCTGGCAATCGGCTTTGCTGGCGGTTATCTGCTGGTGCAATTATTGAAACGGCTGTCCCTGCCGGTATCCATGTATCCGTTGTTAGCCCTGGCGGGTGGCATGAGCGTATTCGGTATCGCCAACCTCTGGGGGGGCAGCGGCTTTCTCGCCATCTATCTGGTCGGCATCCTGATTGGCAATGCGTCACTGCCTCACGCCAAGGATATTCGTCGCTTCCACGACGGCATTGCCTGGCTGGCACAAATCGGCATGTTTCTGATGCTGGGCCTGCTGGTGACCCCGAGCAGCCTGGTGCCGCTGGTACTTCCGGCTCTGGGGATCGCCCTTGCGCTGATACTCGTGGCGCGCCCGCTGGCTGTTGCGGTGTCCCTGTTTCCCTTCCATTTCCCCTGGCGCGAGCAGGTGTTCATCAGCTGGTGTGGCTTGCGCGGCGCGGTGCCGATCATTCTCGCGCTGTTTCCGTCGCTGGCGGGGCTGGAGCATGCGCACGTATTTTTCGAGCTGGCCTTCTTCGTGGTGCTGGTGTCGCTGGTGCTACAGGGCTGGACGATTGCGCCGATTGCGCGCTGGCTGGGCATCGAAGTGCCGCCGGTCCTGGTAGACCCGGAGCACCTGGTGCTGCGCATCCCCGATGAGCAGGAAAAAGAGGTGCTGGTGTACCGGGCGGTGGCGGGGAGCCCCGCCATCGGCATGCGCGCGGGGCGCCTGCCACTTTCCGGTGGGGCCCAGTTGGTGGGTGTTGTGCGCCAGGGTGTGTTGTTGGACAACCCTCGAGAACAGGATGTCGAGCTGGAAGACCACGTTATGGTGCTGGGCAACGACGGCGCCGCACCGGCACTGGCACGGCTATTCACGCCGGCAGACGCCAGCAGCTCGCAGAAGGCATCGGCGTTCTACGGGGACTTCGTGCTCAAGCCCGGCGCGCGGTTGGCGGACATTTCACTCATGTACGGTATAGCGGTGCCCGAGGCGTTGCAGGCACTGACCGTGGGGGAGTTCATCAACCGTCAGTTCCATCACAAGGCGGTGGTCGGCGACAGGGTGTCACTCGACAGTGTGGAGTTTGTGGTCAAGAAGCTCGACGGCGATCAAATTGCCGTGGTCGGCCTCAAGCTGGGCTAGGCACTCAATCTGCGTCGCTGGCAATAATCTCAATGCCGGCCAGGTCCTGCGCATAGCGCTTCTTGCGCGGCAGATCCATGCCCCGCAGAATCTGGATACGCTGCGCCTGTGGTGATCCCGCCCCGTGCAACGACTCCGTCAGGTAACCCACCGCATTGCGTCCCAGTGTCATGTTCTCGATCAGGCGCAGCATACGGGTTCGGCTTTCCACCGGTATGTCTGCACGTCCCTGAAAGTATTTGTGCAACAACGGTCCGGCTTCTGCGTGCTCAAAGTCCGCCTGTGACGGCAGCGTCACCATCAGTCCGCCCGCAAGGTCCTGCGCGAAGCGCGCGATCTCGTAGGGGAAGCGGGTAACGTTGTGTTTACAGACGTTGGCCAGCATTTCATCATTCATCCAGATACCCGAATCGAGCTGTGTTGCCTCATGGGATGAGGCGATGGCCGAAGAGTAGATGGTTTCGTTCAGGTGCGTCATCTCAACCAGCTTGTCCTTGATGTGGCTGGCGGTATCGGCCCCGTTGTACTCGGCAATGGACGCGGCGGCACCCACCATCACATCCCCCAGCCCGGTTTTACACACGTAGCTGGCGCGGTGATAGGCCGTAAAGCGCGCAACCATGGGCTGTGCGAATTCATACTCACCGTCCATGAGCACGTGCTCCCAGGGGATAAATACATTGTCGAACACCACCAGGGTTTCCTGGCCGCCAAACCGGGCATTGCCCTTGTCGATGTCGCCGGTCTCCAGAGCCCGGGTATCGCAACTCTGACGCCCGTAAATGTAGGTGAGACCCTCTGCATCCCCTGGCACCATGCCGACCACGGCGTAGTCGCGATCAGCCGCTCCCATGTTCATGGTGGGCATGATGCAAATCCAGTGGCTGTTGAGGCCACCGGTCATGTGCGCTTTGGCCCCGGTAACATACAGGCCACGCGCGTTGCGCGCCGTAACGTGCAAAAACAGGTCAGGGTCTGACTGCTCATGCGGACGTTTGCTGCGATCGCCTTTGGGGTCGGTCATGCCCGCGCCGATAATCACATTGTGGCGCTGCGCCTCGCGCATGAAGGCAAGGTACCGCTGGTGATACTCAGTGCCGTGCTGCTGGTCGATGTCCCAGGTGATGGAGTGCAACACGCTGATGGTGTCCAACCCGGCGCAGCGCTGAAAACAGGTGCCGGTAATCTGCCCCAAACGCCGTTGCATACGGTTTTTCAGCACCAGGTCCTGCGGTGATTCAACGATGTGTAGAAAGCGGTTGACCCGGGCGTCGATAAGCGACGAATGCGCGGTTGCCAATTCGGGGTCTTCCAGGGCCAGATCATAGGTGGCGCACAGGGCGTTGATAGAGGGGCGAATGATCGGGTGGTCGACGGGCTCTGCAATACGTTCGCCCATCAGGTAGACCGTGACATTGCGGTTACGCAGGCTCTGTACATAATCGTCGCTGTTGACGATCGGTGCAAAACGCGCCCAGCGTTCGTTGGCGGTATCTTCTGTGCGCTGTGGAACTATTGCATTCACTGTGTAATACCCTCAGGTTTTGTTACTCGAGCCAATTTATCGAACTGGCGTCAGCCGCAGCCACACTTTACCGCGTGAGGTTGGGGGCTCGCACCCTCAGTGCTCCGTTGTATGCTAGATTCTCACGTTTGTCGATTGCCCAATACGGCTGTAAAGCCATGGGTCGAGGAGGCGAGTTGAAATACATACGTGTTGCACCGCACAACAGGCGCGCCTGGCGCAGCGTCTTATTGGCGCTGCTCGTCTTCGCTGGTGGGGCGCTGAGCACCTTACTGCAGGCTACAGAGCAGGCTTATGACCTTGTGCTGGCCGGTGGTCGCGTGATTGATCCGGAAAGTGGATTGGATGCTGTTCGCAACGTGGGTGTCACAGGCGGGGCGATTACCGCGGTAACAGAGCAGCCGCTTGACGGTAAACGGGTGATCGATGCGACCGGGCTTGTGGTTGCTCCGGGCTTCATTGACCTGCATTCCCACGGCCAGTCACTGGTTGCCGATAGAATGCACGCCTACGACGGTGTGACGACGGCGCTGGAGCTTGAGTCCGGCATACTTCCCGTCGGGAATTGGTACAGTCGGCAGGCCGCCGCGGGAAGAGCGTTGAACTACGGCACATCGGCCGCCTGGACGTTCGCCCGCATTGAAGAGTTCGAGGGGCTGTCTCCACAGGCTGACCTGCAGTGGTTTCGAGAGGCGTTCGCACTTGAGCGCTGGGTTAACGAGACTGCATCCGACGTGCAGGTCGCCAATATCGTCAAGAGTCTTGAGCAGGGCTTGCAAGAAGGCGCATTGGGTATTGGCATCAACGGCGGCTACGCGCCCGGGGGCGGTTTTCGCGAGTTGCTTGCGGTCCACAAGCTTGCCGCGCGGCATCAGGTACCAACCTTCACACATATTTCCTGCGATAACCTTGCGGATCCCGGCAGCTCTGCCGAGTGCGTTGGAAAAGTCATCGCACTCGCGGCAAGCAGTAACAATCACGCCCATATTTGCCATTTAAACAGTAGCAGTGTGCGTGCGGTGGGCGTTACCAGTGGCATGATTCGCACAGCACAGGCAGCCGGCGTGCCGCTCAGCACAGAGGCCTACACCTATGGCGCCGGCAGCACAACCATTGGGTCTGCACTGTTCAGCACAGAGGCGATGGCGGCCAAGGGCGTAAAGCCTGAGGACATCGAGTACAACGGCGAACGGCTGGATGCAGCCAGCTTCACTGCATTGCGCGCTGCACAGCCAGGCGCTGTGATCGTGAGGCACTTCCTCGACCTGCCGGCCGAGCGGGATATCCTCGACACCTCTGTGCTCTTTCCCGGCGGCGCGATAGCCAGCGACGGCATGCCCTGGATCGACAGCAGCACCGGAGCGCTTGTTGCGCCTGATCAATGGCCGTTGCCGGAATCCGCTTATGCGCATCCGCGAAGCGCGGGAACGTTTACCCGGTTACTTGCTCAATGGGTGCGGGAAAGCGCTTCTCTCAGCCTCACAGAGGCCCTGCGCAAGTCATCCCTGATACCGGCGATGATCCTGCAACCCTCCGTCCCGCAGATGCGGCGGAAAGGCCGTTTGCAGACAGGCATGGATGCCGACATCGTGGTGTTCGATGCGAGCGAGGTAGCGGACAGGGCGACTTTTTCCAACCCGCGACAGCCTGCAACCGGTATGCACTATGTTCTGGTCAACGGTGTGCCGGTAATTGATGGCGGCGTATTGAGCATGGACAGCATGCCCGGCCAGCCGATCAGACGCGCCCACGGTAACGGAGCGACTGCGGTGCCATAACATGTCGCCGCTCAGTTCACATACTTGAAACGCAAAAGCCTGCAAGCGACGTGATATGCGCTACCGTAGCACTTGGCTGCTGTGGAGAGATAGCGATGTACGCGATGATCATTGAAAGGACTGGTGGGCCGGAAGTATTCCAGTACGCCGAGATAGACACGCCAGAACCCGGCCCGGGTGAGGTTGTGGTGCAAGTCGCCTACGCCGGCGTGAACCCCGCAGACTGGAAAAACCGCGAAGGCCATCTTGCCCAGTTTCGTCCCTATGTTTTTCCCTACATCATCGGCTTTGACGCCGCGGGCCGCATCAGTGCGGTGGGCGAAGGCGTTGAGGGATTTGCTGTTGGCGACCGGGTCTTTACGCCAACGAATCATGGTCAGGGGGGGCAGGGGAGCTATGCAGAGTTCGTTGTCGCCAACGCCGACAGAGTCGCGCGAATTCCCGACGGGCTGAATTTCGCGCAGGCTGCCGCGTTGCCCGTGGCATCACTCACGGCCTGGCAGGGACTGTTCGACCGCGGCGGCCTGCAGCGAGGTCAGCGGGCTCTGATTCACGGCGGTTCAGGAGGTCTCGGCAGCTTTGCAGTACAGTTTGCCCGTTGGGCCGGCGCAGAAGTGGCGGCGACGTGCTCAACACCCAATGTGCAATACCTGCGGGATCTCGGCGTCGACAAAGTTATTGATTACCGCACGGAAAATATCACGCGTGAAGTGCAGGCCTGGGCGCCAGAAGGGCTTGATTTTCTCATGGATGCGGTGGGCGTCAGCACATTGCCGAATGGTCTTGACCTGGTGCGATCAGGTGGCACCTTTGTCAGCATTCCTACCCTGGTCGACGACGGCGATATTCCTGCAGCCGCGGAGGCAGGTGCTGCCCGAGGCGTCAATCGCGTATTTTCTACGATGGACGACACGAACTGCACCAGGACTCTGGAAAAAATTGCCAGCCTGCTGGTCAGTGGTGATGTACGACTCCCACCCGTGAGGACCTTTCAGCTGCGCGACGTTGCTGACGCACACCGTATTCTGCAGCAGGGACACACCCGCGGGAAAATCGTGCTCGAAGTTGCAAATATCGAGTGAGCGGAGTCATCGAATATTCGATCGCCCGCGGCTTCGACACATAACGAACAAGTAACAGGAAAACAACCGATGGAAACCAGTATGGAACGCTTGCGCGGCGGAGTCGCCGTTATCACCGGTGCAGGTTCGGGGATAGGAGAAGGCCTGGCGCGCGTGGCGGCTGAACAGGGTATGCGTGTCGTGGTGGCAGACATTGCCGAAGATCGTGCGCAGCTTGTGGCCGACAGCATCCGTGATCAGGGTGGGGAGGCCATGGCGGTGAGGGTTGACGTAGCAGATTCAGCCTCTATCGACGCGCTCGCGGCAACCACCCATGATACTTGGGGCGACGTCACGCTGCTGATCAACAATGCCGGCGTCGAAACGCTGGGCCTGACCTGGGAGCTCTCCGCAGCGCAGTGGGACAAGACACTTAATATCAATATTCACGGTGCGATACATGGCGTGCGGGCCTTTGCCCCAAGAATGATCGCCAGTGGCCAGCCTGCCTGGATTGCCAACACCGCATCCATTGGCGGCCTTGGCATGATGCCTGTGCAGACATCCTACATCTTGAGCAAGCACGCCATGATCTCCTTCAGCGAATGCCTGTTCCTGGAAATGCAGATAAGCAAGGCGCCGATTCAGGTGTCCGCGGTTTTGCCCGGGCCGGTGGCCACCCGTATTTTTGAGGACGGAGGCACCACGACCAACTCCGCGAGCGAACAGCACCGGGTGATGATGCACGGCATGCTGGCGTCGGACGGCATCAGTGGATACGAGGCAGCGCAGCGCATTCTGCCGCAAATTGCCGCAGGGGAATTCTGGGTTTCCACGCACCCGGAGCTTACCCGTGAGTTTGCCGCTGGCCGCGCCGCGCACCTATCGGCTCTGCAGCTCCCTGCACTTCCGGAAGAAGTGCTCAAGGGTATGGGGCTGTCGATAGACTAGCCTTAACTACTCAGGGGCGCTGCTGAAAACGCCGGCATGCGTGTCGCGCAGGTTCCGCTTGAGGATTTTACCTGAAGGATTGCGCGGCAAATCCTGTGCCATGAGGATGCGTTTGGGCACTTTGAAAGCGGCCAGACGCTGTTTGCAAAAGTCGATAACAGCCTGTTCACTTGCTTGCTCATTCGCCTCATCCTTGGGCACTACGACAGCCGCAACGGCTTCCACCCAGTGTGGGTGTGGCAGGCCGATGACTGCCACTTCCGCGACCCAGGGCAGTTGGTAGATAGCCTCTTCCACTTCTCGCCCGGACACATTCTCACCGCCCGTTTTGATCATATCCTTTTTGCGGTCGACAATAGTGAGGTAGCCCTCCTCATCGAGTGTTGCCAGGTCACCGCTGTGGAACCAGTCACCCGTAAACGCCTCTGCGGTCTTTTCCGGGTTCCTGAAATACGCGGTCAATAACTGTGGTGACCGGTGGACGACTTCGCCGATATCACCGGTCGCGACATCATTGCCGTCATCGTCAACGACACGCGTTTCAACGTGGAGTACAGGACGGCCCGCTGAGCCCGCCTTGCGCAATTGGTCTTCAGGTTTGAGGATGGTTGCCGTCGGCGCAATTTCTGTTTGCCCATACAGGTTCCATAAGCGCAACTGGGGCAAGCGAGTCTGAATTTCCTTCAGCACTTCCACCGGCATGATGGACGCACCGTAGTAGCCCTTGCGCAGTGCAGACAGGTTCGCGCGGTCAAAGTCGGGATGGCGGAGCAAGGAAATCCAGACGGTAGGCGGCGCAAAAAACGAGCTGATTTTCTCGCGGGACAACAACTCGAGCAGGTTCGCTGGGCTGTTGTCGTCCGTTATCACACTGCTGGCGCCGCACTGAATTGCGGGCCCTAGAAAGCAGTCCAGCTGTGCGCAGTGGAACAGTGGCAAGGCGTGCAAGAGGGTGTCCGTGCTACAGACTTCCGCATCGGCGAGAATACTGCCGTACTGCCACAATACCGCGGCGTGGCTTAGCACCGCCCCTTTAGGCGCCGATTCCGTACCGCTGGTGTATATGATCTGTGCGGCATCCTGACTCTCTACAGCAGGCAGGGTCGCCAGCGGGGCACTCTCGGTCAGCAGGCTGAAAGCCTCCAGTCCATCAGGCGCATGACCTGAAGTTGCCAGCCAGAACAATTGCTCAAGTTCGGGGCATTGTGTTGCCACCTGTTGCGCTTTCTCCACCTCACTGTCTCCCACCAGAAGCAGGCGGGCTCCACTGTGCTCAATGATATAGGCCGATTCCTGCACATTGAGCATGAAGTTGACCGGCACCAGCACGGCACCGATCGCGCTTATGGCGAAGCGCGCTACAGCAAAGGCATTCGAATTTCGCGACAGGATGGCGACACGGTCACCGGGCTGAATTCCACGTTCAATCAGCCCGCCAGCAACGCGCAGGCAGAGGTCGTGAAACTCGGCATAGTTCCAGTTTACGTCGTGCTGTCGAATGGCGGCCTGCTGAGGGTTTCGGGCCGCGGTGCGCCGTAATGCGTGGTAGACGGTTTGCTGGCGAATGAGGTTGGTATCCACGCTGGTAGTGCTCCTTGAACTCGTTGTAGTTATGTCTCTTCCGGCACTGAAAGCCCTGCGTACAGTCAGGACAATCCGTGCCGGATTGCGTTAGTGTACCAGCAGAGTGCGCGCAATGAGTTGAACTGGATGATTACAGTACTGGACCGGATTGTTCTTGAAGCAACACAGCTGCCCGAGGTGGAGCGACTGTTTCGCGAGCGCTATGAGCCGGCTGCGGCAGAGCGGGGCTTGCGGCTGGTTTCGCGGGAAATATCTCCCCCGCTTATGCTTGCAGAGGCCCCGCTGACGCTCTGGCAGCGCTGGGAAGTGGCAGACGTGGGCGCCTGGTGGAACATGCGAGCGCAGTCCGGTACCCCGTCAGTGGCCGAGTTCTGGCAGCGCATTGACGCGCTCACGATTTCTCGGGAGCGCGTTTATCCGGGAGCACACACGGCCAGTGAGCTGCCAGCGCCCATTGGCAACGCTTCCGACGTGGCGAGCCGAGGCTACCGCGAGACAGCACAATTGCGCGTGCGTGAGGGCAGCATCGATACGCTGGACGCTGGCCTGCGTGAGGTGATGGCACTGTTACCCGGTGCAGAACATACAGCGCTGGCGCGCAACTTTGCCCCGGAGTATGCCGCCGGCCACCTGACCTGGGACCTCCTGTATCCCGATGCGAGCACCGCTGGGGAAGCGCAGAAAAGCACAGTCTGGCGGCAGCACATTGCGCCCCTGCTCGACCAGCATTGCGACGCCATACATGCGCTGGCAATGGACACTGTGGGCGCGGGCTTGCGTGCCCCCGGAATTGCCAACGGGGTCAAGCGCACCGCCTTTTTCCGCCTGCAGCCTGGGGTGGATGCTGATACGGCGGCCCGCTTCGAACGCGACCTTCTCGCCATGCCACTGTATATTCCGGAGATACGCAACTGGCGCTTGAGCCGGGCCAGCGCGGCGGGCTGGCATCGTGCCGATGCCACAGACTGGACCTGGGTCTGGGAGCAGGAATTCAACGACATCGACGGCCTGACAGGCTCCTATATGATCCACCCGCATCACTGGGCGCATATTGACCGCTGGTTTGATCCGGAGTCCGGTGACCAGGCGATCGACGTAAACCTCTCCCATGCCTTCAGCGCTTTCGGGGAAAGCTTGTTGGCGCTGGAGCTGATAGCCCCCGGGCATTAACGGCCTTTGCAACCAGGCCCGCTAGGAAGGATTCCACTATGCCGAACTTACTCGACAACAAGATTGCACTGGTTACCGGAGCCAGTCGGGGGATAGGCCGCGCGCTGGCACAGCGGCTGGCATCTGCGGGAGCGACCGTCGTGGTCACGGCGCGCAGCCTGGACAGTGCCGGAAAGTATGAAGGCACTCTGAAGGAGACGGTGGCATTGATAGAGGCCGAGGGTGGCCGCGCCCATCCATTGGTCGCCGACCTCGAGAAAGAAGACGATTTGCAAAGCCTGGTTGAACGGGCAGTCGGTGCGGTGGGTGGCCTGGATATTCTGGTGCACAGTGGCGGTAAGGCCGAATACGCGCCTACGGTGAACATGGAGCAGACCCTGTTTGAAAACACCATCGGGCACTACCTGCGTGCCCCGTTCATTCTCTATCACCACGCGGTACCCGAGATGCGCAAGCGGGGCGGGGGCTGGATCGTCACGTTGGGCTCTGTGACCGCACTTCCGCCGCTGCGTCCGTATGACGGATTCGCGGCGCAGGGCGGCGCGACGGTATACGCTGCGATCAAGGCAGCGGTGCACCGCATGACCCAGGGGCTTGCAGCGGAGCTGTTGACTGACAATATCGCGGTGAACACCCTCGCCCCGAGCACCGCTATTCGGACCAGCGGGGGCATTTGAACGAAAACCTACGGTTTTGACTCCTGTGGCACCCTCGTAACCGTAGGTTTCCGTTTGATAGCCGTTAATCCCTGTATTTGAGGTTCGGCTGCATTCGGCCGGTAAAAGCGTTGAATTTAGCCACAAAACCTATAACACATTGATAATATTTAGGAATATCAATATTCTTCTTCCACCTGACGCTTGTCGAATCGATGCTTCTCCTTGGCCTGTCGGTTCTTGTGGAAGAACCGACAAATTTGCCAAGTTTGCTCGTTTAGGGGCTGGCAACGATTTCTGCATTTGCAGCCAGACGAACAAAATACATCCATTAAATCGTTATAGCGAACCTTGAAGCTGTTTAAACTGCCCTTGGATCACTGCTTTTTCCTGAAGAATCACCTTATTCTCGTCGGTCAGAACTGCCACTTTATCCTGGGCGGTTTTCAGTTCGGCTTTGGTGGTCTCCAATGCGTGGGATAACACGGCCACTTGCTTATCGACATCTGCTTTCTGAGTGGTGAGCGCGGCCATGTTTTCCGCCAATTGCTCATTTTTATGCTGGAATTCCCGGCACTTTGTTACAGCTTCTTCGCACTCGTGTTCCAGGTTCTGGATATCTTCTATCTTTGCGTTCAAGTCGCTATTTAGCGCCGCATTGGCTTGTTTTAATTTATCGGCATTTCGTTGTAACTGCGCGTTGACGTCGAATAGCTCGGACGCTCTCAACTCAGCCTGGGCGAGCCGGTGTTGCAGATCCTGAATCTGATCATTCAACCCCTGGTTAACTATACGGAACTGGTCGCGCTCCTGCTGGCGGTCTTCGGCAGTTCGCTGCTGATAATGTTCGAAATGATCGCGGATATCCCGGTTTTCCTGCTTGAGTTCGCCAACGCTTTCTTTCAATTCTGTGGTCCGTGCAAGAGCTTCATCCCGCTGGGACTCGGCTTTGGCCAGGCCGACACGGGCGTCTTCCAGGGACTTGTCTTGCTGGCTTTTTTTCTCAATAACACGTGATAGTTGGTTGTTCAGATCCTGTTGGCGAGCGGTAAGCTGCGCGATAGTGTTGCGGGCCTCGGTCAGTTCTTTTCGGAGTTCATCATTCGAAGCCTTGAATTCGTCGCGAGCTTGTTCGATCCGATGGTCGCCCATCTGCTGCACCCGCTCATACAGGGACTTTACCACTTCGACAAGGTCGTTTGGCAGTCCACTGACATCGGCCGCCTCCCCATTGTCTGACCGCCAACGCTTGAGCAATGGCGCGATGGTGCTTTTGCTGCCGGTACCGAGCTGTTCTCGCACCCGATCCACCGTGGGTTCTTGGCGCTGGTTTTTAATGACTTCGGCGGCTTTGGCAACATCGTGGTAAGTGACTCCAGCGCGGGCCATGGCGATTCCTCTCAGATTATTTAGTAACGTAATACATGTCACGTAATATAACATTATATTTATGTTCTCCAAGCTTTCTTGAATTCCTATTATTAACCACCGATAATGACCATTATCACAGGTTAGAACCGTTACTTGAAACTTTTCCAGTTGTAACGCCGGTACATAGCCGCCTTTTGAGCGACATCGAAGGAAATCCTATTCATGAACAACAAACCGCCAATACAGGCTAGCAACTTGTCGTTACGTAATAAGGATGCGACTCTGGTTGAACGCCAGGAGTCCGAATCATTGCGGCACTACCTCCAGGCAGCGACGTCCGACAACACACGTAAAGCCTACCGTTCGGCCATTCGGCAATTTGAGAAATGGGGTGGTCGCCTGCCCTCGGACCGGGATACTGTCGTGCACTATCTGCTGGCCAGAGCCAAATCACTCAATCCCCGAACCCTGGATCTGCACCTGACCGCCATTAGCCAATGGCACCATTACCAAGGGCTCATCGATCCGGTAAGTGATCCACTGGTCCGCAAAACCATGGAAGGCGTTCGTCGTACCCAAGGCCAACCCAAACGCAAAGCCAAGGCATTACGTTTGGAGCACATTGCCCAGATGGTGAATCACTTGCGGCAACTGCCTGACACCAAAAAGAAGCAGCGGGATATCGCGCTGGTGTTGACCGGCTTTTTTGGCGCCTTTCGTCGTAGCGAATTGGTGGCCATTCAAATCGGTGATCTCGTGTGGGAGCCTGAAGGGCTTCTCATTAAGTTGCCACGATCCAAGACCGATCAGCAAGCAACAGGTTTGGTACGGGCCTTGCCCTTCGGGGCACCAGGCTGCTGTCCTGCTACGGCCATGAGGAACTGGATAGAATCGGTTGAAATCAATGAAGGTCCGATTTTTCGCCCCATTAACCGCTGGGATAAGGTTCAACCCAAAGCGTTGAATTCCGGTGCCATTAATGAATTACTCAAGACGCTGGGTAATGCCTGTCAGTTCGATTTCGTATCGGACTTGAGCAGCCATAGCTTCCGGCGTGGTCTTTCCACATCGGCTGCAAGAGAGCGAGTCGATTTTGAACGTAACCGTCCGGTAAACCCATCTGTTCGCGCCCCGCAAACTGCGTA
>TARA_R110000772_G_scaffold58617_4_pt1 | contig 44049 bp, 32 predicted proteins | sample TARA_R110000772 | Tara Oceans TARA_R110000772 (sample SAMEA4397948) | marine metagenome | biome: Polar Biome; feature: [SRF] surface water layer (ENVO:00010504); material: water (ENVO:00002006), including particulate matter (ENVO:01000060) such as... | depth 5 m | reverse complement strand
CCTTCGAGCTGCTCTACCTGCCAGCTTGCAGGTATCGGTTGTGGTAAATCGCGAGCACGGGTTTCAAACACAATCGCATTCTCATCCGAGTTGCTTAGCGTCATTTTTTGCTGCCATGGGGTAGCGTCTGGATCAAAATGTTCGTTTTCGATTTTACGAATAAGCGTGCCGGCAATTATTTGTTCACCAAAACGTGCTTCTATGTCGCTTTGCTCAACATTGTTACCTTGAGTGTCTTGTAGTTGATTATCAACAACACTAACTAAATTCATCAAGGTGGCGAGGCCTAAAAACGTTTCTTGACGATCTTGTGCACTTAAACTGTCTAACACAATACGGCGGTAACCTTGGTGAAAAGAAGTACGGCCAGCGGCATTAATGCCTCCCATGCCTACAATTACGGGTAATGCGGTCATAATTTACCTTTAAAAAACGTGTTATAAGAATATGACACTAGTTTAAATGGATTGCGCACCACTCTTTGTGCTTTAATAGCCAAATATTAAGCATAAAAGGCCAACTCTAACTGGTCGGAGCATCTATATGACTGATAAACAGAGTAACCCCCCATTAAATATAGCTATTGCTGTTTACCAACACTTATTAATAACGAGTTTAACCCTCCCTATAGAAATGTTGAGAGCGGGCGAAGCCTTTGCAAAAGGCCATATTAATAAACAAAACTTTAGGCCACTCGCTATTCATTTAGTTGCTAAAAACCTTGAACCAATAAGTAATCGTACCGGCTTGGCAATCCTTCCCGATTGCGCCACCAGCAATACCCCCAATTGCGATTTAGTAATAGTGCCCGGTATTTGGCGAAACCCGCGCCCAGTTGTACGCACTAATCAAAATATAGTTACTTGGTTGGGGCAAAGTTTTACTAATGGCAGCCATATTATAGGTGTAGGCACTGGCAACTGTTTACTAGCAGAGGCCAAGTTACTTGACGGGCACCCAGCAACCACCCATTGGCATTACGCTAAACAATTTAGTCACGACTACCCCAAGGTACTGTTAAAGCCTGACTTTTTTATTACTCAATCCGAGCGACTCTATACCGTAGCCAGCCTAAACGCCCTAGCCGATGTAATAGTGCATATTATTAGCCAGTATTATGGCAAAGCTGCAGCGCAGCATGTTGAGCGCAATTTTTCCCACGAAATACGCAAACCCTACGAAGATCAGCGCTATCTTGAAGGTGCGGTTGATCGCCATCCCGATGAATTAATTGCCCAAATTCAATTTTGGTTAAAAACTAACTTAGCAACAGAGCTTAATTTACAGGATGTAGCCGCACAGTTTAATTTAAGCTATCGCTCTTTTACGCGGCGCTTTAAAGCAGCTACCAACCAAAGCCCTATTGAGTATTGGCAACAGTTACGAGTAGAAGGTGCTAAAGAGTTGCTCGCTTCGTCAAATTTATCAATTCAGGAAGTAGCGTTAGAAGTAGGCTATAATGATCAAGGTCATTTAACGCGAATATTTAGAAAAATATTGAACCAAACACCCAGTGAGTATCGTAAAGTAGTGAGAAAAAAATTGTTTGGTTAATACTTTAAAAACAAGCCAAGCTACTGTATTAATATAAACCATTAACTAAAACACAGGAAGTTGGAAATATGCATGTAAATTTTAGTGAAAATTTACTATTAGATATTGAAGCAGAGACTGATCTCAATACTAGACTAACTCGCTTGCTAGCACTTATTCGTAAACACCTTGATATGGACGTTGCTTTTATTTCTGAGTTTAAAGACTCTAAACGTATATTTAAATTAGTTGATACCAAACGCCCTAACGAGATTGTAAAAGTAGGTAATTTTGATCCCATAAACGAAACCTACTGTAATAAATTAGCCAATAATGAACTAGATAATATAATACCTGACATCAGTAAAAATAGTATAACCCGCAATATGCCGGTTACTAAAAAGCTTAATATTGGCGCTTATATTGGCGTGCCAATTACCTTATCTAACGGCGATATTTATGGCACATTTTGCTGCTATAACGAACAAAAAGACGACACATTAAACAAGCGTGATCTGGCGTTTTTAAATTTAATTTCAGATCTGGCTTCACAGCTTATTGATACACAAATACAAGACAATGAAGCAAAACAACTTATTAAATCTAACGTACTTAATATTATAAATACAAATAATATTGAAATTTACTACCAGCCTATATATAGCTTAAACACAAATAAAGTTTCGGGTTACGAATCCTTGTCTCGCTTTTTTGTTGAGCCCTATAGAACACCTAATATTTGGTTTGATGAAGCAGCACAGTTTGGTTTAGGTGAAGCCCTAGAAATGTTGGCAATAAACAATGTTTTAGGCAATATGAGTCATTTTAATAAAGAGGTGTATGTGTCAATTAACACCTCTCCAGAGCATATACTAAGTGGTGCCGTTGCCAATGCATTAGCTGCTATTTCTGATTGCAGCAATATAGTATTGGAGGTAACCGAACACTCTCCTATTGCCAACTACAATGAAATGTTAACGGCACTCGCGCCACTGCGTAAAAAAGGCATACGCCTAGCTATAGACGATGTTGGTGCAGGGTATTCTTCTTTTCAGCATATTTTGGAGCTACAAGCAGATATTATTAAACTTGATATTAGCCTTACCCGAAACATAAATAGCGATCGTCGTAAATATTTATTAGCTAAAGCGTTATGCGGATTTGCTAAAGACATTGGCTGTAATATTATTGCCGAAGGCATAGAAACACTAGAAGAAATAAACACCCTCCGCAAACTAAGTGTCGATAAGGTTCAGGGCTATTATTTAGGCCGCCCACAAGCACTTTGCGATGCTTTAGTGCATCAAAAATCAGTATTAAGTTAGTTATAAACTTAATTATAAAAACGCCACTTTATAAGTGGCGCTCTGTTTCATTTTCACTTTTGCGATAATAGCGTTTTGAATAAATTTTAACTTTAGTGTGCACACCTTTACTTAAGCTTTTAAACTTAGCTTCAAGCACATCAACACCGTATAAAATACCGACCACCAGCACAGAAAGCTTAATAGCTGCGCCCAAGTTTTCGGTGGCTATCATTACACCAATAGACGCTAACACCCAAATGGTTGCTGCCGACGTTACTCCTACCACAGCGCCGTCTTTAGCTAGCATTACGCCTGCACCCAAAAAGCCAATACCAGTAATTATTTGTCCCACTACGCGAGAGTGGTCAATTACATCGCCTTGTAAATTAAACGCGGTCGATAAAAATAAATAGGTACCTAAAGTAATTAACGCAGAAGTACGAATACCCACAGGTTTGCCACGTAATTGGCGCTCAATACCAATAATAGCGCCACAAAATGCCGCCGTACCAATTGCAGCCCATGAGTACGGAGCTACATCAAATAAATCAGGTAAAAACACGTAATTTCCTCGTTATTCATATATGAATAGTTTAATTTTATTTTAACAATCTTTTGATTTAGCAATAGCCACAGCTGTTCTTAAGCGTTGGCTACCAAACGCCGACATTTTACTAAAGTCGCTGCGGGCAATAGGCACATATTGGCAATCTATAGCCAATTGACTATCACTTCCTGGCTCACAAAACGGATCATGAACATACACACAGTGCTCATCTAAATGCGTAACGCACACCCAATGCGGCGATTTTTTACCATCAAACCGATAAGTGCTTATTAATAGCAACACGCTAAAATTTTGCTTCAGCCAACGCTCAATGTCTTCAAGCTCAACATCTTTATTACTAAGCGGTATTTTGGCAGCGGTTATGCCATCTACAAACTGCTGATGTACCGTTGCTAATACTACTTTTTTATTTTCACTGCGCACGCCATCTAAAAACAACGGCTCTAGGGTATTAACAATTACCTCGCTGTTAAAACCACGTTTATGTGCCGCCAGTGCTAAACCAAACGGATGGCAGCCGCCATGCCCAGAGGTCATAAAAATAGTAGTGCCTTCTCGCCATAACGACAACTCATGCGATTGAGTCAGTTCAGTGCTAGCATCTAAGCTCCCCATAGCCATTAACAACGCCGCAGGACCACAGGTAAACTCAGTAGTTTGCTGATACCACGGAGTTAACCGTGCTAACTTAAGCTCACTGGTTTTACGAATGTTTTTTTGCATGCGTAGCGCATCGCTGTGATCGTCGTAATAATCGCTATATTGACCAAACACCCGATAACCTAAGCTTTTATACAAACCAATTGCGCTGTCGTTATTTACAGCCACTTCTAAACGCAGATAAATTCGCCCACGCTCTGCGGTGGCTTTTTCAAGTGCAATAAGTAGCATTTTTGCAATGCCTTTGCCTTGCATGGTAGGTAATACAGCAAGCGAATAAAGACGCGCTAGACGAGTGCCTTTATGGCACCAAATTAGCCCATAACCGCATAACGCATTATTTTGCTCGGCAACTAATAAAATACCGTGCTTAGCACTTAGCCAGCGCTTTAAACTGCGCGGGCTAAGCTTGTCGTTACTAAAGCAAGCATTTTCAAGTGCTGTAAGCGCGGTTAAATCACTGATAAGCGCTTGGCGAATAACCACTTGCTCAGTCTGTTCATTAACCACACTCTCAACCATGGCTTTTGCCATTAACCACGCCCCCTCGCTTCAAGGCGTTGTTTAAACTCATCCATAATGATCATATAAAGCTCATCGCCTAAATAGCCGTCTTCTACTTTATGATCAATACTTGGGTTATCGTTTACTTCAAGTACATAAGCACGCCCTTGATGTTCTTTTACATCAACGCCATATAAACCCTTACCCACTGTTTTACACGCTTTTAATGCTGCATCTAATACCGCTTTTGGTAATTCAAAAGTAGGCAATGTTTCAAAGCCACCCGAAAAAAACCGCTTTGCATCGTGGTTATAAATTTGCCAATGGTTACGCGCCATTAAGTAACGACACGCGTAAATTGCACGGCCATTTAGTACCCCTACTCGCCAATCGTATTCGGTGTACATGTATTCTTGTGCAAGCACTAAAGCACTAAATTCAAATAGCTCAGTTAACTTAGCTTCCAGCTCAGCACGGTTCGTTACTTTATATACCCCTTTTGAAAACGAGCCTTCTGGCATTTTCAATACTAACGGGTAGGTAAACGCCGCTTCTAACTGCTCAAGAGTCTCGCTTGACTGATCAGCCACAACCACTGTTTTTAAACTAGGTACTTTTTGATAGTTAAACGCATCGTGTAAATACACTTTATTACAACAACGTAAAATAGACTCCGCATCGTCAATAACCACTAAACCTAAGCTTTGTGCCTTGCTAGCAAGGCGATATGTTGGGTGGTCAATTGCTGTAGTTTGACGAATAAATAACGCATCAAACTGGGCTATATTGTCTATTTCGTCAAAGCTTAATGCTTGGGCATTAATACCATGTTTAGCCGCTGCTTTAATAAACTTTACTATTGCGTCTTTATCGCTTGGTGGCACCTTTTCATTGTGATCAACAAGTATTGCCATGTCCCAGCGAAAACGACGTCGCTCCGCAGTAATACGCCATTGCGTTTGGGTAAAGTTATTCAACTTAGCTACAAAATCGCTGTACTGTTGCTCATCTAATGACGATAACGACCCTTGTTGTAATAAGCCTTGGTTATCAACAAATAAAATAGGCGCCGGGTATTGTTTAAATACCGATTTAGCCGCTTTTGTTTGCTCATCGTTAGTGGCATTACCAAAGTATAGAGCGCCATCTATTTGGCCAACATTGTGCATAGGTGCTTGGCCGCTACGTAACGCATTTATTGTTTTTACACTTGGTAATACTTGGTGCTTACGCGCTTCAGCGAGTAGCGAGCAATAGTAACCTTTGCTCAAGTATTGGCTTGAGTCACATAAGTTAATAATGCGAGTTTTAGGTTCATCACGTTTTGGATAGTCACGTAGGTAAGTATTAAACGTAATAACATTTTCGAATGATTGAGCAAGAGTTTGCTCGTTGTTATCAACCACAATTAAGGTTTTAAACACGACTTTTCCTAGTTAAGTCTAATTATAAAAGCATGCTTAATTTTTTATAATTAAGCATTAAAAATAGAAACACCCATCGTACTAAGTGGTGCATTGCGCGTGTCACTTAATAAGATGGGTGCTTTAGTTTAGGTAATCCTAAACCACATCTGCTTTATAAGGCCTTTTTGATAAACTAACAAACGAGATATTTTTAGCGTGAAGATGAAAATTATTGATGTAGGTCGAATAAATGGCGAAGCCACGCCATCCGACACATAATTTATGGGAACGGTAAGTGTTTATAACCTTGGCTTGGCTCTGCCTGATGGCGGAATATTATTGTGATGCGGCTTTATTGTCGGATGGCGCTTCGCTTATCCGACCTACGTTAAAACGATTTAGATAATCGCGATGTGTTAATTTAAAGCATGTTTATAAAGCAATTGAACCTAAGCCCTGAAAATTTCGAAAACTAACAAAAACCAAAGAGGGTTTCCAAATGAAAACAGCCTACTAAAATTTTATAATAATATATTCAAGGCTACAAAAAACTAGACAATGTCTATACTTAATTGGCTCCAGACATTGATGCGGTTAATCATCTATTTTGTTTTGAAGAGCAATTAGACTGTGTGTTAGACATTTAATTTTTAGCCTAACACAAAAATTATAACCGAGCTCCAATATGACAAGGTTTCACTTATGCAAATCTCTCGTTTCTTAGTTTCTATTATACAGGCAAAGAGAACATAGAGCGCTTATGTATACAGACTATTCCGTCTAGTGCTGTGACAGCCAATAAACTATCATCTTCATAAACTACACACCCAGGTCGCGATGTATACTTTTCATTTATGAACTCCAGATGAGATGCAACCCATAATACTTGATCTAATTTTATAATTAAGCCTAGATGCCCAAAACACAGTTTCTGTATCTTGATCTCATTTATTGATGTATTCCAATCTAAAACGCTCTCTGACATTTCAATTTTTGACCAATAAGAGTAGTTTACTTGAGCCTTTGCAGATTCGTAATAGTTATTAATATTTTCAATAAAAAGTTTCAATAATTTGACAGATTCAAGGTGCATTTTTATCATTAAAGTTGTTATGCTTTCACTAGTAGATTGCAGAACTTTAGCTTGTAAAATTACATCTCCAGAGTCAAAGCTATTAGTTATCTTATGAATAGTCACTCCTGAAAAATCAGGGTTTTTTATTAAATATGGTAAAGGAGTCGGCCCTCTACCTTCAGGTAGTAAAGTAGGGTGTATATTGATTGCATATTTCACATTTGTATCAGGTAGTAAGTAAGCATATTCAGCAACTATGAACAGTTCTGCACCTAAGGAGATCAAATCATTGAGCTCTATTAACTTAGGTCTGTGCTCATAAATAGCAATATCATTTTGTTCACATAACCTATCTATAATAGATGATTCATGCGCATGACTATTTTTATATACTCGCAATATTTGATGGTTTTCATCTAATAAATACTTTAAACACGAAGAGAATAAGTTGTTTCCGAAGTAAACTATTTTCATATGCTTTTTTAATTCCAAAATACTTAGCTTAAATACTAGCTGCGTAAATTACATTCAAATACCTAACCTTAATGTTTATGAGCCGCTTTTGGTCTTTTGTCGCGAGTCGATGAATGGCTATGAATAACTTTCCAATCACCATCGATCTTACGAAATAAGAAGGTTTGATAGCCTGTTTTATCAAACTCTTTACCTGAAATTTTAACTTTCCCCTGCACCGCACTATCAGCAATAGCCCAAGCAAATTCTTTCTCACTTCCTTCAAAAGTTATTTCTATATTGGAAAAGTCTAATTTTAGGTATTCCATTGCATCTTTCTCAGGTTCAACATGATGATTAACTAAGCTGTCTAACCCTGAGTTTTGACCACCAGACTCTATATATCTAGCACCTTTAAAATTTAGAAAAGTCTTTCTAAATGGTGTACCATCACCATTTTCCCAACCAAGTTTAATACTCGAGATGATATCAATAATTGCTTGTTTATCTTGTGTGTTATGATTTTTATCATTATGAGCAATCGTAGAAAAACTCAGAACAAGTATCAGTATTGCTGCAGTATATTTTTTCATATTTCTTCCTTTATAGTGTTGGGTTAGTCTATAGCAGTGAGTATTTGATACTCTTCTGGTGTTAAGGTAGGTAGCTGTTTAATAAAAGCAACCATTGCCCACATACGCTTATCGTCATGGGTTTTCCCCCATGCTGGCATGCCTGATGCTTTAATACCGTGTTTGATAATCCAGAAATTCCTACGAGCTAGCTTGTCTTCATCTTCGTCGTGCGCATGATTTATATGCTCGTTACTCGATATAGTTAAGTTAGGTGGCGCTGGATATAAGCCTAAACTCATATCACTTTCACGCTGCTCTGGCTTTAGGTGGCAACTAGAACACATATATTCATAATCACTTCCACCGGTTAGTAGTAATTCTGGTTCATTCAAATCAGGTACAATTATATCTTGTGAAGCCTTACTAATAGAGTTTTCTCTAGTTTCTGTTAATAGCCAATAAACAAGATCACTGTGCGGTTCATCTGCAGCAACATCTACAATACCGGAGTAAATAATAGTAGCTGCTGAAGCAAGACCTAAAACAACAAACAATAATAGTAATTTAATGATTTTCATACAATCCCCTTGAGATACTAAGATTTTAAGACGCCATTTAACGTATCAGCACTTAAACATTTGCCAAACGACTTACTAAGATAGGTTAATGATTATGACCATCATCTTCTTTAGATTTTTTATGCTCTTCTTGCTTCATCTTGCTGTGTTCCATATCTTTCATGTCATGTTTATCGATTTTCGACTGCTTCATGCATTTTTTCATTATGGCAATTGCAACAGGATCTTTCATATCCATTTTACTTTGATTCACTTTGGTACAATCCGCCTTTTTTGTCTTTTTTACATGCATTGATGGATTATGCGCTAGAGCTGACGTAGATAAGGTAATTGTTGGTATCAATACTAAAGCTAATTTTGTTAAAATATTCATGGTTAACTCCTAGACTTATAAATTCTATTGAGGCCTATTTAGGTGTATCAAAGCGATATCACTCTTCTTAACACTCAAATTTATCGTAATAGTTGCAGCTAAAATAAAGCCATATTATTAATAATAGTTAAGAGATCGCTGCTATTTATCCTTGAACTAAGTAATGCCTTACTTGCAAGATCGATTGCAATTATTCATTAATTTTTATTCCAAGCCTTTTATATTAAAATATAGAAGGAATATAAGCGTAAGTATAAAAGTTCAACCTGTCATTGACATGACACAAACATGACAAAACTGTAATCTTAATGTTGGATTGCTGCCTGGTTAGTATTTAATAATTTTAATTGCGGTAAGGTTAAAGTGCTTATTAAAACAAAGTTATGTACTTATTCGTTCTAATCAGGTCACTCATTTGCAGCAAAAGCCATCTTAATCGTATAGGTTAGTGTGTTCACATTTTATATATCGTTTAGAATGTAAAATGCGCTATTAGAGTTCACTGCTTAAACGTTTTTCATAGATAAGATAAAGTCTGTGTGTTTGTAACACCCTGAATTACAAAGGTTAAATATTGATAACCAAACATAAAGCTCCTTGTGTTTTTCGATACAGTTGTGTTGAGCAAAACATAAACAGTATATCGAGGATCTTAGTATGAAGCTATATGGTGGAATTGACTTACATTCAAATAATAGTGTTATTGCTATCATTAATGAGCAAAGCGTTTAAATAATGACGCTTCTGTCATTTTTTTTTACCCCCTATAAAGACAAGCTAACAGGACTTGTTGTTGAATCAACATTTAATTGGTATTGGCTCGTTGATGTATTAATGGATGCAAAGTTTAAACTATATTTAGCGAATCTCGCTGTAATCCAACAACATTCAGACTTAATACATGCTGACGATCATAGTGATGTGCGCTGGTTTGCTGAAATGTTACGCTTAAATATACTCCCTGAAGATTACATATATCCACGCAAGCTTAGAGCTGTTCGTGACTTAATGCGCAAACGGATGGATATTGTCCAACAACCCATTAAAAATTTATTATTACTGAACGCACAGTCATATTTAAATTGAGTTTAAAAAGTAAGAATACTTAGCTTTTAAATAAAAAGTTCAAGAAAACGCAGCTGCCTGCTTGACCGGAACTTTCTAATGGGTGGCCCCCTTTGTTTCGATTATTTAAAGAGATCGCGTATATCTCCGGTGTAATGCCTACCAAATCAGTTAGTGCAAAAAACGGGCATCACTACCTTCATGTATCGAAAACTGTAATACCAAGCCGTGAAATTGTTATACGGTTCGCTATAATGATGCCAAGGTCGATAGGAGGGTTGATTGCTTAACCTCTCCTGTTCGAGTATAAAAGCATTCGCTTAAGCAGGTTCAGGCCAAGCGAATTCAGGACGCAATCCTTCATAAACCGGACGACCGTCGGATGGTTTGGGGTAGCCCTTTGATGTGTCGTAGAATGCGTGATATGTAGCCTTAGGAAACGTTGCTTCTTTGTAACCCATAACATTTGGCACGGCAACACGAATGCGTTTCTGTTTATCATCAAGCATTAATGCAGCGCCACAATCAGTACAGCTACAAAGCTCAAGTGGTCCTTCTGGATTGTCCTTATTGAACGGCTGGCGCTTTATTTTTTCAGGGTGATCGGCGGACAGATCTGTGTATTTGAAGAATGCCACATGCGTACTCTGCTGGCCCGTCACGCTCTTACAGACATTACAGTGACAAACATGATTATCGATTGGCTCTGCTTTAGCTTTGATATGAACGTGTTCGCAGCCACCTGTATAAGAACTGGTCATAATCTCTTTCCTTTTATGCGTACCCGGTTGGACGCATCTTCAGTAAAATAAATAACGACAGAGTCTTATGTAAGCCTCTACCGATGATAGTTACAACTTAACATCAGTCACATTCTGAAACGCCGATGCACGTCGATGTAAACCAGAGTTGCTTGCAGTATGTATTGATGCTTTCGCTTGATAAGTGTAGTAGGTATAGCTTGCAACACAACTTATCCGTAGTAGAGTCGATAATGATAAATGTTTTAGTAAAGATTTAAATTGGGATTTAAGTATTTAACATAAAATTCAACATGACATCCACTTCACGTTTGAACCCGGCATGCTGAAATTGCAGATATTAAGATGGGTGTCTGCTTAATTATCCTGCAAAATGTTATTGTTATGGTACTGTTTTTCGGATGGCGCTTCGCTTATCCGACCTACGTTTAAATATTCCATATGCATCAAATTACGCGATAAAACATTGATGTAGGTCGGATAAATGGCGAAGCCATGCCATCCGACAATAAAATGAGGGGGAATAAATACGTTTTGTGGTGCTTAAAAATGGGCTTTGCTTACAACCAATATTTTATAAAATTTCTACAATGTCATAATCGTGCTTTACATCGGCAATGGTTAAACTAATGCCATCATCAATTTGTTTATTTAATAACAGCTTACCTAGTGGTGCGCCGGGGGTTACAACGGCAATCGTTAAGCCTTTAACCTCTACGGTTAACCCACCTGCGCTTGGGCCTAAATAAAACCATTTTTGCTGCTCATTTGTATCCTCTAGGCACACTAGCGAGCCAATGGCTATTTTACTACTGGCTGGCTGATTAAATATGGGCTTAAATAACTCCATGCTTTTATAGCAATCGTTTACGCGCTGCGCTTGGCCTTGGGCTAAATAGGCGGCCTCTAACCCTAGGGTATCGTATTTGTTTTCTGCTATGTTTTCTTCGTGCGTGGCGGTGTCGTGCGCTGTTTTAGCGGCCACTTTTGCGGTGGTAAGCTGCGCCTCTAGGGCAAACTTAAGGTGTTCAATAACGTGGGCTTTGTTCATGGGGTTTACACACATACAGTAAAATATTGCGAGCAGTTTAACATTGCTACGGGGGCTAAACACAATAGTTTGGCCCCTAAGCTTTGTTTATTTGTATGCTTTGAGCCTTTATGGCATATCCATGAGCGCTTGGCTTTGGCTATCTATTTTCACTTCGTAGTTTTTAGCACTTAACCCCATTAGCTCGGGCAAGGTGGCGGCAATACAAACAGATGAAAACGTACCCACAACAATGCCACTAAATAACGCAATAGCAAAGCCTTGCAGCGGTGTTCCAGCTAATAGCCACACACTTGCTACTGTGGCTAAAGTGGTACCTGAGGTAATTAAGGTACGCGTTAGGGTGCTTTTAATCGCACTATTTATAATGCTGGATACGCTCATACTGGCATTTAATTTAACTCTTAATAGCTCACGCACCCTGTCGCCAACAATTATAGAGTCATTAAGTGAGTAGCCTATAATTGCTAATAAACTGGCTAATACGGTTAAGTTAAATTCAAGCTGTAATAGCGAAAACAAACCCAGCACCAATATTAAGTCGTGTGTTAAAGCAACTACCGAGCCAAGGGCTAAACGCCATTCAAACCTTATCGCTAAATACAGCATTACTGCAACCATAGCTGCTAGAAGTGCCAAACAGCCTTGTTCAAATAGCTCATCGCCCACTTGCGAGCCAATATAGGCCGATGACAATACCGTGGCATTTATGTCGGTGCTTTGTGTTACCGCACTTTGCCAATCGTTGCTACTATTACTCGCAGATTGATTAATAGCTGGCGCTTCTCTTAATTGAAAGTGGTTATTCCCTTGCGCTGTTAGTTCAAACTCACCGTTGTGGTTTTTAGCTATAAAAGTTTTAAGCTGCTTTAGCTCAATACTTTGGCTAGTCGTAAATTCTGTTAAGTAACCACCGGTAAAATCTAGGCCAAAGTTAAGCCCTTTTTGCGCTAAGGTTACTACCGATAGCAATACTAATACTGTACTTAAAACCAAGCCCATAAAACGCATGCGTGTGCCGGTTTCGCCTTTTAAAAAATAATTAAGCATCTGTACTTACTCCGCTTTTTTTACCCAATTTTAAATACAAACTTTGGCTCAACACTTTCGATACATACACGCCTGTAAACATACTGGTTACTAAACCCAGCGCCAAAGTAATTGCAAAGCCTTTCACTGGCCCATAACCTATACCGTATAAAATAAGTGCAGTGATCATAGTGGTAATATTGGCATCAAAAATAGTGCTAAATGCTTGCTTATACCCTTGCTCAATAGCTTGATAAGGCGCGCGGCCTTTACGGCGCTCTTCTTTTATACGTTCGAATATAATGACGTTGGTATCTACTGCCATACCTATGGTTAGCACCAATCCGGCAATGCCGGGAAGCGTAAGCACTACCCCAGGCAATAACGACATTAAACCCACTAAAGAGGTTAAATTTAAAATAAGTGCTACGTTGGCAATTAACCCTAAACGTCTGTACCACATAGCCATAAATGCCAAAGTAATACCCATACCTAACATTAGGGCGGCTAAGCCGTTACTTATATTTTCGCTGCCTAAGCTTGGCCCTATGGTTTGTTCGTGCACTATAGTAACCGGCGCACTTAACGAGCCTGCACGTAACAATAGCGCTAAGTCGGCCGCGGCTTGTGGGCTTTGCATATTGGTTATGCTAAAACGCGAACTTAAGTGCTGAGCAATATTGGCTACATTAATAACCTCACTCTTTTTAACTACCTCTCCTTTAGCATTTTGCGAATACTCTGAGTAAACCGTCGCCATAGGTTTACCTATATTAGCTTTAGAAAATGCCGACATAGCATCGCCGCCTTGGCTATCAAGGCTTAACTGCACTAGCGGTTTGCTCCAATCGTCGCGCCCAGCATGAGCGTTATTAATATGCTCACCGGTAAAAATTGGCACAGGGTCGAGTTTTATAGTACCGCCCGTCTGTAAATTAAAGGTTTGCCCACCCACAGCTTTTAATTGATAAAACCCCAGGGATGCCGTTGCGCCAATAATGCGTTTCGCCTCGGTAGGATCTTGCACTCCAGGTAGTTCAATACGAATGCGCTGCTTACCTTGGCGTTGTGTTACCGCTTCGGTTATGCCCAGCTCTTCAATACGCGAACGTAGAGTTGTGAGGGTTTGGCTCATAACTTCTTTGTTAAACGCGCTTCGCCCTTGCTCTGAGTAACTAAATTGCGCCGTTTTAACTGTGCCATTATTATTTGTTACTACTGCTAAGTTAGCAAAGCGGCTTTGCAGCTCTTTAATAACAGGGGTTAATTTATCACCAGCATTAGGTAGAGCATTTATTACAAACCCAGTTTGAGTTTGCAGCGCTTTTACTCCATGTGCCTTTTGCTTAATTATGATTGATTTAGCTTGCTGATACGCACTCACTAATTGCTCATCAATTGCTTTGTCTAAATCTACATCGAGTACAAATAGCACCCCACCGTTTAAATCTAGACCTAACTTTATTGGCGAAAGTCCAAAGCTTTGTAGCCAGCTTGGACTGGTAGCGCGCTCAACAATTTTGGTCTGAGTATTTGCATATTGCGCTTTTATAGCCGCTTGTGCCTGGGCACTTTTTGTTGGCTCGTTAAGTAGCACATTTATTGTTGCTTGCGACTCATACGCTTGCGCCGCATTTAAGCCTTGCTCATTTAAAAATGTAACTAAGGTATTAGTGCTCGGGGGTGTTTGCATTTTGCTGTGTGGGGCTGCACTAATATACAACCATGACTGGTTTGGATATAAATTAGGTAACGCACTCATTGCCAGTAGCAGTAATACCACCAGCATAGCAAAGGTGCTTAATTTAAATTTAGCCATAAACGGCTTTTTATTATTTTTAAAACTCAACATTGTTATTCCTTACTATCAGCAACTAGCTGATAAGCGCTTAAAAAAGCACAATTAATCTGCAAGCTAAAACTTTAAAAGTTAAAACCTATTAATTATTAAATAAGGAAATTAAGCGTGATGGGTGTTGGTAGCGCTGTAAAGTAAGTTAGCTTCTTTCCAGCCACTAATACGAGACTTTTTACTATTAGAAACAACTGTATACCAAGGTAGTGCCGTGCTTATAGCTTTAGGTTGTAAATAAAACTGCCTTGCTAGCGTATGAATAAAAAATTCATAAATAACGTCGTATTCAGGCTCTGTTTGCGCACTAAATAAAAACAACGATGAATTACTGGCAGTTAGCCTAGGTTGCAGTGCATCAAACGCTGTTTTATTAGGCTTAGTTTGTTGTTTAGCATGCAATACTTTAACTAATATGGAGGGGTGACTTATATCTAATGAAACATTACCTAATGAAGTAGCACCTAATGAAGTAGCATCTAATGAAGTAGTATCTAATGAAGTAGTATCTAATGAAGTAGCATCTAGTGAGAAAGGAGCTGCTGAAAAAGCAGCAGATATTAAAGTAGAATTTGCAGTGTTTAAACCATGTTTAACTGGCGCGGCTTCGCTACATGCACTAAAAAGTGCAGTAATAAGCAAAAATGCAGTTAAAAACAAACGAAATTTAAACATCAATTTTCAAACTTTAATTAAGGATTACTAGTATATAAGGGCAGCTATTTAAAATACAATAGTCTAATTAAGTATTTAGCTTGATGAAAAATTAAATCCACAGCAATTTATACCCATTATAAAAACCGAGATCATTCATGCGCTCTAAACAAAGCTCAGTAAAACGCCCCGACGCAATGAACCTGCGCCAAAGTATAAAAACACTTTGGCCTTATATCACACAATTTAAAGGGCGAGTTTTTATTGCAGCTATGGCACTGGTAGGCGCTAAAGGTGCTACTTTACTTATGCCGTGGGCACTAAAAGAAATTATTGATAGCGTTGATAAATCTATTCACCCAGTGCTTTTTATTCCTACCCTACTGCTTATTATGTACGGTGCACTGCGCTTTGCCAGCGTATTTTTAGGTGAAATACGCGATGCGGTTTTTTCGCGAGTTACCGAACACGCCATGCGCGACATAGGCCTAAAGGTGTTTAAGCATTTGCATTCGCTTGAACTGGCTTTTCATTTAGATCGACAAACCGGTGGCATAAGTCGCGATATAGAGCGTGGCACCAGCGGTTTGAGCTTTTTAATGCGATTTTTAATGTTTAACATTGTGCCTACTCTATTTGAAATTCTTACCGTTGCATTAATTTTTGGCACTTTGTTTTCTATCTGGTTTGCGCTTATAACCCTACTTGCAGTTGCCATATATATTACCTTTACAGTAACCGTAACCCAGTGGCGCAATCGCTTTATTCGCGAAGCTAACACCGCCGACAACTTAAGTAATACCCGCGCTATCGACAGCTTACTAAACTACGAAACAGTAAAATACTTTAACAATGAAGAGTTTGAAGCCAGCACCTACGACACCTTTTTAGCGCGCTGGGAAAAAGCCCGATTAAAAAACCGCATGTCGTTATTGGCACTAAACTCTGGGCAAGCGTTAATTATAGCCAGCGCCATTACCGCACTTATGTGGTTAGGCTCAAGCGAAGTAGTAACCGGTACACTTAGCATTGGTGAACTCGTAATGATAAACGCGTATATGATCCAACTGTTTTTACCGCTTAACTTTTTAGGCTTTGTATATCGCGAAATAAGACGCGCCCTTACCGACCTTGAAAACATGCTTGGGCTGCTCAACAAAAAACCACACATTGCCGACACTCCTGCATCACAACTACTAACACTCACTAAAGGTGAGGTTAGCTTTAACAATGTAAGCTTTAGTTACGATGCTAACCGCCCTATTCTTAACAATGTTAGTTTTAGCGTAAAACCCGGCACTAAGGTAGCAATAGTCGGTGCAAGTGGCGCAGGAAAAAGCTCATTAGCTAGGCTCTTGTATCGTTTTTATGAAGTGTCATCAGGTAGTATCACTATAGATAAGCAACCTATAAACACCGTAACTTTGCACAGTTTACGCCAAGCTATAGCCATAGTGCCGCAAGATACCGTGCTATTTAATACTTCAATACGCGAAAACATTGCTTATGGCAGGCCAACAGCCAGCGAGGCCGAAATAGATCAAGCCATTGCTATGGCGCATTTAACAGCGTTTATAAACAGCCTTGATAAAGGCGATAAAACCTTAGTAGGCGAGCGCGGTTTAAAAGTGTCGGGCGGCGAAAAACAACGCATAGCCATTGCCCGCGCAATCTTAAAAAAATCGCCTATTTTAATTTTTGACGAAGCCACCTCAGCCCTCGACTCCCATGCCGAGCAAGCTATTTTAACGGCTATGCGCGCTGTCACACAAAACCATACCAGCATAGTGATTGCCCATCGCTTATCAACCATAATAGATGCCGATAATATTTTAGTATTGCATAAAGGCGAGCTTCTTGAGCAAGGCACACATTCTGAGTTACTAGCCCTTAACGGCCAATATGCGCAAATGTGGCAATTGCAGCAAGAACAAGCAAAAAACACATAAATACCATTAATATTGCTCGTATAAAGGCTTTATTTGCTATTTTATCGACCTCTAGGGTGATTCACCTCAAAAGGTTTGTTTAGCAGCCTCTTATAAATAACAATTACTAAAATAACCTGAACCTAGGTTAAGATAATATTTACAATAATAAAAAATATTAATTAAACAGAGTGAAAGCTCAGGGGAACACAATGAAAAAGAGTTTAATTGCAGCTGCATTAGCTGCCACATTTATTACCGGCTGTTCAGAGCCACAAACATCAAAAACGCAAGTACAACCAGCACCTACTGCACCAATAGCCGCAACAACAGAAAAAGCAGAGTTGGGTAGTTTTGGTGTTGATTTAGCTGCACGTAACGAAGCGGTTAAACCAGGCGACGATTTTTTTATGTACGCCAGTGGCACTTGGTATGACAATTACAGCATGCCTGCTGATAAAACCCGCTATGGTGCATTTTCGGCATTGGCCGAGCGCAGCGAAGACCGCGTTAAAGTAATTATTGAAGAAATTGCCGCGCGTAAAGACTTAAATGCCGATGAAAAACTAGTAGCCGACTTTTACAACGCCTACATGGACACCAAAGCACTTAATAAGCTAGGCATAACACCAATTAAGCCGCTTTTAACGCAAATAAGTGAAATATCATCAACCGACGACTTAGCCAAAATGTTTGGTCAGTCTTGGTTAACCGGTGTTAAAGCCCCGCTTGGTGGTGGCATGTGGTTTAACCGCTTAGATCCTAATAAATACGAAATGTCGTTAGGGGCTGGCGGTTTAGGCTTACCCGATCGTTCATACTATCTTGAAGACTCAGAACGTTTTGTTAATACGCGTAGCGCCTATGTTGCTCATATTGCCGACATGCTTAAATTTGCCGATGCAGATAACGCCAATGAGCGCGCACAGGCAATTTTAGAGCTAGAAACCAAAATTGCACAAGGCCATTGGCCACGCGAAAAGCGCCGTAACCGCGACCTTACATTAAATCAAATTAAACGCGACGAGCTAAGCACTGCCTACCCTGACTTTAACTGGGATGCATATTTTGCTCAAACAGGCTACAAAGTACCGCAGTTAAATGTATCGCAACCCGAGCCAATAAAAGCCATGATTGAATTAATCAATCAAGAAGACTTAGCGGTATGGAAAGATTATTTAACCTACCACGCAATAAGTGGTAACGCTAACTTGCTCTCTGAAGATATTTTTAATACTAATTTTGCATTTTTTGGTAAAGAGTTAAATGGTCAGCAAGAGCCGCGTCCGCGTTGGAAACGTGCTATAGATGAAATGTCGAGCACCAATTCACTTGGTTTTGCTATTGGTAAAATATACGTAGCACGTTATTTTCCTGAGTCGTCAAAACAACAAATGTCTGAACTGGTCGAAAACTTGCGTACCGCATTAGGTGAGCGTATTGATAACCTAGAGTGGATGGGCGCAGAAACCAAAGTAAATGCGCGCGCTAAACTAGCTGCATTTGTACCAAAAATTGGTTACCCAGATGTATGGCAGTCGTACGAAGGTTTAACTATTAGTAATAACGACTTAATCGGCAACGTAAAAAACATGCGTGAGTTTTTTCAAGCCGAAAGCGTTGCAAAAGAGCTGCAAAAAACAGATCGTAACCGTTGGGGTATGACACCACAGCGCGTTAACGCTTACTACAACAGTTCATTTAACGAAATTGTATTTCCAGCGGCAATTTTACAACCACCATTTTTCGATCCAAATGCCGACGCAGCAGTAAACTACGGCGGCATTGGCGCAGTAATTGGCCACGAAATGGGCCATGGTTTTGACGACCAAGGTTCTAAATCAGACGAAAATGGGATCCAACGTAACTGGTGGACTGATGCCGATCGCGCCGCATTTGACGCAAAAGCCGACCAGTTAGCAGCGCAGTACAATAAGTATGAGCCAATTGAAGGTAACTTTGTTAACGGGCGTAATAGCCTAGGTGAAAATATTGGTGATGTGGGTGGTTTAGCCATGGCTTATCATGCCTACAAACTGAGCTTAAACGGTAAAGAAGCACCGGTTATTGACGGTGTTACTGGCGATCAGCGTTTCTTTCTTGCTTGGGCACAAGTATGGAAAGAAAAACGCACCGAGCAAAGCATGTTAAATCAGCTACGCGGTGGCACGCATGCGCCGGGTCGCTTTAGAGCACAAGCCCCGCGTAACCACGACGCATGGTACAAAGCATTTGATGTAAAACCAGGCGATGAGCTGTATCTTCCTGAGGATCAACGCGTACGCATTTGGTAATAGAGCGCTAAATTGCAATTAAATATAACCCGCCATTGCGGGTTATATTTTTTCTGCCCAGTTATTTTTATAGCCCTTAGTATAAAACTCAACCCATCCTGTTTTTATCTGCATTAATCTATTTAATAGTTACTAGCCCTCCCCCACATTTACCTTTAAACTATGCCCCTGAAAATTATTTTAATACTTATATTTAAAGGCGAAACGCAGATGGGAAGAGCTTACCAAAACAAAAAAGATTCAATGGCTAAAACTGCGGGTGCTAAAACTAAAGTTTATTCTAAGTACGGTAAAGAAATTTATATTTGTGCTAAAAATGGCGGTACCGATCCAGACGGTAACTTATCGCTACGTCGTTTAATTGAGCGCGCTAAAAAAGACCAAGTACCGGCGCATGTTATTGACCGCGCAATAGACAAAGCAAAAGGCGGCGGCGGTGAAGACTACGTAGCCACACGTTACGAAGGTTACGGCCCGGGTAACTGTATGATTATTGTTGATTGTTTAACCGACAACAATAAACGTACCTTTGCTGATGTACGTGTTTGCTTTACTAAAGCTAACGCTAAAATTGGTGCACAAAACTCGGTTTCGCATTTATTTGATCACCTTGCAATTTTTGTATTTGACGGTGATGACGACGAAACAGTACTTGAAGCACTAATGATGGCTGATGTAGATGTAACCGACGTAGAAGTTGAAAACGGCAAGGTAACTGTATTTGCACCACATACTGAGTACAACAATACTCGCACAGCACTTGAAGAAATGGGCGTTACTGAATTTGACGAAGATTTAATTTCGTTTGTACCACAAATAGCAGCGCCTATTGAAGGCGAAGATGTTGAGGTTATGGAGCGCTTTTTAGCTATGCTAGAAGATTGCGACGACGTACAAAACGTTTACCACAACGCAGAGTTTTAAGCGTTAATAATAAAACGTGATCAAAGGCCAACTTAGTTTGGCCTTTTTGTTTTTGTAAAATGGATTAGTTAATTTTGAATACCCTTGAACAACTACGCAGCGGTGCTTTAAGCGGTGCTCGCCACTTACAATTGGTGGAAAACCTCACTGATTTCCCAAAAGAAATTTTTACCCTTGCCGACACCCTAGAAGTACTCGACCTATCTAATAATAACCTGAGTGATTTACCCGCAGAGTTTGCCAGTTTAACCCGCCTTAAACGGGTGTTTTTATCGTTTAATCAGTTTAAGCATATTCCTGCTGTTTTAGCACAATGCCCAGCACTTGTTATGATCGCATTTAAAGGCAATCAAATTAGTGAGTTTGCCCAGCATAGCCTGCCGCTTACAACACAGTGGTTAATATTAACCGACAACCGTATTGAGCAATTACCCGCATCATTCGGCGAGCTTAAACAGCTGCGCAAACTTGCTTTAGCGGGTAACCGGTTACGCACTTTGCCAAGCAGTATGCAGCAGTGTACAAACTTAGAATTAGTGCGCTTATCTGCCAATAACTTAACGCACCTAGATAACTGGTTATTTGAGTTACCAAAGCTTACTTGGCTGGCCTTTGCTGGTAACACCTTTAATAAAGCCCAGTGCCTAACAAAAAGTAGTTTAGAGAATAAGCCACTGAGTGATTACACATTACAGCAGGTTATTGGCCAAGGTGCCTCTGGGGTTATTCACCTTGCAAAAGCAGCAAATAAAGCGGTAGCTATTAAGCTGTTTAAAGGCGCAATTACCAGCGATGGTTATCCGCTTGATGAAGTTAATTGCTGCTTGCAGGCAAATGAACATGCCAATTTAATTAAGGTACTTGCCTATATAGAGCAAGGCAGCCAACTTGGTTTAGTAATGGAGCTAATAGATAATAGCTTTAGCAATTTAGGATTACCGCCAAGTTTACAAACGTGTACTCGCGACACCTTCGCAGATGGCTGTAATTATAGTAGCCAAGCTATTTATAAAGTTGTGCAACAAATGGCCAGTACCCTACAACATTTGCATGCAAATAAAGTAAGCCATGGCGATGTATATGCGCATAACACTATGGTAAACCAAGACGCAGATGTGTTATTTGGCGATTTTGGTGCAGCAACTAATTTAGCTATGTTGAGTGAGTATCAGCGCCAGCAAATGCAATTAATTGAAGTACGCGCGCTAGGTTGTTTAATTGATGATTTACTAAGTGTTTGCAGCGACAATAATGCAATAGCAGTTAAGCTTGCGCAACTAGCTAAGCAATGCATGACAACTGATATTTTACAGCGCCCCACACTTTCGCAGTTAAGCACACAGCTAACTACACAGTTATAAAGTAAAGCGTAGTAAATTTATAAATGGCACAAAAAAACCACGCAATGCGTGGTTTTTAACGTTATTTATATAACCTTAAACTCTAAAATTATAAAAACTTACCTAACGCTTTAACTTGATCTAACATGCGGTTTGAAAAACCCCATTCGTTATCGTACCAAGCCATAACTTTAACCAATTTACCATTCGCTCTGGTTTGTGTTGAATCAAACACACAAGACGCTGGGTTATGGTTAAAATCAATAGAAACAAGCGGCAGCTCATTATATTGTAAAATGTCTTTCATTGAGCCCGTTGACGCTTCTTTCATAATTGCATTAATTTCTTCAATGCTGGTATCGCGCTTCGCAATAAACGTAAAATCAACCAAAGATACGTTAATTGTAGGCACACGTACCGACATACCATCTAACTTGCCTGCAAGTTCAGGTAGCACTAAACCAACAGCTGCAGCTGCGCCAGTTTTAGTTGGGATCATCGACTGCGTTGCACTGCGTGCACGGTATAGATCAGGATGATATACATCTGATAAGTTTTGATCGTTGGTATATGCATGAATAGTGGTCATGCTGCCTTGATCAATGCCTACCGTGTCGTTAATTGCTTTAGCAATCGGTGCTAAACAGTTAGTAGTACACGAAGCGTTTGAAATAATTTGGCTTTGTGCATTAAGTACTTCGCTGTTAACGCCATGCACTACGGTTGCATCCATATCTTTGCCCGGTGCCGAAACAATTACTTTTTTAGCGCCAGCAGTAATATGCTTAGCGGCTGCTTCGCGCGTAGTAAACAAACCGGTACACTCTAAAACAATATCAACATTTAACGCTTTCCACGGTAAATTTGCTGGGTCGCGCTCTTGCGTTAAAGTAATAACATCGTCGCCAATTAGCATAGTGTTATCGGCTAGCGTTACTTTATGAGCAAATTGTCCGTGTACTGAGTCAAATTGCGTAAGATGAGCATTAACATTAGCTGGGGCTAAATCGTTAATTGCAACAATTTTAATCTCATTATTTTGTGCCGACTCGTAAAGTGCACGCAATACATTGCGACCTATACGGCCATAGCCATTAATTGCTACGTTAATCATTTTTGACTCCTATTTACTTCACAAGCTTGTCGAGCAAGCGCTTCAATAGCTTGCCAGTCTTTATTTTCAATTAGTTGTTTATCTAACATCCAGGTACCACCCACACAAATAACATTATTTAGTGCTAAGTAGTTAGGTGCAGTAGCGAGCGTTATGCCGCCCGTTGGGCAAAAAGTAATATCGGGTAATGGCCCACCGATTGATTTAAGCATGGCGGTTCCGCCTGCGGCTTCTGCCGGAAAAAACTTTAAATACTTAAAACCGTGCGACGCTAGTTTCATAACTTCGCTTGGCGTAGCAGCGCCTGGTAAAAACGGGATATCGCTCGTTTTTATCAGTTCAAGTAGCTCGTCACTAACCCCTGGGCTTACCATAAAGTCAGCGCCTGCAGCTACCGAAGCATCAAAGCTGGCTTTATCAACTACCGTGCCTGTGCCAACATAGGCCTCAGGTACGGCTGCTTTCATTAATTTTACTGCTTCTGCCGCAATGGGCGTGCGCAAAGTGATTTCCAGCGCTTTTAAGCCACCGTTATATAAGGCTCTAGCAAGTGGTGCTGCATCTTCTAATTTTTCGATTACCACTACTGGCACAACTGGCGCCGATGCTAATATTTTTTCAATACTCATTACGTGTTCCTCATTACCCACAATGGCTGATTATTCTTCAATTCCGAAAGCACTCGCACCTAAATCGGCGCTGCTTACGATATTTCTAAATCCGGTAAATAACTCTCGGCCTGTGCCAAAGGTTAAGCTTGGTAGGCTTAATTGCAGTTCACGTTTAGCAAGCTCTTCATCGCTAACATGTACTTTTAATATGCCGTTTGGTGCATCTAAAGTAACTAAATCACCTTCATGAATTTTAGCAATTATGCCGCCTTCAACTGCTTCTGGCGCTAAGTGAATCGCCGCAGGTACTTTACCCGACGCGCCCGACATACGACCGTCAGTTACAATAGCTACTTTAAAGCCTTGATCTTGTAGCGTTGCCATTACAGGTGTTAATTTATGTAGCTCTGGCATACCTTTAGCTTTAGGGCCTTGCTCTTTTAGCACTGCAATAAAGTCTTGGTTTAATTCGCCGCGGCTATAAGCATCTTGTAACTCACCTTGCGAGCTAAATACTTTAGCTGGGGCGGTAACTACTTGATGTTCAATTGCTACTGCCGATACTTTAATAACCGCTTTGCCTAAGTTACCCGTAAGCAGTTGTAAACCACCTTGCTTACTAAACGGATTACTCACTGGGCGAAGTACATCTTCATCGTGTGAGTTATCAGGGCAAGCTACCCATTTAATTTTGCTTGGGCCGGTTGCATCACTCATTATTAAGCTGTTGTCTTGATCAAGACGCGGCTCGGTCATATAGGGTGCTAAACCATCGCCTAGCATAGTTTTAACGTCGGTATGTAAGTAGCCTGCGCTGGCAAGTTCACGCATTAAAAAGCCCATACCACCGGCTGCTTGAAAATGATTTACATCAGCAGAGCCATTAGGGTAAATGCGCGTTAATAGTGGAACCTCAGCTGATAAATCAGACATATCTTTCCACGTTATTTGAATACCTGCCGCTTTGGCAATAGCCACAAGGTGAATGGCGTGGTTAGTAGAGCCACCGGTAGATAGCAAACCAACTAAACCATTTACTATAGTTTTTTCGCTGATCACATCTGCTAAACACGGGCTGTCTTTATCGTCGGTTAATTGCTTAAGCATGGTTTCTACCGCATTACCGGTTAAACCATCGCGAAGCTCTGTGTATGGGTTAATAAACGAGCTACCAGGAAGGTGTAAGCCCATTATTTCCATTAACATTTGATTTGAGTTAGCAGTACCGTAAAAAGTACAGGTACCAGCACTGTGGTAAGACGCGCTTTCGGCTTCTAGCAAGTCTTCGCGGCTTACTAAGCCTTGCGCAAACTTTTGACGAATACGGGCTTTTTCCTTATTTGGAATACCTGACTGCATTGGTCCTGCCGGTAAAAAGAACACCGGTAAATGGCCAAACGACAGTGCACCAATTAATAACCCTGGGACTATTTTGTCGCATACGCCTAAACAAAAAACGCCATCAAACACATCATGCGATAACGATATTGCCGTAGACATAGCAATTACATCGCGTGAAAAAAGTGACAATTCCATGCCGTCACGCCCTTGCGTAACGCCATCACACATTGCTGGTACGCCGCCTGCCACTTGAGCTGTAGCGTCGTATTTAGTAGCAATGCTTTTAATTAAATCTGGGTAATCTTTATAAGGCACATGTGCCGAAAGCATATCGTTATATGAGTTGATAATTGCAAGGTTTGGTTGCTCATCGGCTTTTAAACGCGCTTTGTCATCGGTGCTACACGCAGCCATAACGTGGGCAATATTACCGCAGCCTAATCCAGCACGAACTCTTGTTTGTTTTTTTGCGTGCGAAATGCGATCTAAATAAGCTTGGCGGGTTGCTTTACTGCGCGTAATGATACGTTCGGTGACTTCTTGAATTCGTGGATGCAACATAATTAAACTCAGCTCTATTCGTTAGAGGATAAAGGCTCAGTGGCAATTAAAGACTCCACGTAATTAATTGCACTGAGCATCTTTGGCTTACCCGTTCAAAGGTACCTTATCAGAGGGCCTCTCACAACCACCCTGACACCGGTGTCACTGTATTAACGCACGACCATGACACCGGTGTCAACCCTGTCTAATAAAAATAGTGACTTTTTTTAACATAGCCAACTATTTTTTATAAATAGACATTTAATAATGTTGTATAGCATCGTTGTATTTAACGACAGCCAACAAAAAGCCCGAATATGCTTTGTGCACATTCGGGCTACTGTAAATATTCGTTTTAAGTTGAGTTTATTTAACCTGCGCTGTCGACTCGCGAGTAATTAAACGCGCCTCTAGGGTCACCTGATACGCAACCTCTTGTGGCTGAATAATATGAGCAATAAGCTGAGTAACCGCCTGTTTGGTCATTTCTTCAACTGGCTGCGCTATGGTAGTTAACCCAGGCCAAATATGGCGTGCTATAGGGGCGTTATCAAAGCCAGCAATTGAAATATCATCGGGCACACGTAAACTGCGTTGAGTTGCTAATTTAAGTACGGCGGCTGCCATGTAATCGTTTGAAGCAAATACTGCGGTTGGCCGTGGCGATAAATCTAAAATACTACGGGCACTGTCTACCCCTGAATGATAACTAAAGTTACCCTCTTCTACTAAACGCTCTTCAAATTCAATGCCATGGCTTGCTAACGCCCGTCGGTAACCTTTAAAACGCTGTTCAGTGGCACTGTGATCGGGATGACCTTTAATAAAAGCAATTGATTTATGACCCAGTGTAATTAAATGCTCGGTTATTTCAAATGCCCCTTGCTCGTCATTGCTGCGCACCGAAATCGAATCATCTTCAAGTACTGCAGAGGCAACGCGTGCATAAGGTATTTTTTTCGATTTTAAAAAATCAACTAGTTCAGCAAAGTCCGAAAAAGGCGGCGTTAATACAATGCCATCTAAGCGTGATGACTGCAGTAACTGATCAATATTATTGATTAGTGCTTCACCGCGCAGCTCACAAGGATGAATTAATAAATTGTAATTGTTTTCTTGGCAGGCAGCCAATGCGCCTGTTTGCACGCGGGTAATATAACTTTTACTTGGATTATCGTAAATACAACCAATAATAAAACTGCGATTTTGAGCAAGACCACGGGCAATAGGATTAGGCGTATAATCAAGCTCTTTAAATACTTTAAGTACCTTTTCGCGGGTAGCTGCACTTACATTTGGCTCGTTATTTAACACCCGAGAGACTGTTTTTTTAGAAACCCCCGCATAACTCGCTACACTATTTATGGTGACTTTTTTCATCTATTTACTTCCAAATACCAGCAGCATTATTCCTGCTTACTATTATGCAAACACGCCGCAGCGCCAATCAAAGGTATATTATCTTGGGTTACTAGCGTAACAGGAACTTGCCCGTTATATTGCGACATAATACCTTTTTGTGAAAAACGTTCAACAAAACGACTCTCTAACAAGCGCGATTGCATGCGTGGCAATATACCACCGCCAATAAATAAACCGCCCAACGCACCATAAGCTAATGCTAAATCGCCTGCGGCACTGCCAAGCCAGTCACAAAACTGGTTTAGAGTTGCATCGCAAACCTCACACTCGCCTGTATTGGCTAAATTACTAATTTGCGCGGCATCTAAATGCTTAGCAGTAATACCTTTAACCGCCGCCATCGCTTTATATAAATGGGCAATACCCGGGCCTGAAAAAACAGTTTCTAAAGACACATGCGGATGTTCTTTGCGTAATTCTATAAGTAACTTTGCATCTAAATCGGTAACGGCAGCCAGCGAAATATGCCCGCCTTCAGAGCTAAGCACCGCACTAGACTGCGCTGTTCTAACTAGGCAAGCTGCACCAAATCCTGTGCCTGGGCCCATAACTGCAATGTTTGAGTTTTCATCGGCTTGCCCTGCTTTAATAACCACATTTTGGTTACTATCTAAATAAGGGGCAGCGTAGGCAAATGCAGCAAAGTCGTTAATAATTTCAAGCTGCAAAAAAGAAAAAGCCTGTTTAAACTCACTAACGCTAAAATGCCAACCTAAATTAGTAAGGTGAACCTGCCCTGCTTTTATAGGGCCTGCCACTGCCAAACACGCGCGCACAGGTTTAATATGAGGCACAGTTGATAAATAATGGCGTGTTGCATTTTGTAACGAGCCAAAGTCGGCACTAGGAAAGGTATGATTATATTCTATAACAAATTCGTTTTTTGCTGCATCAAAGGCAGTAATTAGTGCAAACCGCGCATTGGTACCACCAATATCGGCAACTAAAATAGGATCAAATTGGGCAGAAGAGTGTAAGCTCATAGTGTTATCTCTTTTGTATAATACTAATCTTATTAAAAAAATGAACATTTTAACTAATTAAATAACTTACTCACTGCGTTAAAACAATTCATATAAAACAACTCTATATGATTACTTTCGCCTTGTGATTAAACCATTTTTTGGCGCTATTTTTTTTGCGTTTTAATAGTCCACTCTTTAATGCGATTAGTATAAGCGATTCATGCTTATTATTTTACAACGGGTAACCCATTGTTCTTTTTATTACTTTAGGCTATCACCCCAAAGCAGCTATCACAGTAAAAAAATGCTGCCTATAAAAATATAGGCAGCCAATACGTTTTGACAACAAAATGATAAAACGCCCTCATTATGACACCGGTGTCATGGGTAGATCAACTAAAAAAGTGCTTAATTGATAAATTAGCTTGAAATAAATCATTAATAAACGAGAATGGCTGCATTATTCTCTTTGTTATTTAAGTAGTGCTCATGAAAGGTAAAGCAACGTCATTTGATATAGCCCATTATGCTGGAGTGTCGCAATCAACTGTATCTCGTGCTTTACGTAACAGCCCCTTGGTAAACGAAGAAACCCGTAAGCGCGTTTTCGATATAGCTAAAAAACTCAACTATAAAGTAGACAAAAACGCCAGCAATTTACGCACCCAACAAAGTAGCACCTTAGCGCTATTATTGTTTGAAGATCCAACCTCTGATGAATCACAAATTAACCCGTTTTTTTTAGCCATGCTAGGCAGTATTACCCGCGCTTGTGCTAAAGAAGGTTACGATTTACTGGTGTCGTTTCAATCGGCCAGTGCCGATTGGCAAGCCGACTACGAAGATAGCCACCGCGCCGATGGTATTATTTTACTCGGTTATGGTGATTACTTAGATTATCAACCTAAATTTAACACCCTGCTTGAGCAAAACACCAAGTTTGTTTGTTGGGGTGCAACGGTCGACAATCGCCCCGATCTGACTGTGTGCTGCGACAATTATGGTGGCGGAAAACTAGCTGCAGCGCATTTAATTGCGCGCAACAGAACCGACTGCGCGTTTATAGGCGACGCATCGGATCATAGCCCTGAGTTTTTTGCCCGTTTTCAAGGTTTTAAAGATGAACTAAGCGCTAATAACGTAACCTTAAACGAACGTAAAACAGCAAATGCAATATCGACTGAAGAGTCGGGGTATCATGCCACTCGCTCACTAATAGCCAATAACATAAAATTTAATGCACTCTTTGCAGCCAGCGATTTAATAGCCATTGGTGCAATACGCGCACTCAAAGAAGCCGGTATTAGCGTACCAAAAGATGTTGCCGTAATAGGTTTCGATAACATCGCCATTGCCAGCTATACCAACCCACCTTTAACCACGGTAGAACAAAACACCACAGTAGCCGGACAAATGTTGGTAGAAAATCTATTAAAACTAATTCGAGGCGAAGCAGTACAAAGCACCCTACTCCCTCCAATATTAATTGCCCGAGGCTCAAGTTAACAGCCTGCATTACCTTGCTTTTAAATACTACCCAACAATATAAAGTGGCTCTAGGGCAATAACGGCTTAAAATTCAAAGTAACTTATTTTATTATTTGCGGCCTATTGTCCTTCATCTTTTACATCTACCCCAAAGGTTCACCCCAATTTAACAGCCTATTTACGCATGAGTTTCGTATTAGTTTTTCTTATCTGAAGTAAGCGTTTTTAGCGTGATTTCTCACTCGTTATTTTGCTATTTTATCTATACAATCACGCCTTTATTATAAGTGTAAATTTCAAGTGACTATCTCATGCTATTAAGTATTGTTTTTATTATTGGTATTACAGCAGAAGCCATGACCGGAGCGCTAAGCGCTGGCCGAATGAAAATGGACTGGTTTGGCGTTAGCTTGGTAGCCAGTGCCACCGCCATAGGTGGTGGTAGCGTTCGAGATATTTTACTAGGTAACTACCCGCTTACGTGGGTACAAAATCCAGAGTATTTATTAATTACCTGTATGGCCGGTATTATCACCACTTGGTTGGCTAAATGGGTAGTTAAGTTTAAAGGCATATTTATGCGCTTAGATGCCCTTGGCCTAGCTGCTTTTAGTATTATTGGCTGCCAAGTCGGGCTAAATATGGGTTTACACTATGGTATTTGCGTAGTTGCAGCCATAGTTACTGGCGTATTTGGTGGTTTGTTACGTGATTTAATATGTCGTCAAGCGCCATTGGTATTACACCACGAGCTGTATGCCAGTGTTTCACTTATTGTGGCGTGTTTATACCTAGCACTGCATCACTATAATATTGATGACAATATAAGTATTATTGTTAGCTTAGTTACAGGATACTTAATACGTATGGCATCGGTACGCTTTAAATGGCGCTTACCTGTGTTTAGTTTATTAGAACCCGCTAAGTAACTAATATTGCATGTTATTATGTGAAAGCTAACTTAATAATGGCACCACTATAAAGTAAGGTGATTAGCAGCCCAATTGCTAAAGTAACTTTAGCTTTCATTGTTTGCTTTGGCTTTTGCGTAAATACAAAAACAGTTCTATACAGCGTACTAGGCACTATAAGCAACATGCTAAGTAACGTAGGAAATACCCCCATAATAAAACCAAAACCGAATCCTGAATTTTCTACTTGAGAATATAAAGCTACAAACCCAAACCAGGCGATAGCTATTAAAAAGAAAACAGCTCCGAGTGAAATATAAAAAAGTGCCATTATTAAAAATCCCTTTTCACATAACGAGCCTGTAGATAAACTCGTTTTTTATTTGTTTTTATTAATAAACAAACCATAGCCGAGTTCCTATTTTGGTTCAATTTATTACGTTATTTTATGCAGAATCTAAAGTGAGAGCTAGGTATTGTTTTAATTGGTTGTTTTAATTGGTGTTTTAATTGGATTTTTTAAAGTACCCCCTCATTTTCATGAGGCTAGCTGTTGAGAGAACTGGCTTTTTATTAGTTATCCGTTTTGGGCTAAAGCGTATTATGAGCAACAAAAAGCCAAGGGCAAGCCACATAAAAGCATTATTAAATCGCTGGCATTTAAATGGATAAGGATTGTATTTAGGTGTTGTAAAAAGAATACACCCTAAGATGAATCGACGTATTTAGCAGCATTAAAACGCAGAGGCTCACCACTAGTAAAATTTGCAATTAATAGCTAAATTTTACTAGTCGTCCACCTCAGGGCGTGTTGTTAGGTATACTTTAACTGCACTATTTTTTTAAGGCGCCTTTTAATCAATCTTTGTTCACAATAAAGTCCAATAAAACCGCCAACACCAAAAGAAACAATAACTAGCAACCAATATAAAGGACTGGTAAATGATTGAATACCAGAGATATAAAGATATAGGTTAAACGGGAGAATAAAGAGCAAACCTCCTAAGACTTTAATAAACTCTCTAAGAAGTTCAGTATCAGATTTCGCTTCATCAACATATGAGATAATAATTTCATTTGGGGTATCTTTCAGTTTAGGAAATACCTTTTGTAACCAATTTAAATAATTCAATTATGCACCCTTGTTTGCTTGTATACCTAACGCCGCCAGCATGCGCGGCTTTGTAGTGAACGCGAAGCCGCAGCGGAAAAGACGTCGCCGTGACTGGCCTTGTTATAAACCACCTTACTCACTTACTGCCGCCGATGCTGAACCAACATCTTTTTTAAACAGCAGTATGAATAGATAAATTACGCTAAAGATTGGAATAAGTGACAAAACAGCACCGAGTAAACCCGCAGCCGCTGGCTTTTGCATTTTACGACGAGCTACGTAATAGCATAGTGCGCCCATGATCAGCGCGAAAATGATTACAAATTGGCCGTACAAAGTAGCATTGATATTCAAATGAACTCTCCTTGTGGTTTATAACGCTTTGCTCAGCGGCTAAGTATGGTTGGCTAAAATGCGCGAGGTACGAGCCGCAGCCAACTGTACGTGTCCGATGAAGCAACTTGTTATGCGCTGGTTGCGATTACCACAAACAACGCAATTTATATAAGATTCCGTGGCAGCCCGACCGTAGAAGTAAAAAACTCCCACGCAGCGCGACACACCAAACCGTGAATTTTAAGCCACTTAAATCAAGTGACGTTTATTACCAAACTGAGTTTGGCTTAAAACTGTTTAGCCAAAAGCAGAAACAGATATTTGGCACGTAAGTTACCAAAACAAAGAAAAGGCAACAAGTGCGATAATCTTTGCAAAACGCGAACCGTGAAAAACAATTAAAATCGAATTCGCGGCTGACGCATAACAGCTTATTGAACACCACTATGGGGGTTTATAACACCCCAAAACGGCGTATATTACATAGCTCAATAGTTGCACCAAACAACTCCAATGTAAACAAGTGATTACGTGTGTTATAAAATTGTCTTTGTTAAAATATCCCAAAACGACTTTTAATAATGTTATAGGGCAAAATGCAAGTAAGTGCTTATATGCACAGCTTTACTTTAATGTGATCTGATGTGTGACTTTGTGAAACTTCTCTTTTTAATTGTGTATTACAACAAAGAGCGAACGGGGGGCTGTGCGTAGTAACAAATAGGGGCTAACGCATGTTAACCCCTATAATAAGTATGCTATTTACAGTGTGTTATTTAGTAACAATAAACCGTAAGCGGCAAGTTGATCGCCATTGAGATCGTGCTGCCAACTGGCTGTTAAACCGTCGCGTGTAATACTGCTGATGCTTTGAGCTTTGTCCGTTAGGTTAAGTACAAAAACACTTTTGCTGCCGCTTAACTCTCGCGTTATTTCTACTATGCCATTGTCGTGCTGCGTTAGCTGGTAACTGCCGTTAATAGTAAATTCTGGGCGCTGCTTTTTCATTGCGATTAAGTGCTGATATAAACGCCAAACTGAGTTTGGTTGTGCTTGCTGCGCTGCAACGCTGCGATCGCCTGCTGCTAGTTGCTTAGCAAGAAACTCTGGCCACCAGTTTGCAAAATCATCACCAAATAATGCCGTTTCTTCAACCCAACTATTGTCACTTTGCGTAAAGCCCGCTTGATGACTATTGTCCCACTGCATAGGCGCACGTTTATAAACATCGTCACCGATGCGCTGCTGCGTTAAGCCTATTTCTTCACCGTAGTAAATATACGGCGTACCTGGCGAGCTAAATAACATGGCCGCAGCTAGTTTTGCTTTACCATCGTGCTCTTTAAGTTGATAAGCAACACGTTCTTGATCGTGATTAGTTAAAAACGGTGTAAAAAAGTGCAGTGGTGCTTGTGAGTCTTTACGTTGTTGTAGGTTTTCATCAAGGATGAGTGCATTTTTACCTTTGTGCTGCTCATTAGATGGCATAGTACCAAAGAGCACATCTGTGTCGGTATCGGTTTTAAGTAAGCTCAAAATTTTATAGCCTACTTCAAAGTCAAAGCCTTGATCTAGCCCCTTACCTTCCCCATAGTACTTTGCGGCAATAGGAAGGTCGGCCCATGCTTCGCCTACTAGGTAAGCTTGTGGATTTACACTTTTTATATATTGATTAAAGTCTTGCCAATATTCTATCGTTTCTTGGGTGTCGGCTTGTGCATTTGCACCGCCTTCCATAGCAAAGCGTACTGCATCAAGCCTAAATCCTGCTACGCCTTTGTCGAGCCAAAACTTTGCCATTTTTTTCATTTCATTAGCCACATCTGGGTGGCGTAAATTTAAATCGGGTTGGCTTGCACCAAATGCACCATAATAATATTGCTTACGCGTTTCACTCCAATGCCATACGGCTTCTGGCTTGTCGTTATCGCTCCAAGCATGCCCCCAACCACTGCCTGCTTTAGGCATATCGTCACGCCATACAAAATAGTCGCTAAATGGCGCTTGTTGTTTTTCAGATTGTTGAAACCAATCATGCTGACTAGATATATGATTGATCACTAAATCTAGTATAACTTTCATACCTTTGTCATCAGCCGCTTTTATAAACGCTTCAAACTCAGCCATGCTGCCATAGTCACTTTCAACTTTATAAAACTCTGTAAAGTCATAGCCATGATAAGAAGGCGCTTCGAAAATAGGTGTTAACCACAGTGCATTTACACCTAACTCTTCTAGGTATGGGAGTTTTGCGCTCATGCCATTAAAGTCGCCATGACCATCGTTATTGCTGTCGTAAAAGCTGCGCGGCCAAATTTGATAAAATATGGCACTTTGCCACCAATCTGCTGGCTGTTCTACTGCTTTAGTTTGCGCAGTAGTTACTGCGTTATTAGTGTTAGTATTTGTTGATGGCGCAGGCGCTGGCTTACAACCAGTTAATGTTAGTGCCAGTGCTAATGCACTCAAGGTAAAGGTTTTCATTTTATCCCCTTTGTTTTTGTTGTTTATGCTAATTGCTGTATACCATTCAATTAAAGTGTAACTGTAATATGTTGCGAATGGTTTTAGCCTAATGGTTAGTTATTTTGCTGCCTCTGCCCTTGCCTTAAAAATGCAATGGTAGAGGCAGTAATTTGCTTTTATTTATAAAAATTAAGATTGTTTAACGCGCAATACGGCAACGGCTGCCAGTAAAAACGACACCGCGCCTATTAACAAAGCGTATATTGGTTGATTCTCAAAAAAGTGGCGTAATATAAGCCCTAAAATGCTGGCGGCTAACAGCTGGGGTATAACAATAAAAAAGTTAAATATGCCCATATAAACACCCATTTTACTGCTCGGCACCGAGGTACTTAACATGGCGTATGGCAGTGATAAAATAGACGCCCACGCAAAGCCAATACCTATCATTGGCCAAATAAGTAAGGTGGGATCTTTAATAACAATAAAGCTGGCTAAGCCCAGCGCGCCTAAAATTAGGTTAAAACAATGGGCGAGCTTTAAACCAACGCGCTTAACTATTATCGGAATACATATTGCAGCAAGTGCTGCAAAGCCGTTATACGCGGCAAATAATATACCTACCCAGTCAGCGCCGTTGTTATAAGCTGGGGAACTGGTATCGCTGCTGCCGTAATGAAAACCCGTTACCGCTGAAGTGGTATAAATCCACATTGCAAATAACGAAAACCAGCTAAAAAACTGCACCCACGCCAGCTGCTTCATGGCTTCGGGCATAGTAAATACGTCGTTTAATACCTGATAAAAACCGCCCGATGTAAGTTGTTTAGTTTGCAAGGCTGCCGCTATAAACTGAACAACCCCAAAACTCACTAAACCACCAGCCAATAAATACAGTTCTTTTTCTAAATTTAAGGCGCTTACCAAGGCTAAAACGGCTAAGCCTAAAACACTAAATATTATGCCCCCTTTGCTAAAGTTAATATTAGCTGTTGGTTGGCTTTGAGAAGCAGGCTCTTCTTGTTGATTAAATGCAGCGAGTTGCTCTGGCGAGTATTCTTTGGTGGTTAGAATACTCCAACCTACAGCAACCAGTAAAATTACCGCGCCAAAGTAAAACGAATATTTTACTGAATCAGGAATTTGCCCAGCCGGTGCAGTATTGGCAATACCAAACCAGTTAGCCATCATCCATGGTAGTGCTGATGCAACTACAGCGCCAATGCCGATAAAAAAGCTTTGCATGGCATAACCTGTTGCACGCTGTTTTTTAGGTAGGTTGTCGCCAACTAAAGCACGAAACGGTTCCATAGTAACGTTAATTGACGCATCCATAATCCACAACATACCGGCAGCAACCCACAGCGTTGGTGAGTTAGGCATTATAAATAACGACAGTGTAGTTAAAATTGCACCATATAAAAAAAACGGACGGCGGCGACCTAACTTACCCCAGGTTTTATCACTCCAGTAACCAATAATAGGCTGTACAATTAACCCCGTTAGCGGAGCGGCTACCCATAAAATAGGTATATCATCAATGTCGGCACCAAGCGTTTGAAATATACGACTAACGTTACCGTTTTGCAGGGCAAACCCAAATTGAATCCCTAAAAAACCAAAACACATGTTCCATATTTGCCAAAAGCTTAGGTCTGGTTTATTGCTATTATTATTATTCATTATTTACCTTATTGGTTAATACCGCGCTACTTAGTGCATTAAGGGTAAGTGTAAAACTTGCACCTTGATCGTTATTGCTCACTAACACACCGCTATGTGTTTCGAGTAAATCGTGTAACGCTGAATTTGCGCCTATATTTGCAGTTGTTTGGCTATTTAAGTTAATAGTGATTGTTTGTTGTTGCTCGCTAAAGTTGCTTAGTACCAAAATAACTTGGCGACCTAAACTACGTGAAAACGCAACAACCCTGTCGCTACCCTGTACGTTTAAAGCGTGCATATCACCGCCCACTACCGCAGGTAAGTTATTTAACGCCATTATGGCTTTGTAGTATTTTTGTAAGCTAGCTTGCTCAGGTGTTAAATTAGCACCATCGAACTGGCCGTTATTCATCCACGCTTGATGCGCAGGAACGCCAATATAATCAAAAATACTGGTACGGGTTGGCGTGCCAAACCCGGCGTTTTCAGAGCCATCTTCGCCTACATCTTGGCCAAAATATAACAAGCTAGGCGAGCGGCTAATTAACGTAGATACCACCATGGCTGGTTTGCCCCATAGCGCGTTACCTGCAAAATCGGGGCTGGCAATACGTTGCTCGTCGTGGTTTTCTAAAAAGTGCAGCATGTGCTGTTCTATATCGGCAACTTGCTGTTGTGCATCAAAAATAGTGCTCGCAGCTTGCTTATTTTGCATAATAGCTTTTAGCGTGTCGTAAAAACCCACCTTGTCGTATAAGTAATCCATTTTGCCCTGATGAATATAACCTCGGTACATTTTTGGGTTATATACTTCGGCAAGTAAAAAGGCATTAGGGTTTTGCATTTTGATTGCCGAATTTAAAAAGCTCCAAAATTCAACTGGCACCATTTCGGCCATGTCATAGCGAAAGCCATCTACGCCTTTATCTAACCAAAATAGTGCAATATCGCGAAATTTATACCAGCTGTTAGGTAGGTTTTTGTCTTGCCAAAATTCATAGTGCGCTCGGGCATCTTTAGTTGCAAAGCTTGCAGGTAGGGTTGGAAAGTCATAACTGCCATCGGGTTTAACCCCGTAGTTTACTTTTACAGTTTCGTACCAGTCGTTTATATCGGGCTTGGCTGCACGCGCGCCGTTTCCTGTCCATTTAGCAGGGCTTTCGTTAAACAAGCCATCGGCTAATGGGTGTGCATCTCCTCCTAAAACTTGGTATTGATCAGAGCTAGGTACTTGAAACGACTGCCCTGGCACATAATAAAAGTTATTATCACGCGCATATTCTTTGCTGGTATCGTCTTGCTCGCCAAAGTCTTTTACACCAGCAGGCCTAGCAATTGAATGATAGTTACGCGCCACATGGTTTGGCACAATATCAATAACCACTTTCATACCATGTTGATGAGTGCGCTCAATAAGTGCAGAAAACTCCACTAAGCGACGCTCTGGGTTTACTGCAAGATCTGGGTTTACATCGTAGTAATCTTTTATTGCATAAGGCGAACCCGCACGGCCTTTAACTACATCAGGGTCGTCTTGTTTTATCCCGTATTGGCTATAATCGCCCACCAGCGCATGATGCAACACGCCGGTATACCAAACATGGGTGGTGCCTAAATCTTTAATGCCTTGCAATGCGGCGTCATTAAAGTCGGCAAATTTGCCAACCCCATTTTGCTCCTTAGTGCCCCAAGGTACATTCACCGTTTGGGTGTTACCAAACAAACGAGTGAATACTTGGTATACAACTGGTTTGCTGATCTCATCTGCAGATTTAGTTAATTGCTCATTAACCTGATTAGCTTGTGTTTCGCTATCTGAGCAGCCTGTTAGGTAAATGCTGCTGGCTAAAAACAAAGGGCTATATTTAATTATCTTCATTATTGTCATAGTCTACTCTACTACTTTGTCGTTTTTGTTATGAATTTAATACTAGTGTGAAGCGCGACTGACTGACAGTCGCTGCATACGTATTCATTAAGCAATTTACTCTATCACTAATACTGTGGCGCTCATGGGTGCTAATGTTATTGCATCAGTTAAATTAATTTGCTGCTTAGTAAACAAGTTTGTTGCTGTTGTATGCAGCTTAAGCACCTCTTGCATATACTCTAATGACCAATTTTTAGCCTGCTTATTTTTATTCAAAAATACCAACACTATTTGCTCATCGGCTATACGTGCATAACTGTAAATACCTTGCTGTGGACTAAAATGCGTTAGCTTGCCATAACCTAATGCAGGGCTTTGCTTTCTAAAATTAAGTAACGTACGTAGGGTTTGGTGCATATCACGCTGTGCATTTGTGAGCCCTTTACCTGTAAAGGCATTAACTGTTTGCCCAGCAAAGCCGCCCGGAAAATCAATACGAATATCGCCGTGGTCATTACTGCCTGTGTTATCGAGTAATACTTCGGTGCCATAATACATTTGTGCAATACCGCGGGTGGTAAGCAGCATGGTCATCGCCATTTTGGTTTTATTTAGATTTTGCTTTAGCTCAGTATAAACACGGCTCATATCGTGGTTATCGGCAAATACTAAAAGGTTATTTGGATTAGGGTATAAAAAATCATTGGCAAGTGATTGGTATACTTTAACCCAACCTGTGTTCCAGCTTTCATCTTCGTTTAAAGCTTGAATGAGCGCCTCTTGCAGCGAAAAGTCCATCACACTGGGTAAACTTGAAGTATAACCGTCGCTGTTATTTTTGCCCGCTTGCCAATACGATGCAATTGCTGGATTGGTAGTCCACTCTTCACCAACAATATTAAACGCTGGGTATTCGCTCATAATTGCTTTGGTCCAATTGGCTAAAAAAGCTTTGTCTGAGTATGAATATGTATCTACTCGAATACCGCTTAAATTTGCATACTCAATCCACCAAATGGTGTTTTGAATTAGGTAGGTTGCCAACAAAGGTTGACGCTGGTTTAAATCGGGCATGGTTTCTACAAACCAGCCATCGCTAAATTGACGTTTATCGAACTGGCTGGCGTGAGGGTCTTGAATGGTTTGCCTTGCATGACTAGTGGCATGTTTACCATTGGCAAACTCACCATTAAAATTAATCCAATCAGACGTTGGCTTGTCATTCATCCACACATGCTCAGAGCCAAAGTGATTAAGTACAAAATCCATCACTAAACCAATCCCCTGTTGCTGCGCTTTATTTGACAGCTCTTGGTAGAGTTCATTACTGCCCATACGGGGATCTATATTATAAAAGTCAGTAATAGCATAACCATGGTAAGAGTAGCTTGGCATATTGTTTTCAAGCGCTGGGGTTAACCACAATTGAGTTACCCCTAAATCATTTAAATATGGAAGTGCATTGATCACCCCTTGTAAGTCGCCACCGTGGCGCCCGCCTTTACTTTTTGGATCAGCGGCCTCTAACATGCCTGCTGCGGTGTCGTTACTGCTATCGCCATTTACAAAACGGTCTGGGTTAATTAAATAAAGGGTATCTTGGCTGTTAAAGCCTTTACGCTTGGCACTGTTGCTGCTGCGAGTATGTAACGGGTATTCAAAGCGCTCACCCGTTGGGCTGGTAAACACTAAGTCACCAGGCTTTGCTTGCGGCGTTATTTTTAGGTTTAAAAACGCATAATTAGGGTTATCTGTTTTGCTAATACTGATTAACTTAACCCCATTGTAGGGGATTAATTGCCACTGTTGTTTAGCAATGTTTGGCTCATGCAACATAACTTGCAATGCCTCATTTTGCATGCCAACCCACCAATTTTGTGGCGATACAGACATGGCCTGTGCCTTTGTTGCAGTAAATGGTATTGCAGTAAACAATGTTGTAGCAAACAGTGCTTTAATTAGCTTTTTCATTTAATTATTTTTCATCCTAGATAAAAATTCACTATGGGAAGGGAGTTGTTCAACCGTGTGGTTAATCAAAGCTTTTAAATCAGAAAATAATGCGAGCAGCGGCTCATCAGTTAGGGCGTTGGCTAATGGGTGATAATCATCTGCTTCAAGCCCCTGACCTATCATTACTTGCTGCCACGCTGGCTCGGAAAAAAGTTCGTCGTCTTCTCGAGTGAGCTTGCCTGTTTGCTTGAACAAGGTTATTTTTTGTTGCAGAGTTTCGGGATTACTCATTTGCTGACATTGACGCCCAAATGCGCTATCTGTGCGGGTGGTAAGCTTATAATGTAAAATTATAAAGTCGCGTATGCGTTCTATTTCGGTTTTACTTTGCAGGTTATATGTAGTTACTTGCGAGTGTTTAATCCCATTATGCGGAAACAACTTAATTAATCGAATAGCCGCTGTTTGAATTAAATGAATACTGGTTGACTCTAACGGCTCTAAAAACCCACTTGAGAGTCCAATAGCAACTACATTTTTATGCCATTGTAAGCGTCGGCGCCCCGTTTTAAAACGGATCACCCGCGGCTCTGTTATTGCTTTGCCGGGCAAATTAGCGAGTAATTGCTGCTTTGCTTCATCATCTGTTAAATAGCGGCTCGAGAACACTAAGCCGTTACCAACTCTGTGCTGTAAAGGTATTTGCCATTGCCAACCAGCATTTTGGGCAATAGAGCGAGTATAAGGTACTGGCTCATTCGCTGATTCACTTTGCACTGCTACTGCGCTGTCGCAAGGTAGCCAATGCGTCCAATTTTCAAATCCTGTGTTTAAGGTCTTTTCAATGAGCAATGCACTCAAGCCTGTGCAGTCTATAAATAAATCGCCTGAAATTATTTGCCCATCTAACAGCTCAAGTGCTTTTACAAAACCGCTCTCTGGGCATTGCTTAACATCCGCAATTTGACCCTCAATACGTTTAACACCGCGTGATATAGTCAGCCCTTTTAAAAATTCCCCGTACAAGGTAGCGTCAAAATGATAAGCATAATTTAAACCACTAAGCTGGGTATTAGGAATATGTTTTAAATGGGCGAATTTATGCTGTTTGGCCGCTTGGTAGTTAAGTGAAAAATCCCAAAAATCAGCATTAGTGCCCTGTTGCTTGGCCCTCAACCAATAATGATAAAACTCACAAAACGGGAGATCTTTGCCTATCTCACCAAAAGCATGCATGTAGCTGTGTTGTGGTGCTCGCCAGTTTTCAAACTCGATCCCCAATTTAATGGTCGCTTGAGTTGCTTTAATAAACTCACTCTCAGGTATACCTAATGCCGCATTAAGGTGAAGAATCGGCGAAATGCTCGCTTCACCCACTCCCACAGTACCAATTTGCTCTGATTCAATCAGGGTAATATTAACTATTTTACCTAGCACTTTATTTAGTAAGGCTGCGGTTATCCAACCCGCAGTGCCACCACCAGCTATTACCACGCCTTTTATTTGTTTATTCTGCATAGCCCCTGCTCCACTTGCTTTTAGTTAAGTGTAGTCGATATAAAAAAGCCCTTGTAAAACAAATCACAAGGGCCTTTCAACGCTAAAGAATGTTATAGCTTGTAACTAAAGCCAAGTAAGAACGTACGGCCATAATCTTGGTAATCACGTACTTGTAAATCACTATCACCTTGTAATGATAGAAACGGTTCTTCAGTGATATTTTGTACTTGGAAAGTAATGCTTAAGCCATCTAAGCTTTCTACACCGCCTTCACCAAAGTCATAACCAACTTGCGCATCCCAAATGGTTTCGCCTTTGATATCAACCTGTGTTGTTGCAAAGCCTAAACCATAAACATCACCTTTAAAGGCGCTGCGTTTACGCATACTAGTACGTGCTTGGAAACCACTACGCTCGAAGTAAACCGTTAAGCTATCAATTTGGTCTGATAAGCCTGGTAACTCGTAATCGTTACCGTTTTGATCTTTAAGATCTTGCTCTACACCTGTATGGCTTGCGATTAAGCCAAAACCATCAAGTGATGAATGAAAGATATGAAATGGCAATGCAAGTGATAATTCGTAACCCCATAAGTCACCTTCACCACCGTTCACTTTACCTGAACCAGAACCGGTTGAATTAGCTGGAACTTGACCTGTTGATGGATCAGCAACCCCCGACATATCTACTTCATAGCTGCCATCAAAAATCCACTGGGTGATATCTTTATAGAAGAATGCAGCTGAAAAATAGCCTTCTGCATCAAAGTAGTTTTCGTAGCTTAAATCTAGACCAGTGGCTTCTTTTGGTTCTAAGTTTGGATTACCACCTGAGATAGTCCAATAGTTACCATTTTCATCAGGTTGCTGGTTGTAGGATGCATTTACTGATGCATTCATCTCATCAAGTCGCGCACGTGAAATTGTTTTTGCCGCACCAAAACGAATCGTTTGCTCTTCATCAATCGCAAACGATAAGTTAATGCTTGGTAAAAAGTGGTTATAGTCATGACTTACATCAGTAGGCGTTACCACTACTAACCCATCTGCTGTGGTGTTAGCAGCTGAACCTTGTGATGATTGGTCTGTTTGTACGTAACGCGCACCAATATTACCTGTAACTGGAATTGAGCCAAGCTCGGCATTAATATCAAGTTGCGCAAAAACAGCGGTTACTTCTTCTTGCACTGTCCATGATTGCGTTTTATGTTTTTGGTCCGTTAAGCTTTCTTGCAGTAAGTCATAATAACCATCGTTCACTAAACCATTGGTATCGTAAGCAACCATATCACCCATACCAATAAAATCTAGGCTAGCAGTGCCTAAACGATATTGCTCAGGGATAGACAACATGCCCGGATTTGCAAGCGAGAAGTCTTTTAAGGTCATGTAGTAACCTTCTGATAATTTAGACTTTTCACGGTCACGGTATGAAATACCAAAACTAACTTTACTGAAATACTCACTTTCAAGTACTTTGCTTGCAGCAAACTTTAGTGTGGTTAGTTCATCATTAATTTCAGGAGCATTAATAAAACCATCTTGGGCAGTATTTTCGTAAGGTGTGCCTGTTAAACCATAATTATCGTTCAGTGCTTTACTCGCCCCCCATGACAATGGCCCACCTAATTGAATTAAGCCGTAATCACTGTAATCGAGTTCATGTGAGAACTGCGCACCAGTGTTACCACCGTCAAACGCATAACCTATGTTGTCAGCAACACCATTATTATCTCCACGGCCAGTACCTGAATAGCTTTCGATACTCCAAATTTGGCGCTCTACTTCAGAGCGGCTCGCATCAAACTCAACTGACCAGTCATCACTGATATCATATTTAGTATTAAAACCAAACTGAGTTAACTCCGCATTACGCTCTTCGTAGTCATTACGTACAACAACACGTTGACCTTGTGTTACCGCGCTGGTGATAAAACCACTTTCAGCATCTACGACCGCTGAGCTTGGATCGATTGTTCCTTGGCCCCAAGCAAATGGTACTTCAATACCGCGAAGGATTTTTTCATCTGAGAAGTCAACATAAAGTGCATCAAACGTCATGTTTAAGCGATCTGTTGGTGCGGCTTCGATAACAAGCATTGCAGAATCACGCTCAAGCGTAGATGAACGCACAAATGGTTTTGCGCCACCTAAAATAGGATTGTATGGGCCTACTGTTGTGTCATCTCTAACTTTATTTTCTGAGATACTATAGTCAGGATAACCCCATGAGTTCCAGCGTTTTTCTTGGTTTGGTGAGCTCATGGTATTGTATGCGAAGGCGACACCGATTGTGTCATCTGCAAATTGGTCAATATACGACACCGTACCGCGGAAACCTTGATCATCACCGTCTGGGTTTAACTTATCGAAACCAGTTTGCTCTAATTGACCATTAAACATGATCACACGCTCACCTTTACTTAAAGGTTTTACGGTTTGCATGTCGATAACACCTGCAATACCTTCTGCGTCTAAGCTTGCGTTTGGTGTTTTATATACGGTTACACCGCTCATTATTTCAGATGGGTAAAGGTCAAACTCAACACCACGATTGTCCCCAATCGATACCTGCTCACGACCATTAAAGGTTGTTGCACTTTCGTTTTCACTAAAACCACGAACGCTTACACGACTGGCACGGCCATCTAGGCGCTGCGCGGTCAAACCTGGTAAACGTGCAATTGACTCAGCAATTGACGAATCTGGTAATTTACCAATATCTTCTGCAGAGATAGACTCTACTACTTCAGATGAAAAACGTTTTGTATTGATTGACTCAACGACGCTGCCACGGAAACCTTTAACTTCGATGACTTCT